>Ga0256843_1003621_pt1 | contig 10660 bp, 8 predicted proteins | sample AlvinellametaG_FD_191572 | JGI IMG/M metagenome (GOLD analysis project Ga0256843, IMG submission 191572) | Pompeii worm associated microbial communities from hydrothermal vent at the East Pacific Rise, Pacific Ocean - Alvinella | ecosystem: Host-associated > Annelida > Integument > Unclassified ... | reverse complement strand
TTTTGAACATTAAAGGAGGTTTTTATTAATTCTTCTACTTCAAATTGTATTTCTTCTGGTGATTTCATTTACCCTCCTTATGTCTCAAAAGCATTGACAAATTCCTCAAAAACTTCTGATTGATAAATACCATTATTTTTATGAAATATATCATAATACATATCAACACTTTTGTAATTTATACTTGGTTTAATTATTTCTGGTTTTTCACGTGTACCAACGTAATCTTTTAATGGTAATGAAATAGGCGTTACTCCCATTATTTTTGATACCATTTTAATATTCATCATAGGGTCAAATATTAATACAAAAACAGCATTATGATATGGAACTTCGTAATGGTATTTTAAATTATGTGATTCTGGAGCCTTAAAACTACCTTTACGCAAGTGTTTCATATATTTGAGCCAAAGATCATGGTATGTCATTATATCAAAATGATTATTATCAACATACGTTATAGAAAAATCCCCATTATATGATTGTTTAGAAGCAGTTGTTAAATTTTTAGAACGTCCGCTTATATTATCATAATCAAAAAATAGTTCAGGTATGTTTATATTTTTAGCCAACGCACCCCACATTTCATTTGTATATTGTTCTGTAAAACTTGAATCTATATATGGAAAATTTAACTCCGGCTTACCGACATATTTTAATGCATCTTTAAACCACGGTCCAGTTTGATGATAAATAAAATAATAACCAGATACCGCTATTCCAGAATTTTTATTCAAATTTGGGTGTAGTAACTGTTTGTGTATTATTTTTTTTATATTATTTTTACTAGATTGACTATCATTTTTATTTGAATAATAGTCATCTATCATATCCGCAAGGTATTTTTTAGGGTCTATGTTTATTTGTGGACTACTCATTTAAAACCCTCCTATAGATTTAGATACCTTTTACAGATATTTTTAGCAATGATATTAACAACAAATATTAAATACATTTTACGATATTTGATTTGGTTCGGAATACTTCCTAATTTACTCATATCGCTAATCTTGTATATTCTTTTTATAACTTCATCCATCTTATTTTTGAAATTTTTAAGTTTTTCATTACGTCTGGATGATATAACACTATGAACCAAATTATTTAAAATACCAGCTTTACAAATTTGATCGACATTAGTTAATTTACCTTTAATAATAATATAATCTAGTAGAAATGAAGCAATATCTGTTGTCATATCAATAACATCATCATTTTCGAACATTTCATGATACATCTTATCAATTGCATCTTTTGGTAACATATACGGAGTTGCTCTAAATAATCTTTCTAAATTTTCAGGTACTTTTTCTGAAGCATTTGAATACATAAAATAATCTTTAATTTGTTCTACGGCTTCATCGACTTCATGTTTAAGAGTTTGGTTTTTTTCAATTAATTCTCTTTCTTTCCCCTCATCATTTTTATTTTTTGACACGGAACTATCTACAGTAATTGATTTACCTTCTTTATATGCTTTGTAATATTCTTTAGAAACACGTCGAAAAATTGCATTTAATTTACTCCAAATGAGATAAAGAAATTGATTCAGTTTTTGTGGATTATGTGCTAAATCTAATCCTTCTCCATAAGAAACATGTTGACCTAAGAAGTAGTTAAAAATAATGTCAGTTGGTGTTCTGTATTGTTTTAGTTTAGATTTATTATCAAGAACTAACTGTTGAACATAAGATGCATATTTGTCATCACATTTTATTTTGTAATATTTGCGAATCCGACCATTCCATAATCTTGCGTAAATTATAGATAAAATTGTGAATTGAAAGTCTTGTAATTTTTTCTTATCTTTTACATTACGAACTGCCCACAGATAAAAATATAACAAAGATATATAGAACTCGTCATGATATAAATGTGTATTTTTGAATTGTTCCGAATTATAATTTGATTTTACCATTTCAAATGTATCTTTAATAAGTTTATCTTTCGAAACACCTATTATTTTCATAAGATTTTTTGTTATAGAAACTGGTATATAAAAATCACCACAATATGTTGTATGACTTTGTGCTCGTTCTGTAAAATATATTTGTTTAGCATACTGTTTTAATAACTGTAATACATAGTCTTGTAACTTAGGATCATTGTTTAATTTATGTTCCAATAATAAATATGTGTCCGAAAGTATTTCCATTTTTTCACCTTTAATCAGTTATTACTTGTAATTTAAGAGTTTAGAAACACCTTTATAATGTTCACTAACCTGGACACCTTCTTCAGAAATTGATTCATTAAACATAGTAAGAGCAAGTCCACTATCAATAACTAAATCGTACAAATTACTTTCTAGCATTTCAGAATTTGTTTTAAAGTTATTATCAAAAATCGCAAAATAATCTTCTTCTGTTGTTTTTAATTTATAATCTAGAGCTTCTTGAAATAACTCTGGCATAATGATATTTCTAATACCATTTAACAATTCTGCTTCAAAAATCGCATATTTTGTTATTAGTTCTAAATCAACATTACCAATTATTTCGTTTTCAACTAAGACTTCAGTTAGACTCTTAATTCCATCATGATGACTTTCGAGTAATTCATTTGTCAATATTTTCTTAGTATAACGTTGATTTACATGAAATTCTAATTGTGATTTATAATTATCTAAAATTTCGTTTTCTGTTAATTCTGTGGTTTGTAATATTTTCTTTTTATAATTGGTTGGTATATTCGTATCTATTTCTTGTGCAATGCGACCAAGATTTTTATAAATACTTTCTACTAATGGATATTTATCTTTACCCAAATAGTTTTCAACCAAGTATTCCATAAATACCATATCTGCTTTCAACTTATCTTTGAAATCCGATTCACTAAATACAGTTTGTGTGAATGTTGGTTTTTCATTTATATTTTCAAGAGCTTGTTTGCTTTTAGCCACAATTTCGTGAACATTTAATTTAAACATTATTAGTTTCCTTGTTTATTTTGTCTTTTATTGGTTTTGGAAGTAGTCACACGTGTGTCTTTCATCCAACGTTTTATTTCTTTACCGTATTCTTTGAAATCTCTATTTTTTACTATAGTTATTAATATAGATTTATCAAACATTAATTCTGGTGGAATATATACTGCCGATTGATTCATATCCACTAAAACAAAATTAAATGGTTTAATTCCCAATATATCTACAGCAAATTTCATCATACTTTTTAAATCATGTTGGTATCTTAAATTCATTGTTTGAAATTTTATATGTCTATATTCATTAGAATCTGAACTATTTTCAGTAATCAATCTGTACACCAAATCATACAGTTCATCTCGTTTTCTATATATATTTTTTAATCCAGTATCATATAAATCTGTGTATAATCTCTTATATAGTTTTGTTTTCCCATAATTCTCTATTTCCTTCGCTAAGTTCATACTTTTACTTAGGTCGATTTTTAAAGAAGATTTAGAACCGATGTTATGAGAGATATATTCTGTATATAAATCATTTAATCGTTTTAACAGATTCTTTTCCGCATCAACAAACTTTTCACTTTTAACGTCTTCTTTTGCTAAGATATAAACCAATTCTTTTGGATTTAATGTGTGTATATCTTTTATAGGTAGATACGAAATACTTTCTTGTATATATTTTAATGTTGAATATATCATCTTAATATTAGACAACGACATATAAAACGATTTTGAAAGATCTGGGTGGTTTATATACTGTCTAACTACTGTATTTGAGAGTTTTAAATTTTCTTTATATTTTATTGTTTCGCTCATATTTGGCTTAACATCTTTTAAAAATGGATATACTACTCCAAAATGAAAAGCACTTCTTATCAATGAATCAAGGTAATCGCGTCTTACAACATGTCCTTTATCATCAATATTAAATTTAGTTTTCATCGTAACATCATTATTTATTTCATCTGCAATTTTCAATATAACATCATTCAATATATCATCATTAATATTTACGATAAGTAATTTTTGCAAATGTTTAAATAAAGTAGAGTCGATTTGGTTTCCAAGTTCTTCTTTCAATACATCTAAGTTCTCTTTAATTTCTGGCAAACTCAATAAACTTTGAAGTGCTCTATTATATTTAGTATCACTTCCCATTTTAGTTAAATCCATACTTAAGTTGGAAAAATCAAAAGTAGATGCATATTCAAGTAAAGGTCTTAGTTCTTCTGGATTTTCATTGAATACTTTTTGTAAATTAGTTAACAAATGAGTAAGAGTGGTTTTGATATGGGTTAAATCAATTTGAGTATCTAACTTGATATTAAATATTTCATCTAAATTTTTATTAACACCCCATTGTACTCTATTTTTATTATAAACAGAATCTAATTTATTATATAATTTAAATAGTTCAGAAGATCCTAGATTTATATTATTTATAGATAAAGTTAACCCATGATCTACTATTATATCATTAAATGTTGGTCTGTTTTCATCATTAAAGGTTATTTCAACAGCAATAGGACTTTTCGTGTTTCCGTGAGATACATCATAATTATAACCCGTTACAAGTTGACTCAATTCGTTTACATGATCTTCTATACTATCGTAGAAGGCCTTTTTTACATTTTGATCTCGTTCTTTATTATATTTATATACTAACTCCACCACTCTGGCATACTCTTCCATAATATCGTTTATATCATCATAATATGCTTTATACATATCAAGAAGCAATACTCTAATTTTATTATCAAATGACCCTATTAATTCATTTACTTTTTCGAATAAGAACTTAATAAAATTTGTATACCAAGAGTTGTTTAAGTTATTTATTATTTGCTCACTATTATATATGATTTCTTTGTTATTTATATTGAGATTTATAGTACCCATTGATTGTTTTGTTATAGCTTCTTTTATATTTAAGTATGCCATAAACGTGTCAATAAATTCATAAAAATCACGCATTAAAATTTTATTACCTTCAGCATCATAAAAATCTTCTAAACGGTCAAATAAATTATTACGAGCTTTTTCAATAAATACTTCTTTAACTTCAGAACCGTTTACATGTTTACTATAATTTAAATGAGCTTTAACTATAAATTCCAAAACATCATCAAAAGTCTTACTTTCTTTTAATGCTTCACCGATAACTGCAAAAATATCTGTGTATTCATGTTTCTGTATTTTATTTAAATCTTTATCCCCATACATCAATACTTTAAGAACAAAAAATAATGCGGATAATTTATCCAAGTTTTTTATATTCTCCAAATGTTTTATCTTATCATTTATAAAATCATCTGGGTAAGTATTAGTTATAATAAACACAGAACGATTTACACTGTTATTCGCGTATTCGTTTACCAATAACGGTTTGAAAAATTTAGATCTAAAAATAGGATTCTTATTTAGTTCAGCAGCAACCCTAGATATAGCTTTCATTTCTTGTTCTGCTTCTCTTTTTAACTTTTCATAATCCTTACTGTTTAGACGCATATCATCAGAGTCTAATCGGTATTCATGGGGATTATTTGGAACATCATTCCCCATTCTATTATATGAATAATATTTTTTCATATTTTTTTGCGAATTTACAGCTTTTAACGCTTTTTCTATAGCTTCTGGAGTAACAAAACGAGTATCTGCTTTTTTAAATTGTTGATCAATAGTTAATAAATTTTGGAAATGTTTAAGCCAGTACACTCCAATATATTGTTTTAGTTCCCAATCTTGAATATACGAAAATGGAAACGTAGTTAAATGTAATTTATTCATTTACGTCCTTTTTATACTTACAGATATCTATAAAAGAACAACCACAACAATTACCTCTTTGTTCTAATCCAATTAAGTATTGGATATTTTTAACATAAGATAAATTATAATTTAATGGTCGTATTTCTCCATTTTCTTTTATAACTTTTATATTATACGGATCAATATTATATAGAGGAATTATTGGTTCAAAATAAAATGGTATAATGTTGGAATTGTGGATATATAATGATTCCACATTATTCAATTTTCCATTTATTTCTCTGTAATTACTATCATCCAGATCATTAATTATATGTTTATACAATTCAATTAAACTTTGGTCTTTGTAATTAGCAATTTTATTATGTTTGATTGACAAACCGTCTATAAAATATTTAAAAGAAAACGAGCAAGAAGGTAATATTACATATAAAGGGTATTTGTGTTCTTCCTCTAAAGTTTCTAATAACGAACCATAATCAATCTGTTCTTTTGTATCCGTTGGAGTGTCTGATACTTTTTCTTCTTTAACATTTTTTGGTTTGATTTGTTCTAAAATATCAGACATTTGTTCCTCCTATCTGCCCATCACGTTTGATCGTGCTTTACTTCTATATTTTTGTTGAATTTTCTTTTTCAATTTCATCCATAAATGTTTGAATCTAGTGGCTTTTTCCGCTAATTTATCATTTTTTTCATATGCTAATCTCATCGCTTCAGCTGCAATAGCCGCATTAAGTTTAGCTTTTTTCGTTCTTTTAGTTTGTGTGGTTTGTAATTGTGGCATCATTTACCCCCAGTAATCTGTTGTTTTATTTTCATCTTTTTCTTTTTTGTCTTTTTTAATATCTTTGGTTGCAAGTGAACTCAAGAAACTACCAACTTTTGGTTTAGACAATTCTTCCTCTTTTTTACGAAGTTCTTCTTTTTCACGGTCAATCTCTTCGCCTTTTGGATTTTCAGCAATAGCATCTTTTTTAGCTTGTTGTAATTCTTCATATGCTCTTTCTTTGTCAACTTCATGAATAGAATCACGAATAGCTTTTTGAGTTGCACGATCTAAATTTTTAAGTTCTTTTTCTAACCATTTAGCTAAGATTGTAATATTGTTTAATTCACTTTCTTGGAATTCGACATCAATATCATCAAGAGTTTTATTATAATAATTAGCTCTACTTAATTCTTTTAACATATCCAAATATTCATTAAGTAAGTTTCTAAGCTTAATCAGAAATTCGAATTCTTTTTTAAACTCTGAATTCATACGCGCAAATTTTTCGAAATATGTGAAAATTGTTTTTAAGTTGTCATTTTGTGTAATATAATGTTCAGAAATATTTTCATGTTCATATCTTACAAATAACTCTGCAAACTGAATCTTATACAAATCCATCATTTTTTGCAACACACATTGTCTAAATTCGAATATAGCCTTAATGTCAATAGAACTATTAGTAAACTTAGATAACCATTTCATTAAATCCGTTCTATTTCTTACTTTTACATCAACATTTAATTTGGTTCTATATCTTGTTTTTACATCTTCTTCACATTGTCTTGGTATTGTAAATAAGTTGTAAGTTTTGTCATTATCAAATATTTTCTTGACATCTTCTGAAATATCCATGTTATCTAAAACTTTTTCAAAATAATCATCATTTGGTGTAGAAAATGTAATGGGTTTTGAAATTAAATCAGCCATAATTAATGCTAACTTTTTGCTACCTTGTCTAATCTTCATATCCAAACGTGGGTTATAAATTAATAAACCGGGTAATAGATACAGTAATGCACCAGACAAACCAACAGCAACTCCACCAAATAAACTTAGTGCAGCCATTGAATTAGCAACCAATGCACTTAACAGCCCAGTCGTACCAGCACCTATTAATCTTTTTGTAGTTTTAGAAGATCCGTGCCTTAAACCTTGAATTAACTTAGATTTTAAAGATACTTCTAATAATTCGTTCGTGTTATTTAAAACCACTTCTTGATTAAAACTTACATCAGAACTTTCTAGCAAATTTAAACTTTCGTCATAAATTCTTCCATATGTTTCTAATACAATAATATCATTAATAAAAAATATCTTATCACTTATTGAACTTTGCTCTAAATACATCGACCAAAGTATATCGTCATTTTTAAATTTTTCATATTCGTTTTCAACTACAGGAACAGGATTCATATTTGTAAACAAGGTATTATCTGATTTTACCATTTTTTCAGTTACATTATCAAACTGTTCTTTGTAGATTTCATATGAGGTTTTACTCATGTTATCGTCCTTCCTCTTCTTCTTTTTCCAATTCTAGTTCCGCTAACGCAACCACTTCTGTTTTATTATTAATCATATCATTAAAACCTGATAATAAAGTTTCGAGAGCAGATACATTACTATCATTTACGGAAACATCACTTAATGCTTTATAGTTTCTAAAATAACTGTTTGTTGTATCTGTTCTCATTTTCAAATAAGTTTGTAATGTAGACTCATATTTCATTATACTATCTACTAATTGTCCTTGAATTTCTAATTGTCGGAAATAAATGTTTTGTAACTGAGATTTCTTTTTGAACTGCATTGGGTCTTTCATTTGACTTATTCGTTCCATTGTTTCTTCTATCATCTCATTTAACATTTTTTCTTGTATTTTAAACTTATCGATTCGCACTTCTAACTCTTGTATACGCTTACCGATATCTTCAATTTGGTCTTCTGATTGCTGTTTCGTCTTTTTTAACGAAGGTTTGTAAAGTTCTAAATCGGATTCATTAGTTTCAACTACATCTGTTTCCACTGCGATTTGTGGTTTAATGGTTTCTTCTATTTTTTCCGATTTTTCTTTTTTCTTCTTAGACTTACCTTTATCATTTTTAAATTCGATTTTCATATTATATCCTTTATTTACAAAAAATTAAATAATATATCTATATGATCACATTTATTATTTTCGTATTTTGAAATCCATGTAACGAACAAAAGAAAATGTATCTTCAATGGTAATTAATTTATCATATACACCAAAAGAATACAATATAGCATCCATAATATTTTCATATCCGTTTTTATTAAATGATCCACCGATTGAATCTATACGAAATAGGTATAAACTAAAGTAATCCTGTGTATATGATTTTGTGGAAGTGTCTGTGATTCTAACTTCCAATTTACCGTTAAAATAATTAAGTGTTAATATGTGTTTTCTGTTCACTTCTATTTTCTTTAATTGTATATCATTAAAATATAAATAAGAGTTTTTGTAATATATTTCGTTATTGTTTATTTGATCTGATATTATAGTTCGGTGATCATTGTATATACTATTGTTCATGGAGAACATGAGTTCAAAAGAAAAATCGGAATATAATAGACGACATTTTATAGTATTCATCACATGACCACTATTTTTCAGTTCATAAGTTCGATATAAACCATAATCATTACAACTTGGGTAATTTATATTATTAACGCTTGTTTGAAATATATCCTTAAAATCTATATAATTCGGATACTGATAAAAATCACAAAAGTTTTCGTTATCATAAAATTCAGGTAAAGTTCCGACACTATTTCTTATAAAATTGTTCACTATATTTCCAGATGCTTCGGGTACACCAATTTCCTTATAATCCAAATCTGTTATCTTACCATCAAAATAATAACTTAATGTATGATCAATTCCAACAATAACATTAGGTGTTTTTGTATCAACTACTGTAGCCAAAGAATAAATATCATTACCATCTAATTTTGCCAAACTTAATCTGATAATAGCACTATCTGTTCCGTTAAAAATAAATTCAATGTTTAACCAATAATCAACATTTTCTTCTATTTCAAATATTCCTTCGTTATCCATTATAGTCGCAAGATTATCGTCAATATATAAATAAATTTTCCCATTTTGAACACCGATTGTAATATTATCAGATAATCGTACAATTGGTTGAAATGCAGAATACACATTTAATTCTCTATATTCTCCAAGATAGGTTACAGTAGATGTTTGTGAGGTTTCTTTAAGTTGGTTTATTTGATTATTAGCCGTAACAATATCGTTAATTTTATCAGTTATCATACTTATTTGGCTTTCAATTAAATCAACTCTGTCTTGTACTGATTCAGCACTATTTAAAATTTCTTGATCGTTAACTGATTCTTTTAATCTTTCTAAATCTAATATTAAATCATTACGTTCAGCTTCCAAATTGATTACTTCTTCTTTTCCCAAAACATGTGTGTCGTCTATATTATTGTTTACACGCTTACTATTAAACACCATTCTAAGATTGAAAGAATTATATTTATTTCTAAATTTAAGAATACTATTAGATCCGTTAAATATATAAGTATCATCAACAACGTTTAAATTACTAGCTAAAACAGAATAATTGTATGTATTGAATGTTATTAGTTTTGGTTCTTTTGTTAAATACAATTGCTCTAATGAAATATCAGGCAAATTAATTTTTTTGTTATAATTTTCTTTAGTAATATCAACATCCAAATCTTTATTACAATTCTTCTTATATCTGAATTCATCTATACTCATATCGACTTTAGCAATAATAAGATAATTTAATAGATCATTATCAGACATCTCGCAAACGTTCGAATTATTTAATATATAAATCGCTTCGTCGACAGTTGTTTCTTCTATATCTATTTTTTCAATATAGTCTTCCATAACATAAAGATTCAATGGTAATTTAACACATTCTTTTTTTTCTATTATTTCGATATCATCTTTTGGGATATCAAGAATGTGAGTCTTACCTGTCTTTACACCAATCAAATTAACCGTATCTTTTGGAAATCCACGTAAAGTTATGGAGTTACCATTTATTTCTACTATTTCTTCTTTTCGTTGTAATTTATCATCAACTTCCAACGCCAATATGGTATCATAATTTATTTTGTCTGATAAGTGAGGAAATGTTACAATATTTTCTGATATTT
>Ga0256843_1003620_pt1 | contig 10660 bp, 12 predicted proteins | sample AlvinellametaG_FD_191572 | JGI IMG/M metagenome (GOLD analysis project Ga0256843, IMG submission 191572) | Pompeii worm associated microbial communities from hydrothermal vent at the East Pacific Rise, Pacific Ocean - Alvinella | ecosystem: Host-associated > Annelida > Integument > Unclassified ... | reverse complement strand
GTAAATCAATAATATAAATATTTTTTCTAACACCGAAAATGAATTTTTTCATTTTTGGATTCCATCTTCTTGTTTGGTGTCCGAAGTGAACTCCACACTCTAATAGGTCTTTCATTGTAACCATAATTTTTCCTTCTTCTAGCCCTTGTGGGCTTATGTTTTAAATTTAGCTTTGTTTTGGATTAATCCACTTCTATAGTCATTCACAAGATAAATCTTGCAAGCTTTAAAGAATTACTACAGGTTTTATTTTAGAAATTAATCTAAAAAGTTCGCAATTATATCTAAATTTTATTAAATATAATCTTACGAAGTTTTTATATAGTTTTTTATGGAAGTTTTACTGTTAGATCTTTGCTGTTTGTTAAGTGTAAATCTATGTTAGAAAAGTTTTCTTGATGTATTAAATCAAATGGTTTAAGGTTATTTGCTAATGCTTCATTAAACTCTTTATTTGTCTCTTTTATAAAGTTATTAAATTTTCTTTTTGTTTCACCTTTTAGGACACTTTTTGTATATACTATAACTTTTCTAGGATTTATTGCTCTACCATTTTTATATATACCAAAATGTAAATGTGGACCTGTACTTCTACCTGTTGTACCAACATAACCAATTAACTGTCCTTGAACTACTCTTGAACCAGTTCTTAGTCTTGCAGAAAATTTAGATTGGTGAGCATAAAGTGATTTGTATCCATCTTTATGTTTGATAATTATAGTATTTCCATATCCACCTTTTCTACCTCTAAATACAATAACACCATCTGCTGCTGCTTTAATTCTAGTACCTCTTGGTGCTGCATAATCTACACCTAAGTGAGCAATATATCTATGTAATATTGGGTGAAATCTTCTGTATGTAAACTTACTTGAGATTCTTTTATATCTAAGTGGTACTTTAAAGAACATATTACTTAAACTTTTACCATCTTTATCATAGTATCTACCATCTACTGGATTTTTATATATTATCTTTTCACTTGTTTTATATTTGATACCACCTGCTAATATATTTGGCGTACCATAATAATTTCCTAATCTAATTTTTTGAATATATCTAACAACTAATTTATCACCTTTATGTAGGGTTTTGAAGTTAATATACTTACTAAAGTTTCTTGAGAATTCATGTGCTAAGGCTTTATTGTGTGTATAATGTACTATATCATTGTAAGGTGATGTTTCAATATCTACTACAAGTAATTGTTCTGATTTAGTATATAAAATAGCAGCTATTTCTAGTTTGTATTTTTCTTGTGTTCTATAAATATGTATTTGAATATCTTCACTAATTGGAATTAAAATATCATCAATAATACCATCTTTATAAGCAATAGTATAACTTTGTCCAGCTTTTAATTCACTACATAATTCTTTATCTGTTTTTGATAAATTAAAATAAATATCTTTAGATATATTGTTTTTGTTTAAGAAGGATATAAAAGAAATACCATCGGGCCATTTTAAAGTTTGTATATCTTTAGAAAATGCAATTGTGCATAACATTATAAAAGCTAGGAGTATTTTCAAATTTTCATCTTTATATTAAATTTTTTGGATATAATGATACTTAAATTAATATAAAGAAGAAATAAAATGTACAAACTGATATTTTCACTTATTTTATTATCAAGCTCGTTATTATCGAATGTGGACTTGATTGATATATATAGATCTCATGGAATAAAAGAAGTAGAAAAAATAATAAATAAACAACTAAAAAGCAAAAAATACTGGGAAGGTACACTACAAGACAAAAATATAAATAATGGTTACTATGAATCATTAAAATATGTTGTAATGTGTAATAAAAAAAATAAAGAGATTAAAGTTTATGATACAAAAAAAGATGATGTTATTTATTCTTCTACAGTACTAATAGGAAAAAACTCAGGAAATAAAGTAAAAGAAGGTGATTTAAAAACACCAACAGGTGCATATAAGATTGTAGCTAAGCTTGATAAACTTGATCCATTTTATGGTCCATTTGCTCTTGAGAGTAACTATCCTAATGATTTTGATAGAGTTCTAAATAAAACAGGTCATGGTATATGGATACATGGTGTTCCATATAATGAAAAAAGAGACCCTTTTACAAAAGGTTGTATAGCACTTCCTAATAAAAATCTAAAAACACTTGGTTCTTCTATTAATATCAAAAAATCAATTTTAATAATAAGTGAAAATAAAAGTCCAAAAGTAAAAAAAGAAGATATTGCAATAATACTTAGTGAAATTTATAAATGGACACAAGCATGGGAAGATAGTGATCTTGAAAAATATTTATCTTTTTATTCTAAAGATTTTAAAAGAAAAGACAAATCTGGTATAGAACAATTTAAAGCTTACAAAAAAAGAATTTTTGAAAAAAGTAAGTATAAAACTATTTTATTTTCAGATATAAATATTATCCCTTATCCTAATGATTTAGGTAAAAAAATGTTTAGAATTACTATGCATGAAGATTATAAAGCTGACAATTATAAGTTTGTAGGTAAAAAAATATTATATGTGGAATTAGTTAATAATAAAATGAAAATACTATTTGAATAAATAGTATTTATATTTTTAGTGTTAGTGAAATTTCATCACAAATAGGGAAATGTTTACACTTGATACAATCTGCCCATATTTTTGTATCAGGAATACTTGCTTTTTCTATAACCTCAAAATTAAACTTTTCAAATAATGCTTGTTTGTATGTAAGTACTAATAACTCTTGTAATTCAAGCTGTTTTGCTTCATCTATACAGTTTTGAATAAGTTTTTTACCTATTCCATTACCTCTATGAGTATCTTTTACAACCAATGATCTAATCTCAGCTAGTGTTATAGAATGAATATGTAATGCAACAAAACCAACTAATACATCATCATCATAAACTACTGTATAAGATCTTATAGTTGTAGCCATTTCACTTTTTGTTCTTACAAGAATATTTCCATTTTCAACATCTTGATATACTAAATCTTGCATATCATCAATATGTTTAAGTGTTGGCTTAAAATATTTTAGCATAATGCCTCTAAATCATCTGGTATTATAGGCTCTGAAAAAATATAATCACTTATTGCTTTTTCAAGATTATTTATACCTCTATTTTTTAGATTTGATATAAAAATACCATCTGGGTTTGCTCGTCTTAGTTTACTTAAATCTGCTTGTTTTAGTTTATCTGTTTTTGTAAAAGCATTTATTATTATTTGATCGCCTCTTTTTATATGTTGTAAGAAATCATCAACACTTTGATCAATTTCAAGATTTGGGTGTCTTGCATCTATTAGATGAACAAATATCTGTAAAGATGGTCTTTTTTCTAAAAACTCTGTTAGGTTTCTATGCCACTCTTTTTTTAATGATTTTGATACTTTTGCATATCCAAAACCAGGTAAATCTACAAATCTAGCAAATCTATCTTCTTGATCTTCCTCTTTACTTTTAAATCTTATATCAAAATAATTTATAAGTTGAGTTTTACCAGGAGTTGAAGATGATTTTGCTAAAGACTTCCTTTTTGTAAGAGAGTTTAATAAAGATGATTTTCCTACATTACTTCTACCCAAAAATGCTATTTCTGCTACATCTGGACTTGGAGAATCATCTATGCTTTGTGCTGATGTTAAAAATTTTGCTTCTACTATTATCATTAGGTATCTTATTCCTTACTTTGTATTGTAAATTTAAATCTTACAGGCTTTTCTTTTGTACCATCTATTTTAGTAAATCCATTTTTACCATCAAAATAGATGTTTTCACCTTGTATTATTTTTTTGTTTATTTTATCTTCTAAATAACCATTTCCTGTTATGATATATAGTTCTTTATTTAGATTAAATGATACTTTATCACCTCTTCCTATAAAAAATCCATCTTTACTTTCAAAAGTAAATTTTACTTTTCCTTTTGCAACATAAGATACTATATCAAGATTATGTGTTTTTGGGTCTCTTTTTGTTTTTATTGTAATTTCATCACAAAACAATGTATCTTTTGCTTTAATCATAGATACATTACCTTTAAAATAAACAATATTTTTTGCTTCATCAGAATGAAATGTTTGTGCTTTAATATCTACATCAACAGTTTTTGCAAATGCACTACTAAATAAAATAATAAATAATATTATAAATTTCATTTAACTTCCTTTTTTATTTTCATATGGATATTTTTTGCTTTTATAATATTTAATTTATCATTATAAAATAAATTATCACCCACTACTACACTATTATTATAATTTAAAATAAAAGAATCATTATTTGATAGTATGTTTTTATTTATATCATACTTTAAAAAATCACTACTTAAATCTATTTTATTTTCACCATTCATTTGTATTTTTACATCTGAATATAATCTATAAATATTATCTTTTTTTAATATATACTGACCACTTAGAATATCAGTCTTATTATACTTATTTTTAATTGAAATTGTAGCATCATATAATTCATCTTTATTTTTATAATTTTGAAATTGAGATGATTTTACCATTTTTTTAACTTCTTTATTATCCATTAAATAAAAAGTAGAGTTATTAAATACTACAAGTGGTAAATCTTTATGTACTACTTTTTTTATATGCTCTTCTTGTTTTATATTTGTAATAAATATAGAAGCAACAATTAAAATTAAAACAAATAAATTTATACCCATAAGCTTTTAAGGTCATCCATATTATTGTATTTTAGTATATATTCTATCATCTCTCGTGCAGCTCCTGCTCCACCTTTTGAGTTACATACAATATTTGATATCTCTTTTATATCATCAACAGCATCTGCTGGACAAAATGCTATTTTAGCTTTTTTTAACATTTTATAGTCATTTAAATCATCACCAATACAAGCAACATTTGCCCAAGAGATATTAAGCTCATTTAGTATTTGTTCTATTATTTCATCTTTATTATGAATACCTTGGTGTAGATGTTGTATTCCTAATTCATCTGCTCTTTTTTTTACTACAATACTTGTTCGTCCTGTAATTATTGCAGCATTTTTATTGAATCTTTTTGTCCAAGAAGCTATTGCCATACCATCTTTTACATCAAATGATTTTGACTCAACTGCATTACTATCATAAGTAATAGAACCAGATGTTAAAGTACCATCTACATCAAATATAATTAATTCTATCATTATAAAATACCTTTTGTACTTGGTATTCCTATTTTTTTATTTTGAACTAATGCTCTTCTTAAAGCTACTGCAAATGCTTTGAATGTAGCTTCAATTATATGATGTTTATTTGTTCCTCTATCATATATTAAATGACAAGTAATTCCAGCATTTAATGTAAGTGCATGAAAAAACTCTTCTACAAGTTCAACATCAAAATTTCCTACTTTTCCAAAAATATTAAATTCATATACTAAATATGGTCTATTTGATAAATCTAATGCACAAGTTGTAGCAGCTTCATCCATAACAACTGTTGCATTTCCATATCTTTCTACTTCTTTTATTGGAAATATCTCTTTTTTTAAAGCTTGTCCAAGTACAATTCCACAATCTTCTACACTATGATGATCATCTATATGAGTATCTCCATTGCAAGTTATATCAATAGCAATTCCACTATGTTTACTAAGCGCATCTAACATATGATCAAAAAAACCAACACCTGTATTTATATTTGTATCTATTTTTTTATCTAAATCTATTGTACATTTTATTTGTGTTTCTTTTGTATTTCTAATTATTTCTGTCATATTTATATCTCCAATTTTATATAGGTACTATTATTGCATTTTGCATATCATTATTATTTTTAAATTCATCTGCTTCTTCTTCACTTGTAAAACCACTAATAAATACTTTATTTATAATTTCACCATTTGAAAGTGATTGTTTTATTACAGCTTTATATGGTATTCCTAATGTTATATCAAAGTTTTCTTTTACTTTTTTAGCACCTTCTATTTTACTATAAGCACCAACTTGTAATAAATAATTAGAATGTATATTAGTTTGTTTTATATTTTTTTCTTCATTTTTTATTTCTTGAACATCATTATTATCATAAAGTTTACCATTTTTACCAACAACTGTTAATAATATATGAGCTGTACCATTTGCAACCATATCAATATCATGTGCTGCTTTATTTGATAAATCTATAATTCTTCCTTTTACAAAAGGTCCTCTATCATTTATTCTAACTATTGTTGATTTTCCATTATCTTTATTATAAACTTTTACCATTGTATTCATAGGTAATGTTTTAGATGCAGCTGTTTGTGCATACATATTGTATATTTCACCATTTGATGTTTTTTTTGCATGAAAATCAGGACCATACCAAGAGGCAATACCTTCAAACTGTTCTCCAATATATGTTTGCTTTGGATAATATCTTTTACCAAGAACATAATATGATCTCATTGTTGCTCTATGCATTGCTTTAGAGTTTCTTATTTTTGAAGTAGTATTAGTTTTTTTATTATATTTAGATATTTTTGTATATTTTTTAGAATAATGATTTTTATGTGTTTTATATTGATTTTTACTAGAACAAGCTTGTAATACAAAAATTAATATTATAAAAATTAATATCTTATTTAGAACTAACAATTATTACTTCCCCTACTTTTAGAAATTTTGTTTTATTATATTTTTCTAATTCTTTCATAGAAACATTTAATTTTTTAGCTATTTTATATAAACTATCACCTTTTTTTACCACATATCTTTTTTTATTTGATTTTCTATTTGATTTTTTATGATATTTATAAGAATCAGGATCAACAGGTATTAATAATCTTTGATTTATTTTTAATCTATTTGATTCTAGATTATTAAAATCTTTTATTATTTTATATCTTGTACCATATTTTGCAGCTATTTGACTAAGAGTATCACCACTTTTTACTTTATGTGTTAAAAATTGATTTCTTTTTATTTTATTTATTTTTGATTTTAAAACAGAAAGTTTTTCATAAGGTATATAAATAGTTGTTTTATTTTTCTCTCTTGGGATTATTGTTTTTAAAATATGTGGATTTAGATATACTAAATCATCTTTTTTCATATCTATTGTTTTTGCTATAGTTTTAAGTAATAATCCACCTTTTATTTTTACATCTGTAATAGATGAACTTAAGCCTGTATTTAATAAATGATCATTTTCTTTACTAACTTCTTCATTATTTGCCATCATTGCTAAAGATATAATCTTTTTAATATAATTTCTACTCTCTTTTGGTAAATACTGTCTATCTAGTTTTTCTTGAACTGTTAATAGTTTATCAATATTTAGTTCATAGTTCCATTCTTGTGTTTTTTTATAAACTTTATGTAATGAATAATATCCAACTCTTCTTTCTTGATATTGTTTTATTGTATGTCTATATTTTTTGATTACTGGATCTTTTTTACATCCTTCATTTTCTTCACAATACATATCAATTGATGCTCTTGTAATACCTTCTATTACTCTAGCTTCTCCACAGTTATATGCTATTGCAGCTAAATACCATTTACCAAACATTCTATGTAATACATTTAGATATTTTGATGCTGCTTGAGTTGATTTTATAAAGTCCATTCTTTCATCAATATAATAATTTATATTTAATCCATATCTATGAGCAGTTTGTGGCATAAATTGCCAAACACCTGTAGCTCTTTTGTGAGATTTTGCTTTAAGCTGAAAGTTTGATTCTGCCATTGCCATAAAAATAAATGATGGTGGTATGTTATTATCTACTAGTGTTTGTTTAATAAGAGGGATAAACATTTGTGCATTTTGCAATTTTTTAGCATATGATCTTGCATATCTTCTATTAAAATTATTATTGTACTCTTGAAACTCACTATTTGTTATATATGAACTTTGTAAATCTAACTCTTGTAGTATTTTTAAATCATCATTATACATATCTGTATCATCAAGATTTGATGCTTGTAAAATATAAAATAAGCTTAGTATGTATATTAAAATTAGTTTTTTCAAGTTAATTCTTATAAATATTTTTGTAAAACTTTTGGAATATTGATAGTTCCATCTTCGTTTTGGTGATTTTCTATAATAGCAACAAGTGTTCTTCCAACTGCAAGAGATGAACCATTTAAAGTATGACATAATACATTCTTTTTGCCATCTTTATATCTTATTTTTGCTCGTCTTGCTTGAAAATCTAAAGTATTTGAGATAGATGATATTTCTCTATATTTACCTTGACCTGGTAACCATACTTCTAAATCTGTAGTATATGAGGCACTAAATCCTAAATCACCAGTACAAAGCTGTACTTTTTGATGTGGTAGCTCTAATGAAGTAAGTATATCACTTGCACATTGAACCATTTTGTCAAATACTTCTTTTGATTGTTCAGGTTTTGTAATAGCTACAAGTTCAACTTTATCAAATTGGTGTTGTCTTATTATTCCTCTTGTATCTCTTCCTGCACTACCTGCTTCTTTTCTGAAACAAGGAGTATATGATGTAAGCATTAAAGGTAATTGTTTTTCATCTATTATTTCATCATTGTAAAGATTAGTAAGTTGTACTTCTGCTGTTGGTATAAGATATAAATCTTCACCTTCTATTTTAAATAAATCATCTTCAAATTTTGGTAATTGACCTGTACCTTTTAGTGTAGAACTATTTGCCATAAATGGTACATACCATTCTTCAAATCCTCTATCTCTATTAAAATCTAAGAAATAATTTGTTAATGCTCTCTCAAGTCTTGCACCTATCCCACTTAATGCTGCAAATCTACTTTTTGCTAGTTTTACACCTCTTGCAAAATCAATAATCCCAGTACTCTCACCTATATCCCAATGCTCTTTTGGTGTAAAGCTAAACTCTTTTGGTGTTCCTATTTTTTCTACAACAATATTATCATCTTCACTAGCACCAATTGGTACATCTGCATGAGGTAAGTTTGGAATTCCTGCTAGAGTATTATTTATTTTTTCTTCATCGGCTCTTACTTCTTCTTCTAAAGCTTGTTTTTTCTTTTTAAGTTCACCTATTGATTTTTGAAGTTCAGATATATCTTTACCCTCTTTTTTATATACACCAAACTGTGATGATAAGCTATTTTGTTCAGCTTGGATTGATTCCATATCTTGTCTTTTTGCTTTAGTACTTAAAATATCTTCTTTTAAACTATCTAATAGTTCTTTTGAAACTTTTTTCTTTTCTAATGCACTAGCAACTGTATCAAAATCTTTTTGTAATAATTTTATATCTATCATTTATTTATTTCCATTTTTATTGTAATATTATCTTGGTTTTGTTCATAATAAAACTTATGTTTTAAACAAAAGTTTTTATTCATATCTGCACACATACTCTTTGCTTCTTGTATCGCTTTATCAATACTATGAAATTTTTGTATAGGGTTATATGATGATTTTTTAAAACATCCACACTGTTTTTCAATAAGTAGATTAACCAATTTAAATCCTTATATTATGTGATTATATCTAATTTTTTGTTAATTTCTAAATTATAAATATGAAGAGTATATTTTTATATAAATATTTATTTTTAAATACAATTTAGAATGAAATAATAAAGTTATTTCAAATCTAAACTGTTATGTATGTATTATTGAGTTATAAAAGCTTCACCTATTTCTCTAATAGTTGTATTAGTATCACTAACTGTTGATGTATATATTGCTTTAGTTGAACCTATTGGCCAAATTATATCTGTAATTGAACCACCAGTATTTCCATGAATATGATAAATACCATAAGCTGCATCAAAATCTGCTGTTAATGTCATATTTATAGGTGTTGTTAAAACACCTTCTTGAGTTGTTGATACACTCAATGTTGCAGTTGTTCCACTTATACTAATAGTACCTGCTCCAAATGCAATATAATCAGCAGGATCAGTATCAGTTGTATATAATGTTCTAGCCATATAGTTTACTGTTCCTGTAAATGCAGAAGGTACATGCCCTCCTATAGATTTATGCATATTTCCTACAAATGGCATTGGAAATGATTTTAATTTTATAGATCCACCTAATCCATCTGGAATACTACCCCCATTTATATGCTCACCTTGAAATGCACCAGTATTTTGGAATTTTAAAAATCTTAAATAATCACCAAAATCACTAGTTGAAGAGAAATTGTTATCTATATTATGATACATTGCTAATACACCTTTAGAAAATCTCATAGTTGTATCACCCATATTGATACCTTGTATAGTAGGAGATGCAGACAATCCTGCAGGTATAGTCATAGCACCTACAATTGAGTGACTTGTATCTGTTAATTTACTTCTATCTTGACCTAATAAGTCAGGAGTAACCACATAAGTTTTAAATGTATTATTACCTGTATCCAATGTAGGTGCAATAACATCTGAACGATTAAATATAGCATCACCTAATACCATCATCTCACCATAACTAGCACTTGCATTATTATCATCTACTAGCATATCAACTCCACCTCTTACACCTATTGGTTTTACAAGATAAGTTATATGACCTACATTATTTCTATTTTTAATAAGTGCTATAGATGTTATATGTCCATCAACTTCCAACATTTTTCCACTTCCTGCAGCAAAAGGAACACCAACTTGTGCTTGGGTAAATCCAGCAGTTGTTGTATTTTCATCTACATGATTCATATAAGGGCTTAGTGTAAAACTATGAGTTATAGTATTGTATGCAGAT
>Ga0256843_1003619_pt1 | contig 10660 bp, 9 predicted proteins | sample AlvinellametaG_FD_191572 | JGI IMG/M metagenome (GOLD analysis project Ga0256843, IMG submission 191572) | Pompeii worm associated microbial communities from hydrothermal vent at the East Pacific Rise, Pacific Ocean - Alvinella | ecosystem: Host-associated > Annelida > Integument > Unclassified ... | reverse complement strand
AGAAGAGACAGACTTTTCACCTGCGTATGATGCACTGGCAAAGACTGTTATGGAGTCTCAGTTTGGTGGAATGCTTGGTATGTTTGGAGGAGAGAGTGCGCTAGAGAGTATGCGTGAGCCCTTTTCAGAAAAGATGAAAGCAGCCGTTATAAAAATAGTAAACTCAGATGCCTTTAATGACACACTCCAAAAACATCTCCAAAGCTCAAACTTAAGTGATGATATGCTTGCCTCAATCGAGAGCATAGTAGAAGCACGCCTCAATGAACTCACACCTGAGATGGTAAAAGAGATAGTACAAAAGCTCATAAAAGAACATCTTGGATGGTTAGTTGTCTGGGGTGGTGTTTTTGGAGGGCTTATCGGGCTTGTTAGTTCATTTCTACTGTAGAGATTTAGACAATCTCTATAGTAACCTCATCTCCGATCTCTAAAACATCTCCTTTTCTTATCTTTGCGCGTTTGCGCTCCTCTTTTTCACCGTTACGCACTACATAGCCATGTGCTACTATCTGTTTGGCTTCACCACCACTATCTACAAGGTCTAGCACTTTTATGAGTTTATAGAGCTCGATATACTCATCTTTTAAAGTAAATTCTAATTTTGTCATATATATTTCCAATCATCTATTTCTTGGAATCATATCCTATTAGTGCTATAATTATCATTATGACTATCGACTCTTTAACACGCGCACAGATTGGTACAAACTACTACATTCCACTCAATGACAAAGAGATACTCGTAGTTGAAGAGGACCCTCGTTTATCAAAAGAATCAAATGGTGTAGAAAAACTACAAGAAGAAGAGAAAAAGGCTCAGGAGAAACAAAAACAACAAAACCCACAAGAGCTCTCTGAAGATGAAGAGAGACTCCTCAAAGAGTTACAATCAAGAGATGCAGAGGTAAGAGCACACGAAGCAGCGCACCAAGCAGCAGGTGGTGGCAATACCGGTGCAGCTTCTTACAGCTACCAGCAAGGGCCGGATGGCAAGATGTATGCCATAGGTGGCGAGGTCTCTATCTCCATCTCAGGTGGTTCTACTCCGCAAGAACAGATTGCCAATGCCCGTTCTGTTATTGCTGCAGCGATGGCCCCTTCAAATCCTTCTAGTCAAGATTTTGCAGTTGCTAACAGTGCCAGAGTCATGGAGATGAAAGCAGAACAAAAACTAACAAAACAAAAGCAGGAGCAGACAGAAGGTTTAGAGCAATATCAAGCTACTCAAAAAGATAAAAATACACAAGAGATTATCCCTTTTAGCACCTCTGCATAAGTCCGTAATATCAACTCTTTATAAGCAATAATTTCTTTTTTCTTGATAACTTTTTTACTTCATATTCACGTTTGGAAGCACTGCTTCTATCTTCATACTCTTCCTGATAAACCAAGGAAACAGGTCTGCGTGAGCGTGTATATTTCGCCCCTTTTGTCTCTGAATTGTGCTCATCTATACGCCTTGACAAATCTGTTGTAATACCCGTGTAAAGGGTCTCATCGCTACAACGAACAATGTATAAATAATAGGGCATCAACTCTCCTTTCAAGTGTCATTTTGTAACAAACTCCTTAATATTTTTCTGTAACCCTTGTAAATAATAAAAAGTTATATTATAATCAAAATAGATTTATCACAAAGTAGTTATATTTTTTTGATACAGGACATATTATGGAAAAACATAAAATTATTATAGTAGAAGATGATGAAATAACCTCACTAAATTTAAATATGTCTCTGCAAAAACATGGTTACAGTGTAGTAGCAGTTTGTGATAATGCTACACAGGCACGGAGTAAAATCGCAACAACAAATCCAGATGTCATTATCATTGATATCTCATTGCAAGAAAGTAATGACGGGATTGAGCTTGCCAAGACCATTAAAGAAAAATATGACATACCCTTTATCTATCTGACATCTTACAGCGATGATGATATTATCTCTCAAGCTAAGCGTACAGAACCTTACGGCTACATTGTAAAACCATTTGATCCCGGTTCACTCCATGCTACCATTCAAATGGCACTATTTAAATACCAGATGGAAAAAGAGCGTAAAGAGAACATCAATAACCTCAAAGTAGACAAACTAAACCTAGAAAAGCTTCTCTATTCAAAAAGAGTCTCAGATAAACCGATCGTTCCTTTTGGAAAAGATTATCATCTTGATATCAGTATCTGTGAAACATTTTATAAAGGTAAAAAACTCAAACTTACAAAAAAAGAGAATGCTTTTTTACGTCTTTTAGTAGCACAACTAGGCCTTGTTGTGACGTTTGAACAGGCTATGAACTATGTCTGGGATGAAAATGGCGCGACAGAGAACAGTGTTCGTACACTTGTTTGGCGTCTTCGAAACAAACTAGAAACCGACATCATCAAAAATGCTTCAGGCATTGGCTACTATATAGAAGAGTAGTCATAAAACAAGCAAGGTATCTATAAAATCTTAATAGATTCTATTCTCTTTTTTATATCTTTAAAAACAGACTCATAGTTATACTCTTGATCATGCAGTTTTGCCATATGCTCCATCTCTGTTGACATTTTAAGTAGTTCATCAATACGAAAATTTCCGCTTGATCCTTTAATACTGTGCGCTTTCAATGCTATTTTTTTATAATCTTTTTCTACGATAGCCTTATAAAGCTCTGGTAATGTAACATTCATTTTCCGAATGAAAAGCTCTAAAAGCATCAGTAACTCTTCGTGCGTGAGCATTAACTCTTTTTTTAGTTTTTCTACATCGACACCATAGACTTTTTGCTCTTTATGCTCTAACTTAGCCTGATTTTCTGTTTCATAGAGGCTCAGTGTATCTTGACGTAAATAAGTAGTAAAGACTCTCTCTAACTCTTTTAAGACTATAGGCTTACCCAAAAAAGCATCAAAACCTATAAGAAGATCCCTCTCCTTCGCTCCTTTTATCACATTGGCTGTTAGTGCAGAAATCGGAGTATGTCGTAAGCCTTTTTCTTCTTCATAGGCAATGATTTCACGTACAGCCTCGGTTCCATCCATAACAGGCATCTGTTCATCCATTAAGATCAGGTCATATTTTTTTTCTTTATAAAGCTTCAATGCTTCAAGACCATTCTGTGCCAAATCATAACTGAGCCCATAACGTTTGAGAATTATTTTTATAAGCTCTTGATTTGCCTCATTATCTTCAGCGACTAAAATATGTCCGTGAAAACGCATAGAGATATTTTTTGCATATTCACCAGAACTCTTAGGATAAACGAGTTCGTTAAATACTTTATGTATTTTTGAGCAGTATAGAGGAAAACATAAAGAGTTGATATGTTCATACCGTTCATAGTTATCATATTCTCTACTCATCAGAGCAATAAATTTTTTTTCTTTGTAGTGAATGATCTGCTGCTTAAAAGCCAAATCAGCATCTTCATGCACAAAGAGGCATATATCAAAGTCAACATCCTTAAGTGAATCTACCACTGCAATATCCATATCAAAAACCTGAGCATAACGTATAAATGACTCATGTTTAAAACACAACTCTCTGTTTTGTGCATAGACCACCATTTTCAACTCTTGAAAATCACTGATATTAGGAATCTTTTTACCATCATCTGCTTCTGCATCAATAGGAATCTCAACCCAAAATGTACTACCCTGCCCTACAACAGAGGATACTCCCACTTCCCCATTCATAAGCTCTGCTAGTTGATGTGATATGGAAAGTCCAAGTCCTGTCCCTTCTGTTGTAGCTGCTTTTTCACTATACTGTGCCTGTGCAAATGCAGAAAACACATTTTCCAAGTCATCCCCAGAGATACCAATGCCGTTATCTTTTACAGCGATTTTGAGACGCCCATTATAACAACTGGCTTCTATCATAATAACACCACCTTCAGGTGTAAACTTGATAGCATTACTTAAAAAGTTTGAAACTATTTGTTTAATACGTAGTGAGTCAGCAAAAAGACGAGAAGGGATGTTTGGATCAATAAATGAAGTAATCGTAATATCTTTTGAGTTTGCACTGGCAACAAAAAGCTCCATAGTATGACTGAGCTCTTCATGAAGCGAAAAAACTTTTGGCTCAATGGTAAACTCACCGCTTCTTAGTTTTGAAAAGTCTAAAATATCATTGATAATACTTAAAAGATTTTCACCACTGTTTAAAATAATCTCTAAATAATTACGATGTTTTTTAGAGATATCCTCATCGATTAAAAGGTTTACAAAACCCAAGATGGCATTGAGCGGTGTACGAATCTCATGAGACATATTGGAGAGAAAGTATTCACGTGCCTGTGAAGCTCTCAATGCTTCTTGTCTTGCATCTACCAGTTTTTGAAAGATGGTATCTGTATAGTACTTTAAAATACCACGAAAATTTTTATCAAAGATAAAAGAGATCTCATCAAAAAGCTCTTTAGAATTGAGTCCTATATCATAAGAGACATCAAGCATTGAACGCCTAAAATGACTACATATCTCAAAGAGCTCATCTGCACCTATTTCCCTAAACTTTAAATAGTTCAAAAGCTCCTGCATAATAGGACAGTTTCCAATGGCTCTCTCTCCTGAGATAACCCCCATAAAATAATCAAAAACACCACTGGCATATTTCTGAACGAAAAACTCAGCATCTATATTATGCTGCAACAATATCTTTTTTGGGGATTCATAAGAGACCCACTGTTGCAGTATTGCATCTTTATTATGAATAAACAGTTCTCTGTTTTTTATAAGGACAGGTATATTTTCCTGTATGGAAACTTCATAAGCTTCCTGTAAACACAATTCATGATCACCCATCCTTAAAGCCTTCAAAAGATTCTCTTTTAAAAATAGACCCTATCTACTTTTAAAAATCAATCTTATTCTATTTTACAGGCATAAGCCTGTAAAACTAGTGACTCTTTCTTACTACAATAATCATTTTAATATTGATTATTATAAAACGAATCAGTTGCCAGATAACACAAGTACGCATTGCTCTTGCAAACTTTCCTGGTATCATTGTTAGTGTAAATTGATCATTTTTTTGAAAATTAATTTCTTCTTCTACTACTTTTTTATCCATCATATCTCCTTTTATTTCTATTCTGGTATTAAAGTCCAGCCCGGATTGAGCTTCGCTTTATAGATAAAGAGATAGTGAAGGATATGTTTAATCCAGTGTCCTGCAAGACCTATCTCACCAAATGTATAGTCTGTATCACGACCAGTTCCTGGGTACTTGTCAAAGTCTGGAACAACAGGATAAACTGTCATTGCAGCCGCTTGCCCACTAAAGACACCCTTACCAGCACTTGCAACACATGCAGCACCCATTTCAGCCATAGAAGCTTCATGTAAATGAGCATTTTCCCCTTTAGTGATTAAGTCACATACTGAGTGTGCAACAGCTTTACCGATGATACCTGAAGGCATACCCGTTCTTGGAGGTGTCGGGTTGATCGGTGTACCGTTTGGTGATTTCATCGGTTTAGAGATGATGTGTGGTGGTGCAAAAGCGATACCAGCAGCAAACATATTTTTATATGTAGGGTTTTGGTATGTTCTTGGCCAGTCACTTGCTTTCCACTCTTCGTAAGGTTTTGGAGTATAGTCAGCATCAACTTTCATAAAACCGTTTGGTGCAAATACAGTATCTGTAATGTCTTCACCAGCTTTATTGTAAGCTTTAAGACCAACACCCGCAAATGGTGGAATAAGCATTGCAAAATCGAACTCTTCTTCACCAGTTGAACCATCAAGAAGCTCATAGTGAACTTTTCCTTCTTCAACTTTAGAAGTGTGCGCACCGATTAGCCACTCAACACCACGCTCAGCAAAGAGTGACTCAGCAAAAAGTTTAGAAGATACTACATATCCACCAACTTTCATATGAAGTCCACCCATACCAAAGTCACCTAAAAATGACTCATTTGAGATCCACTTCATATCTGCCATATCACGAACACCAGCTTTGTTTAGCTCATGCTCAATGTTGAAGATATACTCAAACGCCGCACCTTGACAAGTACACATACCGTGACCTGTACCGATTAGGAATTTTTGACGCTCCCCTTTTTTCATCTTCTCAATAGCTTCTTTAAGTTTGTGCGATGCATGAACAGCATGGTCAGCAGTACATACTGAAACTGTATGCTCACCCATTTGACCATTACCGTCACCTAAACCTGGTGTTGCATCAAAATTTAGTTTTGGTCCAGTTGCATTTACAAGGTAGTCATATTCAATTGTCTCAGTTTGACCAGCCTTATCTGCACTTGTATATTCTATTGTTACAAAAGGTTTGTCACTATCTTCTTTCCCCTCTGGATTGATAGAAACTGCCTTTGCCTGATGATATGTAATCCCCGCTTTTGCATATACAGGAGCTAAATCAAATGTAACATCCTCTTTTGTCATTTCGCCAACACCAACCCAAATGTTTGATGGAATCCAGTTCCATTTTGAGTTTGGAGTTACAACAACAACTTCATGTTGTGATCCTAACCATTTTGCAGCGAATGTTGCAGTTGTATGTCCTGCAACTCCACCACCTAATACTATTAATCTTGCCATATATTCATCCTATTTTTCAAGTTCTATATAATCTTATCAAAAAAATCTCACATTTGTATCACATTTTTTGATTATTATTAGTTATACAAATAATAAGATTATTCTATAAACTTCCATTAGACCCTATTTTAAGTGGTTCTGAGAGTTTCATTTTTTGAAAAAAATCTCTATTTCAAAATTTTTCTGATTATTTCGAATGAGTTTTTAGAAAGCGACTGTGTAGAAATTACACGTTCTAACTCCCTCTTCATCATTTTTTTGTTTTCAGAGTCCATTTTATCATACATTCTAAAGCTCAAACATAAAGAAGATGCCATTTGCGGATTCATTTTATCTATCTCTAGAATCTTATCAGCAACATATTTGTATCCACTTCCGTCCTTAGCATGAAAATGTTTATAGTTTCTACTAAAAGAGCCAATAAGAGCACGAACAAGATTTGGTACTTTCATATCATACACCTCATTTGACTCTAAAGATTTTACTCTTTCTAAGATATCTTCTTGTAGTGAAGATGCAAGAAGTGCAAAATACTTATTCATAACAAGTGTATTATCTTTATATCTATTATAAAAGTCTGCAAAAGCCTCTTTTGCCATCTCTATATCTGTATGTTCTAAAACATCAAGTGCAGCCATTCTATCTGTCATCGTCAAAGACTCTGTATACTGTTGAAGAGCAATCTTTGCAATCTCTTTACTCTTGAGTGCACTCAGCATCTTTAACGCTCTGTTTTTAATGGCACGATTACCTATACTTTTTGCACTCAGTTGCGTATCTTTTGCATTATGATGCTTTTTATAGAGTGCCAATAGCTTCTCTTTATATAAAGTAGCAAGTTCTTTGCAGAGTCTCTCTTTTACACTATAGATAGCAGGACAATCTACAACATCTTGTCGCTGCATCAAAGTTGAGATTGTCGGTAACTCTAAAAGCAGTGCTTTATATGAAAGATCACTCTCTAAATCTAACAACTTTTCAAATGCATCTATATATGTAGCATTAACCTCTTTTCCTTGCATCATAGCTTCTAATGTCTCAATAGCAAAATTCTGTGCCGCTTCATACTGTATAAAAGTATTTGTTTCATACTGCATTAAAAAAGCATTGTTTGCACTATACTCAACAATGACAGGTGCACTAAAATCACGGTTAAGCGATAAAACAGGCATCTTATCTAATGTATAGGTAAAAGTCTGCTTCGCATCTTTTATAATAAGCATCTCTTCATGCACCAATGCTCCATTTTCATTAAAAAGAGCCATTTTCAGTGGATAATACATAGGCTTTTGTTCACTGCCGTCAAGTTTTGGCGGAATCTTTTGCGTGAGCGTCAATCGGTACTCACCATCTTCAAAATGCTCTTCTACCTTTAGATGCGGTGTACCACTTTGATCATACCAGAGTCTAAACTGACTCAGATCAATCTCTCCTGCTTCACTGATAGCCCATAAAAAGTCATCAGTAGTGACTGCCTGACCATCAAAAGTTTCAAAATAAAGATCCATAGCCTCACGCCACTTCTTCTCACCTACTAAAGTATGCAGCATACGAATAACCTCAGCACCCTTCTCATAAACAGTTGCCGTATAGAAGTTATTCATAGATATGTAAGACTTTGGCTGGATTGGATGGCGTGTCGGGGAAGCATCTTCAACAAACTGTCGCTCACGCAGACTCTTTACATCTTCGATGCGTTGCACTGCCGGTGAGTTCATATCTGCTGAGAAGCACTGGTCACGAAAAACAGTAAGTCCCTCTTTAAGCGTGAGTTGAAACCAGTCTCGACAAGTTATGCGGTTTCCTGTCCAGTTATGAAAATACTCATGAGCAATAACTGACTCTATACCCATAAAGTTTGCATCTGTAGCTGTATCGCTGTCTGCTAAAACATAGGCAGAGTTAAAGATATTTAGCCCCTTGTTCTCCATAGCACCCATGTTAAAGCTATCTACAGCTACAATGTTGTAGATATCAAGATCATACTCACGCCCATATTTTTCTTCATCCCAACGCATCGCTTCTTTGAGTGAGCGCATCGCGTGAGCACATTTTGATTCATTTCCCTTATCTACATAGATATTTAAAGCTACTTCTTTACCATTCATCGTTGTAAAACTATCGCTCACGCAGCCAAGATCACCCGCAACGAGAGCAAAAAGGTATGAGGGTTTTGGGTGTGGGTCATGCCATGTAACTCCGTGACGCTCATTAAAACTGTCATGACACTGCATCTTGTTTCCATTACTTAAAAGTATAGGGTAGCTCTTTTTTTCTGCAACAACTGTCGTTGTAAAGACACTCATAACATCGGGACGGTCAAGATATGGTGTGATGCGGCGAAATCCCTCTGGCTCACACTGAGTACAGAAGATTCCACCCGATTTGTAAAGCCCTTCGAGCTCTGTATTTTTTTGTGGGTAGATTCTGTTTTGTATCTCAAGTCTAAAAGTATCAGGCACGCTCTTTATAAGCAAAGCCTCCTCTTCTACACTGTACTCACCCTCTTTTAAAACTCTGCCATCAAGTTTTATCTCAAGGAGTTCCAGCTCCATAGCATCAAGACGCAGAGCCTCACACTCCTGCTCTTTTACAAACTCCATACAAGAAGAGACAATTGTCTCCTCTTCAAAGAGTTCAAACTTTAAATCTACACTCTTAATAGAAAAATCTGGTTTTTTATAATCTTTTAAAAATATCTCTTTTGCTTTTTGACTCATTATTTCTCTTTTAAAAATTTTCTTTTATTGTATCCACTCATTCCATCCAAAAGCATTAAAAAGCTTGACAAATGTTTCGTCTAAAGCTGCCTTTAGCTCTATGCGTTTATGTGTGTATGGATGGGTAAACTCTAAAGTAGTGCAGTGCAGTAAAAGCCGCTGCACATCATACTCGGTACGGATGAACTTGTTATGCTCACCTCTACCATACTTAGTATCACCCAAGATGTGATGGTTGATATGTTTCATATGACGGCGCAGCTGATGCTTTCGCCCTGTCTGTGGCAAGAGGCGCACAAGAGAGTAGCGTGTTTTATCGTACCTGCCTACTGGCTTATCTATCTCTACTTTTGCCAAAGCCTCATAATGGGTAATAGCCTCTTGTGCCTCTTTGTCTTTGTTGGCATCTTTGTCTGCTATCTTGTCTAGCTTCTCTTTGAGTGCGTGTTCTATCACACCACTTTCCTCAACATAGCCACGCACGACAGCCACATACTCTTTTTGTGTCTCGTGTGCTTTAAAGGCTTCACTCATCTCTCTGGCCGTATCACTGTCAAGTGCAAAGAGCAGCACGCCACTTGTCGGCTTGTCTAACCTGTGAATGGGATAGACCCACTGTCCACCAAGCTGATCTCGAAGCATCTTCATGGCATAGTAGATCTCATGCCTGTCTATCATCGACTTATGCACTAAAAGCCCAGTTGGTTTGTTGATGGCAACCAGGTGCTCATCGTGATAAAGTATCTCTAATTTATAATCTGCAAACATAATGCAATCATACCATATCAGCAAATCTTGTAGTATAATAATTATATTTATTTTTAGGGAGTATAAATTTATGAACATAGAAGAGTATGATTTTTCCATTACTGGAGTATTAAAAGAGGGCTTTCGTCGTACCGATGGAGTGAAGTGGATCTTTATGGGGTCAGTTTTACTTTACTATATTATACAAATTGTTATGGGACTTATCATTCTTACATTTGTTCCATCACTTTCGCAGGTAATTGATCAGATTATTGCCATACTTACCTTACCTATAAGTGTCGGTATTGTTATGCTTGGGATTAATCGTGCGCGTGAGCAAGAAATACATATTCACGATATATTCAACTACTTCAATGACTTTCCACAGCTGCTTTTAGCTTACTTTTTCATGGTGATTTTAATTGTTGTTGGCTTTATGCTTTTAGTACTGCCTGGTATCTACCTCGCAGTTGCTTATAGTTTTGCACTCCCACTTATAGTCGATAAGAAAATCGGTGTCTGGGAAGCGATGGAACTTTCACGCAAGACTATTACGAAACAGTGGTTTAGTTTCTTTGGGCTTGGCATTGTTGCAGCTCTCTTTTTAATTGTAAGCGCCATACCTTTTGGAATCGGACTTATCT
>Ga0256843_1003617_pt1 | contig 10663 bp, 9 predicted proteins | sample AlvinellametaG_FD_191572 | JGI IMG/M metagenome (GOLD analysis project Ga0256843, IMG submission 191572) | Pompeii worm associated microbial communities from hydrothermal vent at the East Pacific Rise, Pacific Ocean - Alvinella | ecosystem: Host-associated > Annelida > Integument > Unclassified ... | reverse complement strand
AGGGCATCTTTGGAAATGATAATTTTTGTATGCATGAACTCTTTGTTTAAAAAATTTGCCAGTACTAAAGTAGGAAAAGAGAGTTCTACGCTTCCGAGATATTTCGACTGGAAAAAGAGTGGAAAAACAAATCGATATCCGTCGTATGCCAGTCCCTCCTCAAAGCTACTGGTTTTTTGCATGATATCGTTTACGTATACGACAGTATGTCGGAACCGACTCAAGTCGTCACCGAATTTATCCGGTGCGTGCATACGCAGGAGGCTGTGGTTGTCGGGTGTGTGAAACTGTACCTGTTTGAATCCATACTGTTTGAGTTCTTCGTATTTCGGAAGGAGGCTTTGATAGAGCTCTTTTCTGTAAATACGCTTCTCCGCTTCGGGAGCGTCGAGAAGTTTTTTTACCAGTGTTTTTGTTTTTGGAGTATTGATCAATGTTTCAAAAGCAATTTCCGCTTTTTGTGTAAAACTATCCAAAATGATGAGGTATTCGTTTTTGATAGTACCTGTCATATCATTTAAGTACTCATCTACTTTTTCTTGTTTATGAATGCTCAATAGCATAAACAAGATGATCTCTATTAAGATGAATACGGCAAATAGTTTGTAATAGGATTTTGTTTTATTTATAATACTCATCCCCACCATATCGACACTTCAAACTTTTCATAAAGAGAAAAATATGCTAAAATAGCCCGAAATTTCAATTATGAGGGGAAATATATGTTAGAAGTTGGAACCAAAGCACCGGATTTTTGTCTGCCGAATCAGGATGAGACGGAGATTTGTCTGCGTGATTTGAAAGGGAAGTGGGTGGTATTGTACTTTTACCCCAAAGACAATACTCCCGGATGTACGACTGAAGCGTGTGATTTTACCGCAGCTTTGCCTGATTTTGAAGAACTTGATGCCGTTATCCTTGGTGTGAGTCCGGATAGTCCGAAAAAGCATCGTAACTTTATCGAAAAGAAAGATCTCAAAATCACGTTGCTTTCGGATGAAGAGAAAGAAGTTTGTGAACTTTACGATATCTGGAAATTGAAAAAAAACTATGGTCGCGAATATATGGGAGTCGTGCGTACGACTTACATCATCGATCCTGACGGAAATATTGCGGCAGGTTGGACAAATGTACGTGTCAAGGGACATGTCGAAGCGGTAAAAGAGAAGCTTAAAGAACTCAAAGAGCAGTACGCTAACTGATGCTGGTACATATTTGTTGTGCCGTAGACAGTCACTACTTTCTGCAAAGACTACAAAAGGAGTATCCCGGTGAAAAACTGATCGGGTACTTCTACGATCCCAATATCCACCCCTATAGTGAATACTATCTACGCCTTTTGGATGTAAAACGTTCATGTAAAAAACTTGGTATCGAATTGATCGAAGGGGAGTATGATGTAGAAGGGTGGCTTGATGCCGTTCGCGGTTTGGAAAATGAACCGGAAAAAGGGCTTCGGTGTGATTTTTGTTTTGACAATCGTCTCGAAAACACAGCCAAAAAAGCGGCGCAGATCGGCGAAAAAAAGATTACGACCACACTTTTGACCAGTCCCAAAAAGTCTCAGGAACAGCTTAAAGAGGCGGGACGGCATATCGAGCAAAAGTATGGTGTGCAGTTTGAAGCGCCCGATTTTCGCAAAGAGGGTGGGACGCAGGAACAGTTTGCGATGGCACAAGAGGAGAAAATCTACCATCAGGACTATTGTGGGTGTATTTATGCCCTGACGATGCAGCGCGAGCAGCAGCAAAAACTAGCCGATGAACTTTTTGTTCCCGTAACAGGACAGGTTTTACCCGAGTCTATAGAAGATCGTATTGCGCTGTATGAAAAGCGTATGGCACTGGAAGAGGATGGGATTGCTTATAAAATCATACGTGAAAAGTTTCTTAACTATAGACTTCTAAGAGCTTACGTAAAACAAAAAGGGGAGGTTTTACCTTCGTATATTCTTCCTTATTCCACACTCAAAAGAAAATTTACAAAATTTCGCATTAAGGAAAAAATCAAAGATATTCATTATGCCAATCGTGAAGAAATTATTATCATTTCACTTGCTTACTTTAATAAATTAATTGATAAAAATTATAAAACTATTCAAGATATTATGAAAAACCCACCGACTTTTGATGAAGAAGTTAGTGTAAAAGGTAAAATAATTTATAATTTTTTCTCTTTGGCACCCGTTATCGTACTTGAAGATATTGATGAAAATGCCACCTTTCAACTCTTTATGGATGCCCATGTTTACGAGGATGTTAGAGAACATTTAGCAATTTTCAGCTAGAATTGATTAATTTTACAGAAACTTGGAGTTGCTAAATGGTTATGGATGTAGTAGAAATTCAAAAGATTCTTCCTCACAGGTTCCCTTTTTTGTTGATAGACAGAGTGCTTGAACTGGAAGAGGGTAAGTTTATCGACGCATATAAAAATGTCTCTATCAGTGAGGGAATTTTCCAGGGGCACTTTCCCGGACACCCGATTTATCCGGGAGTAATGATTGTCGAGGGGATGGCGCAAGCCGGTGGAATTCTCGCATTTAAAAGTATGAGTGATGAGGATCAGGCTGATATCGAAAATAAAGTTGTTTATTTCATGAGCATCGATAACTGTAAGTTTCGTGCACCTGTAAGACCGGGAGACAGATTGGAATATAAATTGACGGTAACGAAACATCGTGGAAATATCTGGATGCTTCACGGTGAAGCGTTTGTTGACGGTAAATTGACGACAGAAGCTGATTTAAAAGCAATGATTGTGGATAAATAATCATGTCAAATATTCACCCGACCGCCATTATCGAAGAGGGGGCTAAAATCGCACCTTCTGCAATGGTGGGTGCTTATGCGTTTATTTCGGCAAAAGCAGTTTTGGCAGACGGTGTCGTGATCGGGCAGGGTGCTCAGATATACGGACATACGGAGATAGGTGAAAATACGAAAATTTTTCAAAATGCCGCGATAGGTTCTATTCCACAGGATCTGAAGTTTCGCGGCGGTGATGTAAAACTGATCATCGGAAAAAACAATACTATCCGTGAGTTTACCTTTTTCAACCCCGGTACGGAAGATGATAAAGGTGAAACGCTTATCGGTGATAATAACCTATTTATGGCGTATACCCATGTTGCGCATGACTGTATTATCGGAAATAATAATATTTTAGCGAACAATGCTGCTTTGGCGGGGCATGTGGAAGTGGGCAACCATGTTGTAATCGGAGGGCATACTCCGATTCATCAGTTTGTAAAGATCGGTGACCATGCGATGATTGGTGGTGCAAGTGCCGTAACACAGGATATACCGCCGTTTTGTCTTGCAGAAGGCAATCGTGCGACTGTCAGAAGTCTCAATATCGTAGGGTTGCGCCGTCGTTTTGAAAAAGAGGATATCAATGCGTTAAGCAGTGCGTATAAGTTGCTGTTTCGTTCAAACAGACCGATAAAAGATGTGGCGAAAGAGATTTTGGAAGAGACATCCAATAGTAAAGTTAAACAGTTGTGTGAATTTATTTTACAGACACAACGTGGAATACCATTTGAGAGGAAATAGATAATGTCAAAAAAATCATGTAGTTTTTGTAACGCTCCCGAGAGTGTAGATAACAGGTTGTTAGCAGGTGAAGGTATCTACATTTGTGAAAACTGTGTTATCTCTGCATATAAAATATTTTTTGGAGACGAGGGCGAAGAAAACAGTGAACATGAACTGGATATGGAGCTTTTCACACCCAAAGAGTTGAAAAAAGTATTGGATGAGTACGTTATCGGTCAGGAAGATGCGAAAAAAGTTTTTGCCGTTAGTGTTTATAATCACTACAAAAGAATTTTTAAACAGCACAAAGTAGTCGGAGACGATACGGAGATCCAAAAGTCAAACGTGTTGTTTATCGGACCTACCGGTAGCGGTAAAACACTTATGGCACAGACACTTGCAAAGTTTCTGGATGTACCTATCGCTATTGCCGATGCAACGAGTTTGACGGAAGCCGGATATGTCGGTGAAGATGTGGAAAATATTTTAACAAGACTACTTCAGGTGGCGGACAATGACATCAAAAAAGCGGAGCAGGGTATTGTCTTTATCGATGAGATCGATAAAATCGCAAGACTGGGTGAAAACAGATCGATCACCAGAGATGTTTCGGGTGAAGGTGTACAACAGGCACTTTTGAAAATCATCGAAGGATCTCAGGTAAATATTTCACCAAAAGGCGGTAGAAAACATCCAAATCAGGAGTTCGCACAAATTGACACGACGAATATCATGTTTATTTGTGGTGGTGCATTTGACGGATTGGAAGATATCATCAAAAAGAGACTCGGCGGCAATGTACTTGGTTTCGGGCAGGACAAACGCGGAAAAGAAGAGAACAAAGATATTTTAAGTCTTGTAGAACCGGATGATTTGGTGCATTATGGATTGATTCCCGAGCTTATCGGTCGTTTGCACTCTATCGCGACGTTGCGCGAACTTAGCAAAGAAGATATGGTACGTATTTTGACCGAACCGAAAAACTCTATCATCAAGCAGTATAAAAAACTTTTTGCGATAGACGATGTTGTACTTACATTTGAAGATGAAGCTTTGCTTGCGATCGCGGAGTTGGCACTGAAGCGTAAAACGGGTGCGAGAGGACTTCGTACGATTATGGAAGAGATCATGGTGGATATCATGTATGAACTTCCTGAATTGGCAGGTTATGAAGTGATTATCACCAAAGGTGTGATCACCAAAGAAGCGAAGCCGATCTACAAAAAACCACAGAAAAAGAGTGCATAATGTTATTGAGTAAGATTTTAGGATTGTTTTCGAATGACTTGAGTATCGATCTGGGAACGGCAAATACGATTGTATTGGTAAAAGGGAAGGGTATTGTCATCAACGAACCCTCCGTCGTTGCCGTTCAGGTTGGTAAAAGCGGCAAGAAAAAGCTATTGGCTGTCGGTAAGGAAGCCAAAGAGATGCTGGGAAAAACTCCCGGTGATATCGAAGCGATCAGACCTTTGAAAGAGGGTGTTATTGCCGACTTTGAAGTCACGGAAAAGATGATCAAATATTTTATCCAAAAATCTCACTCAAGAAACAATTTTATCCGTCCTCGTGTGATTATCTGTATTCCTTACGGTTTGACACAGGTGGAGCGTAAAGCGGTGAAAGAATCCGCAATGAATGCAGGTGCCAGAGATGTTATTTTAGTCGAAGAACCCAAAGCAGCAGCGATAGGTGCGGGGCTGCCTATCCAGGATCCAAAAGGTAATATGGTTGTCGATATCGGTGGTGGTACGACTGAGATCGGTGTTATCTCTCTAGGCGGACTTGTACGTAGTAAGTCGATCCGTGTCGGTGGAGACAAGTTCGACCAAGCGATTGTGGACTATGTGAAAAAGAAGTTTAACTTACTTATCGGCGACAGAACTGCCGAAGAGGTGAAAATCGAAATCGGTACGGCGATTGTACCTGAAAAAGAGATGAAGATGATCATCAAAGGGCGTGATCAGGTAACCGGTCTTTTAAAAAGTATTGAAATCTCCAGCAAAGAAGTGCGTGAAGCGATTGCAGAACCTTTAAAGGATATTGCAGCGGCAGTCAAAGAAATATTGGAAGTGGTACCGCCGGATCTTGCCTCCGATATCGTTGAAAACGGTATTGTTTTGACTGGTGGAGGTTCTTTGATCCGAGGTCTTGACAGCTATTTGAGTAAAATAGTTAAGTTGCCTGTTTTTGTTTCCGAAGAGCCGTTACTTGCAGTAGCGAAGGGAACAGGACGTATGCTAGAGGAGATCGAGCTTTTACAAAGCATCTCTTTACATGATTAAAAGCAAATTTGTTTTAACACTTATCGTTGGAACGATTCTCTTTCTCTCCATAAACTTCAGCCCAAATATTCGACAGAAGGTGCTGGAGTTTCCACTCTATATAAAAAGTACGGTTTTTGATATCAAAAACAGAGTCGTACAAGAAGTCAAAACACTTTTTCACCAAAAAAAACAGATTGAAAGATTACGCAAAGAGCTGGAAACCTGTCAAAAAACAGCGACACTCTCTGTCGCATTTGCATCTAAACTCAACCACTTTTTAGAAGAGAACAAGCTTGATATTTATGACCCCGATCTTTTTATGGTAAGGGGACTTTCCTATATCAAACTAGGTGACTTTAGTAAAATGTGGCTCGATTTTCCTGATTATAACCATTCTCGTATTTACGGGTTGTTGTTTAAAGGGTATGCTGCCGGTATTGTGGATGAACAAGACGGTAAACCTATTGCAAGACTTCTAAGTAATAAAAAGATGATTTTTTCGGTAGAAGTGGGAAAGCAAAGAGACCTTGGTGTTATCTTTGGAAACAAGGACTTTTTGGAAGTGAAATATATTCCGACATATGCAGATATTCAAGTGGGTGATGAAGTGATCACCAGTGGAAACGACAATATCTTTTACGAAGGTGTCAAAGTAGGTGAAGTAATTCAGATCCAAACAACCAATCTTTATAAGATGGCACTGGTAAAACCTTATGCAGAGTTACATAACCCTGAATTCTTCTATGCGGTGGATGTACACAGCGCAGATATAAACGAACGAAACAGTACACTTTTTAGCGATGCTCTAAAGTAGTATTTTGATATAATAGCCCAATTTTACTTCCCAAGGAAATCTATGCCAAAACGTGAAGACATACAGAAAATATTACTTATCGGTTCAGGTCCAATCGTCATAGGTCAGGCGTGTGAATTTGACTATTCCGGTACTCAGGCGGCAAAAACACTTAAAGAATTAGGTTACACCGTTGTTTTAATAAATTCTAACCCCGCAACCATTATGACAGATCCCGAATTTGCAGACCGAACATACATTGAACCAATTCATGAAGATGTGATTTATGAGATCATCAAAAAAGAGAAGATAGATGCTATTTTGCCGACAATGGGAGGGCAGACGGCGCTTAACGTTGCGATGAAAATGTATGAAAAAGGGATGCTTGAGGGTGTGGAGTTTTTGGGAGCACATCCGGAAGCGATCCAAAAGGGTGAAGATCGTCAAATATTTAAAGAAGCGATGATTAAAATCGGGATGGATCTTCCCAAAAGTAAATATGCATACAATATGGACGAAGCGATGCAGGCAGCCGAAGAGATCGGTTTTCCGTTGATCATCCGTGCATCATTTACACTCGCGGGAGGCGGTAGTGGTGTCGCATACAATATCGACGAATATAAACAACTCGCACAACTTGGACTTGAAGCAAGTCCTATCAATGAGATTTTGATTGAAGAGTCTTTGCTTGGATGGAAAGAGTATGAGATGGAAGTTATCCGTGATAGAGAAGATAACTGTATCATCGTCTGTTCCATCGAAAACCTCGATCCTATGGGTGTTCATACGGGGGACAGTATCACCGTGGCACCGGCGTTGACTCTGACAGATAAAGAGTATCAGCATATGCGTAACGCTTCGTTTGCTATTTTACGTGAGATTGGAGTCGATACGGGAGGAAGTAACGTTCAGTTTGCCGTTAATCCTAAAAACGGTCGTATGACGGTTATAGAGATGAACCCGCGTGTTAGTCGCTCTTCCGCACTGGCATCCAAAGCGACGGGATATCCTATTGCCAAAGTGGCGACACTATTGGCTGTCGGATTTACACTGGATGAAATCACCAACGACATCACCGGTACGGCGGCAAGTTTTGAGCCGGTGATTGACTACATTGTCACTAAAATACCACGTTTTACTTTTGAAAAATTTCCGGGAGCGGATTCTACTTTGACTACTTCGATGAAGAGTGTCGGTGAAGCGATGGCGATCGGACGTACTTTCAAAGAGTCTATGCAAAAAGCGCTTTGTTCACTTGAAACCGATTTAAACGGTTTTGAAAAGTTGGATGTGGATGATGCAACTTTGCAAAAAGAGATCCGTCGTCCAAATGCGGAGCGTATCCTTTATATTGCCGAAGCATTTAGAAGAGGGTACAGTGTCGAGGATGTATTTGAGTTTTGTAAAGTGGATCCGTGGTTTTTATACCAAATCGAAGAGATCGTTGCTTTTGAAAAAGAGATCGACAAGTCGATTTTAGAAGACAAAGAAAAACTACGCTACGCCAAAACATACGGTTTCTCGGATGCAATGCTCGCTTCTTTGATCGGTGTAAGTGAAGATGAAGTGTACGATGCCCGCTCTAAAATGGGTGTGAAACTTGAATACAACGAAGTCGATACCTGTGCAGCGGAATTTAAAGCGCTGACACCGTATCTCTACTCGACAACCCCGATTTCCGCTATCCAAAAAGATGAAGATATCATGAAAGATAAAAAAGTGATGGTCATCGGTGGTGGACCAAACCGGATCGGACAGGGTATCGAGTTTGATTACTGCTGTGTACATGCGGCATTTGCACTGGAAGATATGGGTGTAAAATCTATCATGTACAACTGTAACCCTGAAACCGTTTCAACCGACTACGATACAAGTGATATTCTCTATTTTGAGCCGATCAACTTTGAAGGGGTGCGCAGTGTGATCGAGCGTGAAAATCCGGACGGTGTGATTGTCCACTTCGGTGGACAGACACCGCTGAAACTTTCACGGGATCTTACCCGTATCGGTGCAAAGATCATCGGTACAAGTGCCGAAGTGATCGACTTGGCGGAAGATCGTGAAAAATTTTCCGAGTTTATTCAGAAAATCGGTGTCAAACAACCTGCCAATGCTACCGCCACAAACAAAGAAGACGCCCTGAAAATCGCCAATGAAATAGGCTATCCTGTACTGGTACGACCAAGTTACGTTTTGGGTGGACGGGCGATGCGTATCGTTTACAGTGATGAAGAGTTAAAACAGTATATGGATGAAGCGGTAAGCGTTAGCAACGACTCTCCTGTACTTTTGGACAAGTTCCTCGACCATGCGACGGAAATCGATGTTGATGCAATTTGTGACGGTAAAGATGTTTATATCGGAGCGATTATGCAGCATATCGAAGAGGCAGGTATTCACAGTGGTGACAGTGCGTGCGCCTTACCTCCGGTATCACTTTCCAGTGCGCTTCAAAAAGAGATTGAAATCAAAACAAAAGAGATCGCTCTAGGACTTGGTGTAAAAGGACTTTTAAATATCCAGTACGCTGTCTATCAAAACGAAATTTACATGATCGAAGTAAACCCAAGAGCAAGCCGTACGGTACCGTTTGTGAGCAAAGCAACGGGTATTCCTATGGCAAAAGTGGCGACACGTGTGATGTATCAGGGAGACTTGGTCGAAGCGCTGAATTTTTACGATACTTTTAAAGTGGTTTATAAAGATGACGAAGTCTACAAACCGAGAATCAAAGAGCATGTTTCGGTAAAAGAAGCGGTTTTTCCATTTAAAAAACTTGCCGGAGCCGATTTGATTTTAGGACCTGAGATGAAATCTACCGGTGAAGTGATGGGTATCAGTGAAAGTTTTGCACTCTCTTTTGCAAAAAGCCAGTGTGCCAGTGATAACAGACTGCCAAAAGAGGGAACCGTCTTTATCTCTCTAACGGATACGGATAAAAAGTTTGTCAAAGAGCTTGGGCAAAAGTTTATCGATATCGGCTTTTCGATTGTGGCGACAGGCGGAACACACAAAGCGCTTGAAGAGGTGGGTATCCCTTCTGAAAAAGTACTCAAAATCTCGGAAGGTCGTCCAAATATCGCCGATATGATCAAAAATGAAGAGATCGCTTTGGTTGTCAATACCAGTGACAGTACCGCTACTAAAAATGATGCGCGTTTGATTCGTCAAAGTGTTCTTAGACTCGGTGTACCGTATGTAACGACAGTTGCTGCAGCACTGGTTACTGCAGATGCCATAGTCGCTGTAAAAGCCAAAAACGGATCACTAAACCCAAGAGCGATACAAGACTACCTTTCATGAAAGCAAACCTGATATATCTGACCCAGACAGATACGACTGTCGGGTTGGTATCTCAGGATAGTGCAAAACTTGCCAAAGCGAAACAGCGAAACCCCAAACAACCTTTTCTTATCTGTGTAGAGAGTTTTCACAAACAGAAAAGACTGGTGCGTACTCCCAAAAAATTTAAAAAAGAGGTACGTCGTGCAAAAAAAACCACCTATCTCTATCCCAATAAAAAAGCTCTGCGTGTTGTTTGTGAAAGTGAACATAAGTATTTTTTAAAATCATTTGATTTTCTCTACTCTTCGTCTGCAAATGAAACAGGAAAAAGTTTTACACCCAAATATGCCCGGTCGGTAGCGGATGTGATAGTCGAAGGAAAGGAAGGTTTTCATGAAGGAAAGGCTTCTTCAATCTACAAACTTGGAAAAAGACGAAAAAAAAGGGTGCGATAAACTTTAAGAAAAAAGCTATTTTTCGGATAAAAATTCTCCACACTGCTAAGAAAAGTAACAAAAAACTACCAAAATTCACCTTTTAAATCTTATTTATGGAATAAGGTAAAAAAAATCTGTATACTGGAAATAGATCAGAAAAAGGATGTATTTCATGAAAAAGAGTATATGGATGATGTTTATTTTAGGTTTCATGACACTGGCAAATGCACAAACCAGTCAGTACGCACACCGGAATTTAAACTGGGTAAAAGACTTTGAAGTATTGGTCAAGCTTGATACACAAAAAGAAAATAGCCTTTACGGAATAGACTTGAATGAAAACGG
>Ga0256843_1003616_pt1 | contig 10663 bp, 11 predicted proteins | sample AlvinellametaG_FD_191572 | JGI IMG/M metagenome (GOLD analysis project Ga0256843, IMG submission 191572) | Pompeii worm associated microbial communities from hydrothermal vent at the East Pacific Rise, Pacific Ocean - Alvinella | ecosystem: Host-associated > Annelida > Integument > Unclassified ... | reverse complement strand
TTAAAGATAAGCGCATAGGCATCTTTGTCACTCATCGTTTCAGCTTCTTTTTCTGTGATAATGCCTTTTTCTAAAGATTTCTGCTTAAGCATCTCAGGGTCAAGCCCTTTACCGTCATCATCAATCTGAATAACGATCTGGTTTCCTTCGTTATAGGCTTTTAGTGTAATCGTACCTACCTCAGGTTTACCTTTTGCTATACGCTCTTCAGGTGGCTCGATTCCGTGGTCACACGAGTTACGAATGATGTGTACTAAAGGATCTCCAATCTCTTCAACGATTGATTTGTCAAGCTCTGTCTCTTCCCCAGAGATAACAAGCTCTATCTTTTTGTTGAGTTCGCGTGAGAGGTCACGGATCATACGAGGGAACTTATTAAATACTTTTCCAATAGGAAGCATTCTTGTCTTCATAACAGCGATCTGCAGGTCAGTCGTAACAAGAGATACAATAGATACCACTTGGTTAAGCTCCTCTAAGAACTCCTCACCCTCATAACGCTCTTCAACATCATCATTGATCTTGATAAGTCTGTTTTTTGCAAGTACAAGCTCACCAATGAGGTTCATCAGGTGGTCAAGTCTTTTTACATCAACACGAATTGTCTGTTCAACCTGAGCAGGAGCTTTTCTTGCAGGTGCAGCAGCCTTGGCATCATCTCTTTTAGCTGAGCTGCTTGATGCAGCCGTAGCTTTTGGAGCTGGTGCAGGAGCAGGTTTACTTGGCTCCTCTTTTTTCTCCTCTTTTGGAGCTTCCTCTTCTGATGAGCCTTCCTCTTTTGGCATCTCTGGAACTTTCTCTCCAGCAGCAAGTTTTGCTTCACGCTTTTTGCGATCCTCTTCTTGGCGCTGTTGTAAGAGTCTCTCTATCTCAGCTTCGATCTCTTCAGGAGACATATTTTCATAATCTATCTCATCTTCATCATCACTGCTTGTATCTGACTCTGAAGTACTCTCTTCTTGCGTCTCTTGAGGCTCTTCTACCGGTGCATTTGCTTCTGGAGTTTCTACTTCACCGCTACCACCTGTTATCTTGTCAAGTCTTGCAACACAGGCTGAGACATCTATGCCAGCATCACTACTTGTATCTCTGATTTGCTCAAGTAGTTGTTTCATAAGATCAACTGACTCTAAAATAACATCCATAACATCCGGTGTAATTGTCAGCTCACCATGACGAGCACGATTAAGTACATCTTCCATATGGTGCGTGAGGTGTGTTAAGACATCAAAGTTTAGAAATGATGATGCACCCTTTACAGTATGCGCAACTCTAAAGATTCCGTTTAGAAGTTCTAAATCTTCCGGATTTGACTCTAATTCAACAAGGTCTTCATCTAACTTTTCAACAAGTTCAAATGATTCAACTAAAAAATCCTGTAGTATCTCTTGAAATTCATCCATATCTTATACTCCTACTTCATATGTCTACGCACAACACGTGCGACTTCATCATAAAATGAACTTGCTTGAAACTTGACCAAGTAAGCTTCACCACCCGCTTCAAGTCCTCTATCTTCACTAAAGTGATCACTGATAGAAGAGTTAAATACAATTGGGATGTTGTTAAAACGGCCATCCTCTTTTACATTTGCAGCAAAGTGAAAACCATCCATTTTTGGCATCTCAACATCAGAGATGATGATTTTGAGATGATCTGAGAGTGCATCTTCATAAGTCTCATAAAGCTCATCAAGTTTACGAAGACCCTCTTCTCCATCTTTTGCCTCTACTACATTAAAGCCCATCTTTTGCAGTGCTTCTTTAACAATCTTTCTTGCAGTTGCACTATCATCCAGAACAAGTGCCAAGCCTTGAAATGTCTCTATCTCTTGAGGTGTAGCATCTGTCTCTGGCTCATAGAGTCCAAGATCTTGCACAACGCTCTCAAGATCAAGTATAAGAAGGACATTGTCTCCTTCTATCTTCGTTACTCCTGTAATCTTGTTTGCATCAAGACCACTTGAAGAGCTCATAAAGTTAGCCGGTTCTATCTCACTCCATGAGATTCTACGGATTCTTTTTGCTTCATGAACTATAAAACCGATGAGTACATTGTTAAACTCAGTAATTATTACACGAGCATTTGCTCTTGCTGATTCAGGCTCTTTTATGCCCATCCACTTTGCAAGATTTACAACAGGTATTACCACTTCACGCAAATCAAAAATACCCTCTATAAACTCTGGCGTTCCTGGTAGTTCTGTTAAACTTGGTACTCTGATAATCTCTCGTACTTTTGAGACATTAATACCATAGATACCTTCATACACACTTCCGTCTGCTTCTTCTTTGAAGATTCTAAAATCCACCAGCTCCATCTCATTAGAGCCGACTTTTAAGGAGTTATCATCCATTCTCTACATCCCCTTGTAGCGTTTTTCTTCTACAGTTAATTTGTTATCTTGTGTTGATTTTACAATAAAATATCTTTGATTGCAAGCAAAAGCGCCAAGGTTGATATAGGTAAAATTTTCGAGTTGCAGTGTTTTGTTTTGGTGAAAATGCCCCTCTATAAAGTAGTCACAAGAAAAACGATTGCCAAAACGACTCGCTATAAAATCTTCAAACCAGCCAAGCTCTTTACAGTCATCTTTTTTATCAAGGTGAGACTGCACATTTTTCAGGATTGCGTGAGAAGAGATGATATCTATATACTTGAGTATAAAGAGTATAAAAGGGTTACGAATAAGTGCAGTATAGATCTTATAGCCCAGCTTCCCGTCAAAATCACCGTGAGCTACATAAACCTTTTTATCTTTAAAAGAGAGTGCCAAAGGCTGCTTGGCAATTGGAGTAGCGCTAAAGTTATGAAAAACAGCTTTGAGGTTGAAGTCGTGATTGCCTTCAAGGTAGATAATATCTATCTCTTGAGCAAGTCTCTCTATAAGTGCTATGAGAGAAGCATTTTTTTGGTGAGTGTAGTCTATAGAGCCAAAGAGTGCATCAAAGATATCTCCCATAAAAACGATCTGAGAAGTCTCTATCTTTTTTGCTTCAATATCTTTTAGAAATGCAAACAGCTCTGGCTTTTGTGCTGAGAAGTGCGCATCGCTTATTAAGATGGCACCCTCACGCAACTCTTTTTTATGGGACATATGCGATGTCTGGTATGCCCATAGCCTCATCAAGCCCACACATTAAGTTGGCATTAACAAGAGCCTGTGAAGATGCTCCGCGCATAAGGTTATCTATTGCCGAAGCGATAAAGAGCATATTTCCTTTTTGTTTTACGAAGATGTCACAAAAGTTTGTTCCTGCTACATCTTTCATAGTCACAGGCTTTTTACTTATGCGAATAAAGGGCTCATTTTCATAACGCTCACGCAACAAAGATGCAGCATCTACACCCTCTTCTATCTGAATGTAGATAGAGCTAATCATACCGCGTGTAACAGGTACAAGATGCGGTACAAAGTGCACTGCTTCAAAATCCACACCAAGTTTGTTGGCAATCTCAGGTGCATGTCTGTGCATAAGTGGGTTGTATGCAAAGAGGTTGTCATTGACATTGACAAAGTGAGTTGTGTCACTCAGTTTTTTCCCAGCACCGCTCACGCCAGTCTTTGCATCGATGATGATAGGTGTATTTGGAACTCTTTTATCTATAAATGGCAAAAGCCCTAAAATGGCAGAGGTTGGAAAACAGCCCGGATTTGCTACAAGTTTTGCACTTTTGAGTGCATCTCTAAAGATCTCTGGAAGTCCATAGACTACATGAGAGAGGTTCTCACTGTCAGTATGAGGGCAGTAGAACTCTTCATAGATATCTTGTGGCAATCTATAGTCAGCTGAGAGATCAACTACCTTAACACCTTTTGCTATTAAAGGCTTTACATAAGCCATAGCAGTTTTGTGTGGCAGTGCCAAAAATACTAGTTCACACTCTTGTGCCATTACATCTATATCTGCTTTATGAACAGCATCTTCACAGACACCATTTAGCGATGGGTGAAGTTCATTGATGCTTGTGCCACCCTCAGAGTTTGCAATATATGCAAGGTGAAACTCAGGATGCTTTAGCAGCATCTTAACAAGTTCTAGTCCAGTGTATCCTGTAGCGCCGACTACTCCAACATTTATCATCTACACTGCCCTCTTAGAACTTTATCTCAACATATTTTACTTCTTCGATCTCGAACTCTTTTTCACCACCAGGAAGACGAACTTTTACCTCATCTCCCTCCTCTTTTCCAAGAAGCTGTTTTGCAAGTGGTGAGTTAAAAGAGATAAGACCGATGTCTGGGTTACTCTCAGCACCACCAACGATAGTGTAAGTAACCTCTTCATCTGTATCAAGATCTGTCATAACAACTGTTGAGCCAAAGCTTACCTTATCGTGTGCCAACTCACTTGGATCAACTATCTGTGCATTTCCAAGAATCTCTTGAAGCTCTGCCAAACGGTTGTCAATGTTTTTTTGTTGCTCTTTTGCCGCATGGTACTCGGCATTTTCTTTAAGGTCACCATGTTCTAGTGCTTCTTCTATGGCTTTTACAACAGCTGGGCGTTTTACCTCTTTGAGCTCTTTTACCTCAGCTTGCAGTTTTTCATAACCATGAAGTGTCATTGGTTCAACATTATTTTTCATACTTGTTCTCTTTTATATATAGATTTTATTTGTATGATTATAGCTAAACTTTTTTTAAAGCAGACAAATCAAACTGCTCCACACCCGCTTCTGAGTGTAAAAAGATCATGCAGCCCTCTTTTTTTATCTCTACTACAGAGCCAAGCTCATCTAAAAGAAGCATTCGCTCCTGCGTAAGCGGATCATAAACAAAAAGCTTTGTATCTTCTACAAAAAAGATACGCCCGCCACCACAGCCATCACCTACGATGCCTTCACAGACTAAAGGGGAGTTTAGATCAAAACCATGAGTCATCTAAACACTCCTCTTTTGCATCTTTTAAGAACTCTTTGTACTCACTGCCATTTTTATCAAGCGCTTTATACTCTTCGTAGGTATACTCTTTAAAGGTTGCATCATCAAGACACTGGCAAAGCTTTGTAGAGTTCTCATCACCCTTGCAGTGTGAGAGCATCTCACTTTTTTGACTCTCTTCCCACCCGACATAAGAGTTGTAGTAAGGATAAAGTGCCCAGATGGCAAAGCCTATTGTTAAGACGATATTAACCAAATACTCTCTCTTTTTTGTCTCAAAATATCGCTTGACATCCCATAAGATCAACACCAAAAAAACAACTTCTAGTCCTATATTGAACCAATCACTATCTAAAAATTCAAACAAATCACATCCCTTACAATTCTATATCCAAATTTAAGAGGTGTAATTGTACTCTTAGTAATTAAAAGTTGAATAAATAATTATTTATTTTGTAACATTAAACGAAGACCTTCGCCCATTGGAAAAGTTTTAGCATAAGATCCTTTGATAACCCCTGACTCCAAATCAATTAGTTTAACAAAAACTACAAATTCATTTTTTGTATATGTATAGGTACCGACAACTGCATATTGAACATTAAAATTTGTAGAACGGAGCTTTTTAATATCTCTTGATAAAATTTTTAAACCATTACCAGATATTTTAAAGTATTTTGATACTTCAGCTTCAATTACTATCTCATTATATTCATTTATCAAAACATTTTTTATATTGTTTGACAGTACATATCCTAATTTTGTATTGTTATCTAATGAAGTTATATCTACAAAGTCTGTAACAATTAATTTTTCTGGTTTTTCCATCTTTTGAAAAATTGTTTGAACTGCATCTTTAGCTAATAATGAATAGTCAATGTAAATATTTTCAATCTCTTTTTCATGGAAATAACGCTTATCTTTATCTATTTTAGTGTAGATTAAAGACTCATTATTTACATCATGAAAGGAACAACCATTAAAAAATAAAAAAATTAATAAACTAAGAGAAACTATTGTTTTCATTACTATTCTCCTTGTTTATGTAAACATTTATCAGGATTAATACATTCACATCTTTTAGCATTTTTACAATCATCTGTTTTTACTGAGATATAAAACTTTGGCTTAATAACTTTTCTTTTCTCTACCTTTTTTACTTTTTTACACTCTAAACTTTGACAATTACTACGTCTTGACATTTCTAAAGAATTTGTGTCATTTAACTGAACATTAGACGCTGTTACTACACTATTTGTTTGCATATCAAGGAGTCGCATATTTAACAATAAACCTTGTTTATATTCACTGTATGTTCCAACATATACTAATGAGTCTCCTGGCACATCTTTAACTTTCGTTCTATCTAGATAAAACTCACCATTTTTTGCTTTTACAAATAAATTTTTTCCTCTAAAATCAATAACATTCCACCCCATTCTCTTAAAGTTAGTCATCATTGCCTCAGAATATAGTCTACCAAAGTCAGAAGATTGTCTAAGGTTATTCACATTAACCATAGACGTAACAATAATATTTTTAGAAACTGTTTGAGCATGTTTTAATAATTCAGATGATGTCAATAAAGATGCTTCTCCTATTGTAGATACTGTAGCAATATTTGTCACTTGATTATTCATATTTCTAGCCATACTCAAAGAGTCCAAATCAGGTACATACCCTAATACTTCAACTTTTTTACCGCTACATGCACTCAAACCAATTACAACCAACACAGACATAAATATTTTCATTAACATTACTTATGTTCCCCTTTTTTTTAATAAATTATAATCATTTTAGCCCAGTTCCAATTAAAAGTTTATTAACTATATGGACTTTATCTATTTCTTATTGCTTTTATAGCCTCAGCGCACATTACAAGCCCAAAGGTAGCTGTTACACCCATGAAGCTGCCTTTCTCTTTTGTCACGACCTCTTCACTTGAAAAGATCACTGTGTACTTCTTTTTAAAGCCTCTCTTTTTTAACTCATAGCGTATCTTTGAGCCAAACTTGTCACCATAGCTTTTCCAGATATCACTTACCTGCACTTTTGTAGGGTCTAATCGTTTGGCACTGCCAAAGGAGCTGATGAGCTTTTTGTAACACTTCTGTGCCAAAGCGAGCTTTGCATTTCTGTCATCTATAGCATCAAGCACTACATCATAAGGCTCAAAGTCAAACGCCCACACCCACTCTTCATCGATGCGTTTGTTGATGACTTTTAGCTCTGGGTAGTGCTCTTTAAGTGCTTCTACCTTACTCTGCCCCTCATGCAACTCTGACCACATCTGACGGTTTTGGTTTGTTTTATCATAGGTATCAAAGTCAACGATGGTTATATCTTTAACACCACTTCTATAAAGGCAGTCTAGACAGAAGCTTCCAACACCGCCAACACCTAAAAGCAGTACTTTTGCATCTTTGAGTTTTTCAAAGTCATCACCCAAAAGTAGCTTCAAGCGATCATACTGCTCACTCATCGAGCCACATCTTTACACTCTCTCTGCTCTTATATGCAGTAAGGTCAAGCATAATAGGTGTTACAGAAATATACCCTGCTTTTATCGCTTCATAGTCACTCAGACCCTCTACTCCCTCACGCGGCTTAAAGTTTAGCGGATGCAGACCCAGCCAGTAGTGCTCCTCTCCACGAGGATTTCTGTGCATATCTGCTTCGTTTGTGTAGAGTCTGTAGCCTGCATAGGTTGTTTTCATCTGTGCCTCTTGCTTTTTGTAAGGGATATTCACATTTAAAAACTCACGATCTTTTAGCGGCCAACCCTCTTGGCGTATCTTTTGTACAATACGCTTTATCGTCTTTTGTGCTAGTGTGAAGTCTCCTTTTGGATCTGTAAAGTCCATCACCTGTGAGATAGCTATGGAAGGTATAGCGTGTAGTACTCCTTCCATCGCTCCAGCTGCTGTTCCACTGTAGGTAATATCTTCACCCATGTTTGAGCCTCTGTTTATCCCACTTATTAGCAAGTCTGGCTTTTTGTCTTGAAAGATAGCACTGAGTGAGAGATAGACACAGTCTGTTGGTGTTCCATCCTCAAGCTTGAAAAAATCCTCTTCTATCCCAACAAAACGGAGTGGTTTTGTAAGTGTAAGTGAGTGCCCACAGGCTGACTTTTCATTTGCCGGAGCGACTACTACTACTCGCACATCCTCAAGCTCACGCAGAGCTTCTACTAAGGCAAGTAATCCTTTTGCCTCATATCCATCATCATTTGTTACTAAAATTGTATATTTTTTATTCATGGTGTAATTTTACACTAAAAAGAGTACAAATGAGGAATGGAAGATGCTTCTTTTTCGTATGAAACTAATAATACTCTTTTTTCTCATCATAACAACACTTTTTGCTACGGAGATAACACAAAGCTATACAGAGCTAAATGAAGAGCTAGAGAAGTTAGACAAAAAGATAAAACTTGAAGACAAAGTAGCACTTTCATATCTTATTTTAGCCTCACATGATGCCATTAGCAGCTCATTGGCCTTAAATGAAACAGATACAAAAAGATTAGAAGAGATAGAAAAGGCCACTACACAAAAACTACAAGCACTCTCAACTACACAGTTACTAAAGAAGTATAAAAAGTTTATGCAAGATGCAAAAGAGCTTCTAAAAAACTACACAAAACCAAACAAAATCATCTATAAAGAAAAAATTATCTACCAAGAAAAGCCCATAAAAGAGATAGTCTACAAAGAGAGTAAAAGCTCATGGACCATCCCTCTACTCAGTGCTTTTTTTGCCTTTTTTGTTGGGCTTCTACTCAGTTTTCTCTACTTTAGAACAAAAGAGCAACAGCGTATGCAAAGCTTTTCTATAGTTGAAGAGGAAGACAAAACTGCAGCACTTAAAGAGCAGCTCTCTAGACTTGAGATGCAACTCACACAACAAAAAAAAGAGTCAAAAGAGCATGAGAGTGAACTAAAGCTGCAAAACAGTTACCTCCAAGAAAAAAACAACGAGCTAAAAAATGCGCAGGAGGCTTTAGAGAGTGAGTTGAAATACACAAAAGAGTCTCTAAAAGAGAGCATAGAAAAACTACAAGAGCAGAATATGACTCTTCGTAAGCAGATAAGAGAGCTTGAAGCTGAGCGTGAGACTCTTAGGGGTGATGAAGATGCCTTTGTAACAAAGGTAGCAGACCTGCAACAACAAAGTCAAGACATCAACCATCTTTTAAATACTATCTCAAAGATCGCAGAACAAACCAACCTTCTAGCACTCAACGCTGCCATTGAAGCTGCTCGTGCAGGTGAGCATGGACGCGGATTTGCCGTAGTAGCTGATGAAGTGCGCAAACTTGCAGAGCGAACACAAGACTCTTTAACAAATGCAAAGGTAGAGATAAGTGCCATAGTAGAGAGTATTCGCAACTTAAAAAGCTAAAACTTGACTTTATCACTTTTGTTATTGTAAAATTACACTAACAAAAGATATGCATTGAGTTGCATACAAATCTTTCCTACATAAAAAATCCCAAAAAATTAAGGTAGTCTATACTTATGAGTGAAACTTCTTCATCACAACAACAACCCCGCAAAAAAAACAATAACAACAACAAAAATAACAGTAACAACAGAACACACACGCCAGTTAAAGGCTCAAGTGTCGAGGAGCTTCGTACAAAGAGCATCCAAGAGCTTGTAGAGATGGCAACGGAGCTTGGTGTTGAACATCCAAATGAGCTCAAACGCCAAGATGTTATTTTTGAGATTTTAAAAGCGCAGACTGCGCAAGGTGGGTATATCCTATTTTCTGGTATCTTAGAGATCATGCCTGATGGCTATGGTTTCATCCGCTCGATTGACAAATCTTTTAACGAGTCTATCAATGATGCATATGTTTCAAACACTCAGATCAAACGTTTTGCACTTCGTAACGGAGATGTGGTAACTGGTCAGGTTCGCCCTCCAAAAGATCAAGAGCGCTACTATGCACTCATTAAGATCGAAGCGGTAAACTCTCTCCCACCAGAAGAGTCTAAAAAGCGTCCACTCTTTGACAACCTCACACCACTCTACCCCCAAGAGCAACTCAAACTAGAGTACCGTGAAAAAGGGCTTACAGGTCGTATGCTTGACCTTTTTGCACCTATTGGTAAAGGACAACGTGGACTTATCGTCGCACCTCCAAGAAGTGGTAAAACAGAGCTTCTAAAAGAGATCGCTCACGGTATCACAGCTAACCATCCTGAAGTAGACCTAATGGTACTTCTTGTTGATGAGCGTCCAGAAGAGGTAACAGATATGGAGCGTAGTGTAAAAGGTGAAGTTTACAGCTCTACATTTGATATGCCTGCAAAAAACCACGTAAAAGTGGCAGAGATGGTCATAGAAAAAGCTAAGCGTCGTGTTGAGATCGGTCGTGATGTTGTAATTCTCTTAGACTCTATCACACGTCTTGCACGTGCTTACAATACTGTAACACCTTCAAGTGGTAAGGTTCTCTCTGGTGGTGTTGATGCAAATGCACTCCACAAACCAAAACGCTTCTTCGGTGCAGCTCGTAACATCGAAAATGGTGGGAGTTTAACTATCATCGCAACGGCTCTTGTAGATACTGGAAGCCGCATGGATGAAGTTATCTTTGAAGAGTTCAAAGGTACTGGTAATATGGAAGTCGTACTTGATAGAAAAATCGCAGACAGAAGAATCTTCCCAGCCATTGACATTCTTAAATCTGGTACTCGTAAAGATGAGCTTCTCATTGGTAAAGAGACACTTCAAAAAGTATTTATCTTACGTCAAATGCTTC
>Ga0256843_1003615_pt1 | contig 10668 bp, 8 predicted proteins | sample AlvinellametaG_FD_191572 | JGI IMG/M metagenome (GOLD analysis project Ga0256843, IMG submission 191572) | Pompeii worm associated microbial communities from hydrothermal vent at the East Pacific Rise, Pacific Ocean - Alvinella | ecosystem: Host-associated > Annelida > Integument > Unclassified ... | reverse complement strand
TCTCTTCAACATCTGCAACAACATAAGGAGTTACATCTTCATGTTTCTTCCAGAAGTCACCTTTGTCAATAATCATATCTTTAATAGCACGTTTTGTACTTAAAGGCTCAATTGTAAGTTCATTACCAAACATCTCAAGCATAGTAGTCATAGACTCTTTACAAGCAAGAGTTGAACGACCATTTACCTTAATAGCACAAGCTCCACAGATACCATGACGGCATGATCTTCTGTATGAGAAGCTTCCATCGTGGTCCCATTTAATTCTGTTTAATATATCTAGTACAACTTCTTCTGAAGTCACTTCCATATCGTAGTTTTCATAGTATGGAAGGTAATCTTCATCAGCATTAAAACGAAATACTTTGAAGTTTACTTTTTGTGTAGTGATTGTATTTGTACTCATAACTTCTCTCTTCCTTTTAGTATGTTCTTGCTTTTAGTTCATGTTTACCAAGAACAACATCCATGTAGTCAAGACGAACATCGCCATTCTCATCCATGTAAGCCATAGTGTGTTTTAAGAACTCTTCATCGTTACGAGTATCAAAATCTTCTCTATAGTGAGCACCACGACTCTCATTTCTAGCAATAGCACTCTCTACAATAAAGAGAGAGTAGTCAAGCATATGACCAAACTCAATTGCTTCTTGAAGTTCTGTGTTAAATACTTTAGATTTATCTTTAATACGGATGTTATTGAAACGCTCACGAAGCTCTTTAACTGTATCAATTGCAATTTGTAAAGTCTCTTTTGTTCTAAATGCACCTGCGTTTGCAGTCATACACTGTTGTAACTCTTCACGAAGTGCTGGAACAGTCTCTGTTCCATTGTTGTTGAGTACAAAGTTAATCTCTTCTAGTGCAGTCGCTGCATCATCTTCAGTAGCAGGACGTAGTTCAATAGAGTCAATCTCTTCAACCATTGTTTTACCAACAAAACGACCAAAAAGAAGTGCTTCAAGTACAGAGTTTGCACCAAGACGGTTTGCACCATGAACAGAAACACAAGAACACTCACCAGCAGCATAGAAACCTTCTACATATTCGTCATTGTTTTTACGTACATTTCCTGCAATGTTTACAGGAATACCACCCATAGAGTAGTGTGCAGTTGCAGAGATTAAAATAGGCTCTTTAATCATGTCAAGACCTAAGAAAGTGATTGCTAAATCACGTAACTCTGGAAGTCTTTCCATAATAAGATCTTTTCCAAGGTGTGTTACATCAATGTAAACAGCATCTTTTCTTGGACCTACACCACGACCTTCGCGGATTTCATTAAGGATTGCACGAGAAACAACATCACGAGATGCAAGTTCCATAGCGTTTGGAGCGTATTTTTCCATAAAACGTTCACCCTCAGAGTTGTAAAGGCGTCCACCTTCACCACGAGCAGCTTCAGAGATTAAAACACCATTTCCTGAAAGACCAGATGGGTGAAATTGAACAAACTCCATATCTTCTAAAGGAAGACCATGACGAGCAACAATTGATAAACCATCACCTGTATTTGCATGTGCATTTGAGTTGATTTTGTATGAACGTGCATAACCACCCGTTGCGAACATTACAGACTTAGCATTAAAAATTGCTGTCTGCATATCACGAATGTTAAATGCAACAATACCGGAAACTTTTCCATCTTTGTAGATTAAATCAGCAGCGTACCACTCATCCCAAAACTTTACGCCAGCACGGTCTGCTTGTTCGTAAATAGTTTGTAAAAGTGTTAAACCAGTTCTATCTTTTGCATAACAAGCACGAGGAGAAGATTGTCCACCAAAAGGGCGTTGTGCAATTTTTCCATCGGCAGTTCTGCTAAACGCAGCACCCATTCTCTCAGCCCAGCGAATAGTCTCTGGAGCTTTTTGACACATAAACTCAACAGCATCTTGGTCTGCTAAGTAGTCAGAACCTTTGACTGTATCGAACTCGTGAAGCTCAACACTGTCTTCATCACTAAATGCAGCATTTACTCCACCTTGTGCCGCACCAGAGTGACTTCTTAGTGGGTGTAGCTTTGTAATAACAGCAACTTTTTTTCCTGCGTTTTGCAACTCTCTAGCTGCTGCACATCCCGCAAGACCTGCACCAACAATAATTGCATCGTAAGTATAAATAGGAATACTCATTAAATTTCCTTCAAAATAGAACTAATAATAAGGCTGATTATATCGTTAAAAGGCTTAGGGTAGATTAAATATTGCGTTTAGAGTAGGGAAGTTGTCTATTGTTACGATTTGAGACACATAATTTACATATGTCTCTCTGCTAAATCTCTCTGTTGAAGAATTCTGTTTGTACCTGTTGTCTTTGCAAACTGTAAAATCTCTTTTGCTTGACGGAGGGCCTCTTCTAAGTTCGTGTTGTTTGGCTTAATAACAAAACCACCACTTACTGTAATAGTAACAGCACCTTTTCCTGCGACATTAAATTTAAGTTCTGAAATACTTTGACGAATTAGGTCAACATCTTTAAAAGACTGCTCTTTACTTGTACGAGAAAGAATGAGTGTAAATTGATTGTAGTCTGTTCTTGCTATAACATCAACTGCCTGCTCATGGAGTGAAATGGTATAAGCAACTTTTTTCAAAATTGTCTGAGTTAACTCCTGAGTAAATGCACGTTTTGTTTTTGAAAAGTTGTCAATTTCAATAAGTGTAACTGAAGTAAAATTACTATCTTTTAAGTTCTTTTTACTTGAGTAGGCATTGAGCATTCCTTTGTGGTTATTTATGCCTGTTACTGGATCTGTCATAGATGGGTTGTCGGTAACTACGGATTTTCTATTCATTCTCATAGCAATGGCATCTGCTTCAAGTGTATAAATATCATAGTTCATTTTGTTTTTTTCAATTTGGTAAAGGAACTCTATATCTTTATATATATAGTATAACCTTTTTCTATACCAGAGTGTTAGTAGGAAAATTACAATAAATGATACAATAGTTGTCATTTTCATCACATAGAATTTCTCTTGGTTATAAGTAATGTTTCGTAAAAGCATATTGTTAATATGTTGGTTTATCTCTTGAAAAGCACTCTCTAAATCCTCTTTAGCTTCTGCACGGAGTTTGTCATTTTTATCTTCTACATAGTAGTTATGTGCTCTTTCATTAAAGAGTGTAGTAAGGTTTGAGAGCTTGTCCAAATCTGCTAGGTACTCTTTGTCATGGTTAAAAAGAAATTGATCTATGTAGTCATACTTATAGAGGTTTCGTAGTTTGTCAATTTCTTGGTGCAGTTGTGTACTCTTTCCATTGAACTGAATAAGTGCTATTTCAATGTCATCTTTTTGAAGTTTAGTTAAGGAGTCTACAATCTTTTTTTGCTTGTTTAAGTTGTTTACTTTCTCAAAAGAGAGCTGCTGCTCAAGTGTAAATATCATCGCAATAAATGCAATCATAGTGACAAAGAACATATAGAGATTTATGTTCTGAAATATTTTTTTAATAGAGTGTTTCATATATGGTTTCCTAAAAATGTTATAATAACTAACTATTCTATATCGACCAGAATTAATATATGCTTAAAGAAGTTTTATTGAATTTAGAAAATCACTTTATATCACAGTTTAGTAACAAACATATTGGCGACGATGGTGCACTCATAGATGGCTACGTTTACTCCAAAGATGCATTTTTTGAAAATGTGCATTTTAAAAAAGAGTGGCTGAGTTATTTTCAAATTGCACAGAAGTCTATGCTTGTAAATATATCGGATGCTATTGCTATGAATGCTACTCCAAAGTATGCACTCTTAAGTGTAGCTATGCCAAAAAGTATGAGTAAAAAAGATATGTCAGAGTTAGCTCGTGGTTTTATTGAAAGTGCTAGAGAGTATGGCATAGAGATTATTGGTGGTGACACCATTAGCAACACAAAGCTAGACATAACCGTCACCATTATTTCAACAACTAAAAGAGCACTCCTTCGCTCTCGTGTGCGAACAAATTACCTTTTTGCTTACACCGGTACACTTGGTAATTCTGCAAAGTCACTTAAAACACTTTTTAATTTAGGCAAAGTGCATAAAGCTTCAAAATTTGTACATACAAAGCTTCGTCAAGATTTTGTGAAGAGAAATGAGCGTTTTTTAGAAGCTGGTATGGATATTTCAGATGGATTGTTTAGTGATTTGGGTAAAATGACACAACTTAACAAAATTGGTGTAGAGTTTTTTCAATCTCTCCCAAAAAGTGTCGCCTGTAGTGGTGAAGAGTATGAGATGTTGGTAGCTTTTGACAAGCGCCATAAAAAAACCATACAAAGAAGAGCACTTCAGAGTAGAACTAAGCTAAATATTTTTGCAAAAGCTACACGTAGTAAGTATATTAACCGATGTAAAGCACATCATTTTTAAGGGAAAAAGTATGGATAGATTTTATTCACTAGGACATGCAAGTATAGATTTTCATTTTAAACAGACTCCTCGTGATTTTGTTGTAGAAGAGTTACCACTCTATGAGTTTTCAGGAGAGGGTGAGCATTTAATTCTATTTGTACGTAAAAAGAACCTCTCTACAAATGAGATGGTAGGACAGATTGCTAGATACCTCGGTATTAAAAACAAAGAGATAGGCTATGCGGGACTCAAAGACAAGCATGCTATGACAAAACAGTACATCTCTTTACATAAAAAACATGAAGAGGCTTTAGAGAACTTTAACTTTGAAGGCATTAAAATTCTCTCTAAGACCTACCATAATAACAAGATTCGTATTGGTCATTTAAAGGGAAACCGTTTTTACATTAAAGTGAAAAAGGTTAATCCAACCGATGCACTAAAAATAGATGAGGCACTTAAAAACATCGCTTCACTTGGTATGCCAAACTTCTTTGGTTACCAACGTTTTGGAAATGATGGTGACAACCACATACTTGGTGAGAAGTTAGCTAAGGGAGAAGCAAGAGAGAGAAATCCTCGTGTAAAAAAACTGCTTATTAATGCCTACCAGTCTCACCTTTTTAACCTCTGGCTCTCTCGTCGTTTAGAGATTAACTCATTGGTAGCAAGTTTTGAACCTCAAGAGATTGAAAACCTCTTAAATCTTCCAAATGATGAAGTGAAGAAAATGAAAGCACAAAAGCATCCTTTTAAACTTCTAAGTGGTGACATTATGGAACACTATCCTCATGGACGTCTTTTTGACTACGAGGGAACAAAAGAGGATTTAGACAGATTTAACGAGCATGACATTAGCGTCACAGGAATGCTGTGTGGAAAAAAGGTTCGTAAAGCAACAAGTTTCGCGTTTGAAATAGAAAAAGAGTTCGATGATGAAATTAATGCAGATGGTGCACGTCGCTACGCATGGGTCTACCCTAGTGATGTTGAGGGGAGATTTAACCCCATTGAAGCACAATACGAGATGAACTTTACACTTCCAAAAGGTTCCTATGCAACGGTACTTATTGAAGAGATAGCGAAGAAAAAAATTAACTAACAGGGTAAAAGAACGAATGAATAAAAGACATATTACATCAGCGATTTCACAAACATTTGGTAAGTTTGCAAACAAGGAGTTCTCTCCATGGTTTCAATCTATTGTCAATAACTCCTATGTAAAACTTATGGGGCTAGATATGAGTGAGTTTCAAGCACCTCATACTTATAAAAGTCTGAATGCTCTTTTTACAAGACATTTAGTAAAAAAGAGAGAGTTCTCTTTAGATGCTGAGGATTTTATATCGCCTTGTGACTCTCTTATATCTGAGACAGGAACAATTACAGAAGATTATGCACTACAGATTAAAGGTATGCGTTATAAGTGTGCGGACTTTATTGGTAGTGAATTTAGTGATGAAGAGAAGGCTATTGTTTCAGATGGTGTTTTCATAAACCACTACTTATCTCCAAAAGATTACCACCGTTACCATATTCCTACAAACTTAAAAGTTTTAAAAGCTGTGCATATTCCAGGAAAGTTCTACCCAGTCAACATGCCATCTCTGAAAAAACGACTCAATCTTTTCATAGAGAATGAGCGTGTTGTCATTTTATGTGAAGCGACAAATGGTAAACGTTTTTACATGGTGTTGGTAAGTGCTTTAAATGTTGGTGTTATGCAGGTTGCTTTTGAGCCTCGCATTCAAACAAACGCGGAGGCAACACGTCCACAGACCTATACATTTGAAAACCTTTTTCTTGACAAGGGTGAGGATTTTGGTTGTTTTGAGATGGGTTCAACTATTATTATATTAGCAGAGAAAGATATGCTTGAGACCTCTGTACATGCTGGTGAAAATGTGAAGTTTGGACAGACTATTGCAAAAATAAAATAGGTACTTTAGGATGTTAAGCTCACGAAAAAAACTACTTATTGAAAAAATCTTTTCTCAAAAAAAAGTGTTTGAAGAGCATGTCTTAGCTGTACATTCAGACCATGACAGAGCAGAAGTTATGGAAATTTTAGCAGAACGTTTAATAGATGACTTGCTAAAGTATGAACTCAACTTTCTTTATATGAAAGATTTAAAGAAGTTTCAGTTCTCCCTTATTGTTAATTTACTTTTTCATGAGTTGGCTGATGAGTGGGTTGCTTACGCTAAAGAGGTACTTCTCATAACTCATGCAGATGCAGTAGAGGCATTACAAACGCGGGCACATACTCTCTTTCTTGTGCGCATAGTAAAGGAGTACTTTAAACAGTATAAGCTTCTTTTTGTTGAACGTATAGCAGAGAGTTTTATTAGCCTAGTAGACTCGAAATCTTCTCCAAGAGAGAGTACTGAACTCATAGAGGAAGTACTCAAAAGTGACTTTGTTAAGAGTGACAAAATGGCAGTTGTGCATAGCTTTAGTCAACTGTGGGGTCGTGTAAAGAGTGCTAGAAATTTTCAAAAAGAGCGCATTGCAAAAATTCAGATTAAAATTGCTGAGACTTCAGATGTGTTAAAAAAGAGAGAGTATGAGAGAGAGGAAGAGCAAACTGCTGCAAAGTCTTTAGCATTCTTTGACGATGCGGTCAGTAGACTACGTAACACTATGGTTACGTATATGATGTCTATAGAGAGTTACTCTCCTAAACGTTAAAACGGAAGTGCATGATGTCACCATCTTGCACAATGTACTCTTTCCCTTCTAGTCTCATTTTTCCAGCCTCTTTTGCTTTTGCTTCTCCACCAAGAGAGACAAAGTCTTCATAAGCGATAACTTCAGCACGAATAAATCCTTTTTCAAAGTCATTATGAATAGCTGCTGCTGCACGAGGTGCAGTTGAGTTTTGTTTAATAGTCCAAGCACGAACCTCTTTTACACCCGCTGTAAAGTAGCTCATAAGTCCAAGTTTATCAAAACCTTTATGAATAATCTGCTCTAGTCCAGACTCTTCTACACCCATGTCTGTTAAGAACTCTTGAGCCTCTTCATCATCAAGACCAATAAGCTCCTCTTCCACTTTTGCACAGAGTTTAATAAGCTCACAGTTGTTTTTCTCTGCATGCTCCTTAAGAACTTTTACATATTCATTGTCTTCTAAAAGACCATCTTCATCTGTATTTGCACCGTACATAATCTCTTTATTTGTCAAAAAGCGTACTTCGTTGTTTAGTTGTGCATACTCATCTGAGTCCGCTTTGTCAAAGTTACGAGCGAGGTTACCATCACCTAAAAACTCTAAAAGTTCTTCTGCAAGTTCTAAAACAACTTTTGCAGATTTGTCTGCTTTTGCTTGTTTTTTTAGTCTGTCAATACGATTTGAAAGGACTTCAATGTCTGCTAAAATAAGCTCGCCTTCAATAATTTCAACATCACGAAGTGGGTCAATACTTCCCTCATTATGAACAATGTTTTCATCATCAAAACATCTTACAATTTGTAAAATAACTTCTGTTTCACGAATGTTAGAGAGAAACTTGTTTCCAAGACCCTCTCCTTGAGAAGCACCCTTTACAAGACCTGCAATATCGACAAAGTCAAGTGTTGAGTACTGAATACGTTCAGGGTTAACAATTTTTGCAAGTTCTGCTAAACGTTTGTCTGGAACAGGAACAACTGCCTTATTTGGCTCTATAGTACAAAAAGGGTAGTTTGCTGCCTCTGCGTTTTGTGCCTTTGTTAGTGCATTAAAAGTTGTTGATTTACCTACGTTTGGAAGTCCTACAAGTCCGATTGCTAATCCCATTTCTTCTCCGATATATGAATGTTTGAACTGTCTAAAATAGAACAGTTATAATAAATGCCATTATACTCAACAAACCTTATATATGACAGATACGGAGAATATATAATCTTCATTTTTACTTCATGAAGTGAGTATAAACTTTGCCTTATGAAAACAATAATGACACTTTTACTACTCATTAGCACACTTTGTTCTAAATCTTTTGAAGAGAAAGTAGGGGATTTTATGCAGTATGCACTCCCTTTAACTGCTTATGGCACAACACTTTACCTTGATGATACAGAGGGACAGAAGGCTTTTTACAAATCTTATGCAACAACAATGGCGACAACATATGCTTTAAAATATACTGTAAAGGAGAAGAGACCACAGAGTGAAGCAACAGACTCTTTTCCATCTGGTCATACAGCAAGCGCTTTTGGTGGTGCCTCTTTTATTCACTTTCGTTATGGTTTAAGTTATGCTGTCATTCCTTACTATTTAGCTGCTGTATTTACAGGGTACTCACGAGTAAAAGCTGAAAAACACTACACAGTTGATGTCGTTGCTGCTGGCTTAATTGCCATAACTTCTAGTGCATATTTTGTTGAAAAGTATGAAAAAATTCAGTTCTCTTTACTGCTAAAAGAGGAGGCTAGGGGAGTTCTTATAACATACAAATGGTAGAGCACTTCGTACCAGATGGTACGAGGTACTTTATGTTTTAGATTTATAAAAAAGTAGGTATGTTGATGGCAGTATAAGAAGTGTTAGGAGTGTAGAACTAATAATACCTCCAGTAATGACAACAGCAAGTGGGTACTGAATTTCACTACCTACTCCCGATGCATAAAGTAGAGGTAAAATTCCAAAAAGTGTTGTAAACGCTGTCATAAGAACAGGTCTTAGTCGTAGGAGTGTCGCATCTTTTATGAGTAGCTCCAGTTTTACATCTGGGTATGTGGCTCTTAACTCATCTATAAAACTCACAAGGACAATACCATTTAAAATAGCAATGGCAAAAATAGCTAAAAATCCAATAATAGCTGAAACTGAGAGATAAATACCGCTTAAAATAAGAGCAATAATACCTCCAATAAATCCAAATGGTACATTGAGTAAAATCAACATAGCCTTTGAGAGTGAGTTAAACGCAGTGTAGAGAAGTAAAATAACGAGCAGAATAGTTATAGGAATAATAACAAGGAGTTTCTGTGTAGCCTCTTGCATATTTTTAAAATCCCCAGCCCATCCAATATAGTAGCCATCTGCAATAGTGACTCTCTCTTGAATGATTTTGTCAGCCTCTGCAACAAATGAGGCGATGTCTCGACCCTCTACCTCCATTGAAAGAACCATGTAACGGCTTAGATTTTCGCGTTTAATAAAAGAAGCCCCCTGTTGAACAGAGATGTTACATACCTGTTCAAGTGTTACAATAGCACCACTTTGAGAACGAAATGTTATGTTTTTAAGAGAGCGTATCTCCTCTTTAGCATTTTTTATTTTTGCAACAATAGGAAACCTTCTAACTCCCTCTATTTTTTCACTTATGGGTTCTTCCCCTATGCCGTGGCGAATGAGTGACATAACTTCATTGACACTTATGCCGTAACGTGCAAGTGCTAAGTAGTCAGGTTCAATAGTAATTTGTGCTTGACCTAGTTGTGACTCAAGCTCTATTTCATGAAGACCATCAACACCTTGGAGTGCCTTTTGAATATCTTGAGAAATAGTCTCTAAGATTTTTTGATCTTCACCATAAATTTTAATAGCTAACTCAGCCTTTACACCTTCAAGTAACTCCTCTATTCTCATAGCAATGGGTTGTGTAGGGACAAACTGAACATAATTAAAATGCTCTTGTAAATCTTTGTCCATTGCTATTTGAAGTGCTTTTATCTCTTTGACATCTGGAGAGAGTGTAAGGAGAACCTCCATGTAGTTTGCCTGTGCTGTCTCTCCATTTTCGCTTCTTCCTATCATGGAGAGAACAGAGAGAACATCTTGTGGGTAGTGTTCTAAAATGTACTTCTCTATAGCTCCTGCTGTCTGAACAGAGTGCTCTAAACCAGTTCCTGGAATGGCTATAACTCTGTACATAATAGACTCCTCGTTGAGTGCTGGCATAAACTCACGTCCTTGCTGAGAGAGTAGATAGCTAAGGGCAAAAAAGAGTAAAGAGACACTTACTAAAAGTATTTTTGCATGAGAGAGTGCAAAGAGGAGGAGAGGAGTGTAGAGTTTTTTGACACCTCTCATAACAATGTTTTCACTAGATCGAGAGGGTTTTAAGAGTAAAAAAGCAAGCACAGGTACTAGAATGAGCGCTACAAGGAGTGAACCAAGCATAGCAAAAACTATGTTGAGTGCCATAGGAGAGTAGAGCTTTCCTGCAAGTCCATCGAGTGAAAGAAGAGGAATAAAAACAGCTGCAATAATGAGTATGGCAAAGGTAACAGGTTTTGCAACCTCTTTAGCGGCATCACTAATAACAGTAAGTTTCTCTTTTTCTGGATGTTCATGAAGTTTTCTAAAGCTATTTTCTACAATGACTATGG
>Ga0256843_1003614_pt1 | contig 10669 bp, 8 predicted proteins | sample AlvinellametaG_FD_191572 | JGI IMG/M metagenome (GOLD analysis project Ga0256843, IMG submission 191572) | Pompeii worm associated microbial communities from hydrothermal vent at the East Pacific Rise, Pacific Ocean - Alvinella | ecosystem: Host-associated > Annelida > Integument > Unclassified ... | reverse complement strand
ACTGTAGATTCCCACTTTCGTGGGAATGACATAGCACCGTCATACCCGCGAAGGCGGGTATCTATTATCCTGGATTATTATACGATGACGCCAAGCCGTCATCTCCACGGAAGTGGAGATCTTTTTAAAAAAGCATAAAATCTCTTAATTTTGAGTAATATCAGTTTTTAATTTAAAGCTGCCATTTTATAGGTGTTTTACCATTATTAATTAAATAATTATTGGTTTTAGAAAATGGCTTACTTCCAAAGAAACCTCTATATGCAGAGAGTGGAGAAGGATGAGGTGCTTTAAGTATAAAATGTTTAGAACTATCAATTTTAGCACCTTTTTTTTGGGCATATGCTCCCCATAAAATAAATACAATATTTTCTAATTTTTCATTTATTATATCTATAATTCTATCTGTAAATATCTCCCAACCCATACCCTGATGGGCATTTGAGTGGTTTGCTTCTACTGTTAAGACAGCATTTAGTAAAAGTACCCCCTCTTTTGCCCATGGTTCTAAATAACCAGTATGGAAGTTATTTATACCTAAATCATCTTGCAACTCTTTATAGATATTTAGTAGGGATTTTGGAAGGGGTTTAATATCTGGCATTACTGAAAAGCAGAGTCCATGAGCATGTCCTGGTGTAGGATAAGGGTCTTGCCCTAAAATTACAACTTTAACTTTATTTAATGGAGTAGAGTTTAAAGCATTAAACCAAAGAGATGGTTTTGGCAAAATAGTTTTACCATTTTTAATTTCGTTTAAAAGAAAATCTTTTAAATTTTGCATATACTCTTTATTAAACTCTTCTTCTAGCTCACTTAACCAAGAGTCATCTAAATTTATATTTTTACTCAATACTATATCCTAATAGCTCTTTTGCAGTCTCTTTTGCACTACCATGTTTTAAATAATCTCTTAAAACTTTAGAATTTATTATAAATTGCGAATAATTATACTCTTTATAACTTTTTATTAGATTATTAGCTGTTACCTCTTTTTGTATAAATTCTGGATGCATTGGTGGTTTGTGCATTTTTTCAAAAAAGATATTTGCCAAACCTATATAGTTTAATTTTATCAAGCTTTTACCTATAAAGTAGTCTAGTTTTTTTGCTTTGTATGCCAAGATAAATGGTGTTCCTATAATTGCTGCTTCTAGCGTGGCAGTTCCACTACAAATAAAGGCAAAATCAGCTTCTTGTAGGGCTTTTTTTGCATTATAAGTAATGGTAAAATCTTTAATATCTCCATAAATTTCTAAATTATCTTTTAAATATTGTGGTACAGCTAATATTGAATCTAAATTAAGTTTTTCTGCTACCTCTTTAAAAATTGGCATAAGGCGCTTAATTTCACTTTTGCGACTTCCGGGCATAAAAAGTAGTTTTTTAGCTTTTTTTGGGATAGATGTTTTATACTCTTTTATTTGGTCAAGTAGAGGGTGTCCTACATATTTTATATTCGCATTTGGTGGATATATCTCACTTTCAAATGGTAAAATAGATAATAATTTATCACAATATTTTGCTAATTTATATACTCTTTTTTTCTTCCAAGCCCAAGCTTGGGGTAAAATATAATAAATTATTTCAATATTTGGGTTTGCTTTTTTTATCTTTTTTGCGAGTGGTAAATTAAATCCAGAACTATCAATTAATAGTACCTTATCGCAATTTTTGCTTAATTCTACCATATCTTTTGCTAATTTTAGAAAAAACGGGAGTTTTTTAATAGCATCGCTAAAGCCCATAATAGACTCTTTTTGCATATCTACTATTGGATTACCTAAACTTTTATCAAAAATACCACATAACTCATAATTTGAGATATGTGATAAAACTGATTTTAAATGTACATTGGCAGAATGTTCTAATGCGCTTACTAATATTTTCATTGTATAATTATAGCTAAAAAAATAGTATAAGGCTAAAAATATGAATAATATTATAGAGTGGTTGAAAGATAATGGAGATTTAAAAATTATCGATACTCCGCTAGATATCGAGCTAGAGATTCCTCATGTTGCATATATTGAGGTTAAAAAAGATAATTCTCGCCCAATTCTTTTTACAAAGCCAATTTACAGAGCAAAAAATATAGAGTATGATACTCCAGTTTTAATGAATATTTTTGCAAACAAAGAGATTACTCGCAAAATTTTTGGCAAAGAGCCAGATTTAATAGGAGCGCAGATAGATGAGCTTATGAAGTTTAAGCCACCTCGTGGATTTTTAGAGAAGATTAAAGCTCTTCCAAAATTAGCAAAACTTCGTCATGTCTTTCCTAAGCGAATTAACGGCAAAGGGGAGTGTCAAGAGGTTGTTTTAAAAGGAAGTGAAGTAGATTTAGACAAATTGCCAATTCTTAAAACTTGGGAAGAAGACGGCGGACGCTTTATAACAATGGGGCAGGTATATACCCAAAGTTTAGACGGGAAGGTGCAAAATGTAGGAATGTACAGACTGCAACAGCTAGATAATAATAAGCTTGCAATGCACTGGCAAATTCATAAAGATGGGCAAGACTTTTTTAGCGAGTATAAAAAAGCAGGCAAAAAAATGCCGGTATCTATCGGAATTGGCGGAGACCCTCTATATATTTGGTGCGGGCAAGCGCCTATGCCACATGGAATGTTTGAAGTGCTTTTATATGGATTAATTAGAGAGCAAAATGCAAAGCTGGTTAAGAGCATTACAAACGATATTTATGTGCCAAGTGATGTAGATTTTGTAATAGAGGGGTTTGTTGACCCCCAACATTTTGCCCCGGAAGGACCTTTTGGCGACCATACTGGATACTACACACTCGTAGAGGATTTTCCAGTTATGGAAGTAACTGCAATTACTCATAAAAACAATCCTGTATTTGCTGCAACCGTAGTTGGCAAACCGCCATTAGAAGATAAATATTTCGGTTGGGCAACAGAGCGTATATTTTTGCCACTTCTAAAACCACTAGCACCTGATTTAATAGATTACAATATGCCAGAAAACGGAGTTTTTCATAACCTAATCTTGGCAAAAATGCACAAAAAATACCCAGGACACGCAAAACAGTTTATGCACGCTTTTTGGGGAGTAGGGCAGATGAGCTTTGTAAAACATGCTATTTTTGTTAAAGAAGATGCTCCAGCGCTAGAAGAATTTGAAGCACTAACAGAGTATATTTTAAATAGAGTAAGTAAAGATAATATCTTTATAAGCGAAGGCGTAGTTGATCACCTAGACCACTCTAGCCCAGAGCAGTTTGTAGGCGGAAAACTAGGTGTTGATGCAACAGGTGAAATTGTAGATAAAAAAGTAGATATACTTAGTGATAATGAGCTTTTAGAGAAGATTAAAAATATTGATAATAATGTTGTAGCCCTAAAACAATACTTTACAAATACAGCTAACCCAATAACAGTAATTGCAGTAGATAAAACAAGAAGCCAACTAGAGTTATTTAAAGATTTACAAAACTTATCTAAACATATTGCAATTTTAGTTGTAGTAGATAGATGTAATAACGATTTAGAAAATCCATATATGCTAATTTGGAGAGTTGTAAATAATATAGATAGCAATAGAGATGTAATCTTAGAGCCTTTTATAGGAATTGATGGTACAAACAAATCTAAAGAGTATGATAACTTTAATAGAGAATGGCCAAAAGATGCAAACTGCACAAAAGAGGTACTTGATAGATTGCAAGAGCTTAAAGTAATAGATATAGATAAAGAGTTTATAAGAAAATTTGGTTTGTTAGACTACTGTTTGTATAATAATAACTGATGTTATGCCTCTTAAAAACACGGATTATGCATATCTTGCACAAATCATTGCCATTTAGGCATTTACAAAATATCAATTTATCTTTTGGTTAATTTGGTTTAAATTTAAATTTTTTATAAACACTTTATGGATATAGATTTTGTAAGCTATAAAATACAATTTAAAATAAAGCTTAAATTAAAGATAAAACGGCTAAAATTTCAAAAATTAATTCAGGACTGCTTCTTTATTAAAAACAGCCCTCCATTAAAGTAATTTTCTTGGGGATGTTAAAAAAATGTTTCTTTTTGATACACTATCGCTAGTTTTTGTAGTTTTAATTCTTTTAGGTGCAATTCCAAATCTTTTTTACTCATTTGGTTATTTGCCTCACATTAAACGAAAAATGCACTATTTAATTCACTATTTTGCTTTTATTATATCTATGATTGGTGTTGTACTTAGTGCTAATGCTTTGATTTTTCTCTTTTTTTGGGAGATTATGAGCTTAAGTTCGTGGCAACTTATTTTAACAGAGGCAGAGAGTAAAAAGAGTATTAAAGCAGCTAGATTTTACTTTTTTATGACCCATTTTGGATTTTTATTTTTGCTGCTTTTCTTTTTGATTGTAACAAATGGGAATTTAGAGATAAATTTTGCTCAAATGAAACAAATTGCATCTCTTTTTACTTATCCTACTTTGCTTTTTATCTTTTTATCACTTGGATTTTTAAGCAAAGCGGGGGTTGTGCCTTTGCATGTTTGGTTACCCTATGCTCATCCAGAAGCTCCAAGTCCGGTTTCTGCACTAATGAGCGGAGTAATGCTTAAAGTTGCAATTTATGGAATGTTTAGATTTTTGCTTTGTGTTCTCTACCCTTGGCCTCTTGAGTGGGGTGTTTTAATTGTAACGCTTGGAGCAATCTCTTCTCTTGTTGGGGTATTGTATGCTTTAAGTGAGCATGATATTAAAGCACTTCTTGCAAACCACTCAATAGAGAATATCGGAATTATTCTTATTGGTTTTGGTATGGGAATGATTTTTGATACATTAGGGCTTAAGAGTCTAAGTGTTTTCTCTTTTATTGCCGCACTCTTTCATACATTTAACCATATGAGCTTTAAGAGTCTGCTTTTTATGGGGGCTGGAAGTGTGTTGCACCAAACCCATACAAAAAATATGGAAAAGTATGGTGGTCTTATTAAAGCTATGCCAATTACAGCTTTAACATTTTTACTTGCATCTATCTCTATCTCTGCTTTGCCACCAAGTAACGGCTTTTTGAGTGAATGGATGATATTTCAATCGATGCTAGGCTCAAGTCATATTGATAACACTTCACTCAAACTTGCCATTCCGTTTGCGATTTTTGCTCTTGCAATGACAGGAGGTCTTGCTATTGCTTGTTTTGTAAAGGCTTATGGCATTACCTTTTTAGGCTTAAGCAGAAGTAAAAATGCAAAGTATGCAAAAGAGGTAAATAGCCTTATGAAAATAGGTATGATTTTAATGAGTATTGTAGTACTCTCTTTAATGCTCTTTACACCCCTTTATATTAAATATTTTGATAAAGCTTTTGTAGATTTAGGAAAAGAGTCTGTCTATAAAGAGATTTTTCCTAATACAATTTGGCATATGCACTCTGTTAGTATGCACTCTGGTGTTGTTTCGCCTCTAATTTTATTGGCTCTTTTACTTTTTGTAACTGCTTTGCTCTTTATGGCTTATAGGCTCTTAAATATTAAAAAAAGAGTCTATCATACATGGAGCTGTGGATATAAAACAAGTAGCAAAACCCAATATAGCACAACAGGATTTGCCGGACCAATTAGAAGATTTTTCTCTTGGCTCTATAACCCAAATGAGCATTTTCATAAACAAAATATTCGTGGCTATGAAACTAAATTTAAAGACTCTTTATACGAGGTACATGTAGAGCCACTTTTTGAAAGAAGTATCTATAAAAGGGTATTTATGCTAACAAATCATATTAGTTATTGGGTCTATAGATTAGCTCACTTTGAGCAAACAAGATACTCGGCTATGATATTTAATATTCTTTTAACTGTACTTTTTGCCTATAGGGTTTTTGCTTATAGCTTCTCTTGGGCTACTTTTTTATTAGAGTTGATTGTTATGGTGGTATCTATTAAAATTTTAATTATAGGAGATAAGAAATGATAATTTATATAGTTACACTTTTGGTTTTAATTTTGCTCTCTCCTATTTTGCTATCATATATTAAAGCTCTTAAGATGATTTTGCTTTTTAAAAAACCAATCTCTTTATTTCAAGGATATAGAAACTTTGCAAAGCTTCTTAGCAAAGAGAGTGTTATTTCAAAAGAGTCAAGTGCTATTACAAGCTATGCTCCTTTTTTGGTACTTTCACCTCTGCTTATTGCACTTTTGTTTCTACCGCCGGTTGTTCATGGGGCTTATTATGTGAGTTTTGTTGATGCATTTACGCTAACAGGGCTTATATCGCTCTCTACATTCTTTTTAATGCTTTTAGGGCTTGATAGTGCAAGTGCTTTTGGTGGGATGGGAAGTAGCCGAGAGGCATTTATTTCGGCTTTGGTAGAACCTGCAATGATTCTTACCATATTTTCAGTCTCACTAATGGCAAACAGTTTAGGAATAGGACAAGCAGGAGTTAATTTAGCAATCCATTTTCCTAAAGAGCATATGGCAAGTTTTATCTTTGCGGCAATTAGCTTTTATGTTTTACTTATTGCAGAAAACGGACGAATTCCGGTAGATAATCCAGAAACACATTTAGAGCTTACTATGGTACATGAGGCTATGATTTTGGATATTACAGGAGTTAATTTAGCAATTATAGAGAGTGCCGCTTCTATTAAATTTATACTTTTTGCATCTCTTTTTGCATCTCTTTTTATGCCTTTTGGATATAGCGATACAATTTTCTTAGCCTTTGTTGTTTTTATAGCAAAACTTTTTGTTATTGCAAGTAGTGTAGCAATTTTAGAGGTAAATATAGCAAAACTCAGACTCTTTAAAGTGCCAAATTTGCTAGGCTTGGCGATTGTTTTTGCCTTTTTATCACTTATTACTTTTTATATGTTAGGAGCATAAATTATGGTAGATTTATTTATAGGGCTCTTTTTGGCTTCGCTCATAGTTTCGCTTTTTACATCAAGACTCTATCTGCTTCTTTTTTGGTATTCGATAAACTCGCTAATGCTAGGGCTTTTGGGTTTGAGTTTGGGTAAAAATTTGCACGATATACCTATGATAATTACCGGTATTATTACTATAATTTTAAAAGCTATTGCTATTCCATATGTCTTAAAAAATATCTCAAAAAAGCTAAAGCTAAAAAGAGAGATTACCCCAAATATCAAGATTCAATACTCTATTATTTTAGTTCCTGCTATTTTGGTATTTACCTTTTATCTGTCTGAGCCAATAACGCATATGATTAATACAAACGGTAACTATGTAGCAATTAGTATTTCATCTTTGTTTTTATCGCTTCTTTTAATGATGGAGCATAAAAATATAGCCCCTAAAATTATAGGTTTTTTAACTATGGAAAACTCTCTGTTTTTATTAGGAGTTAGTGCAACAGATGGTATGCCAATGCTTGTTGAGCTTGGGATATTTTTTGATTTATTAATGGCTATAGTAGTTATTAATTTACTATTTAAAAAAGAGGAACAAAAGATATGATGCTACTATTTTTACTACTTCCAGCTTTTATTATGTTTGGGGTTAGCTTTGTAAAAAACTCTAAGGCAAAAAACCTTTTAGCCTTTAGTTCATTTTTAATTTTAGTGCCTATTATTAAGCTTTTTATTTTGCCAAAGCCATATTATATTTTAGGCAATTATCTTATTGCCGATAAGTTAGCAACATATGTTTTGTTAGTTTCATCTATTGTGGGTATTGGTGTAACATTGGCACTTTTAACACTTAATAAACATGTAAAGGTCTCTCCAAACTCTTATAGAAGATTTTATAGATTTTTTGCAGTTTTTTGGATAGGACTAATATTTTCTATTTTGGCAAATAATATGGGAATTTACTGGATTGGATTAGAGTTAGCAACACTTTCAACCGTTTATATGATTAAAACAAACTGGACAAAAGCAGCGACTAAAGAGGCTTGGAACTATATGATTGTAGGAGCTATTGCCATATCATTAGTGCTTTTTGGAATTATTTTAATGTATGCTAGTGCAAAGCCAATTCTTGGCGAAGATGCTATGAACTTTAACCTATTGCTACTAAAAGCAAAAGATATTCCATCTCCTTTTCTTTTTGAAATTGGTTTTGCAATTACTACTATTGGAATGTTTATTAAAATGGGATTTTTCCCAATGAACTTATGGCTTGCAAATATTGAAAGAGCCTCTTATTATCCCGTTGCTGCACTCTTTAGCGGTATTTTAGAATCTGCTGTAATTATTGGTTTTTTTAGATTTTCTAAAATTGCAAAAGTTATTAACTATGACCATCTTTTTATTTTTGTATTTATCTATACAATTTTGACTATTTTTATAGTTTCGTTTCTAATCTTTAGAGCTAAAGATTTTATGCGCCTATTCTCTTTATCTGGAGTTGAACATATGGCTTTGATTGCTCTTTTTTGGGTTGCTGGAGCACCATTTGCCGCACTGCTTCACTTTGGAGCTCACGCCTTTTTAAAACCAGCTCTGTTCTTATCTACAGGAGTACTTGAGAGTAAAGGCAAATATAAAATTGCAGGAATGCTTAGAGGCTACAAAGGCATAAAAGGAACACTCTTTTGGTTTTTAGTATCGCTCTTTTTATTGGCAATTATCTCTTTGCCACCAAGCCCAATGTTTTTTAGCGAACTGTATGGCTTTGGGGCAATGATAGCAACAGCCAAAGAGAGCCACCATATCCTAGCGATGATTGGAGCTATTTTACTTTTGCTTATTTTACTCTCAATTATCTTTTATCGCTTTGTTGTTATCTATCAGGCAATGAAATATGAAGGAGTTGAAGAGGAAAAAGAGGTCTATACAAGTGAGCTTTTTGCTTTAATTATCTTTGCTTTAGCAACGGCAACTTTGCTTTTACCAGCTAGTGAGCAGTTTTTAAAAGGAATAGTATGAGATTAATAGCACGATATGCAAAAGAGCTTCATAATAGTTTTGAGATTACAACTGTTTTTGATGGCAAAATAGAAAAAGAAGAGATATCAAAAAGCAAGCCAGAAATTAACTCAATTACAGACAAATATCCAACTGCTGTTTGGTTTGAGAGAAAAATGCATGATGATTTTGGCATCATTATAAAAAATAGCTTTGATAACAGACCTCTTATTCATCATGAGCATTTTCCAAATAATATCTATCCTCTTTTAAAATCATTTCAAGAAAAATCTCTAAAGGCTGATAAATTTAAAGAGTATGAGTGGGAGATGATTAAAGGTGATGGTGTATTTGCTGTGGCTGTTGGTCCGATTCATGCTGGTATTATTGAGCCGGGGCATTTTCATTTTTCGCAATCTGGCGAGAGAATGTTGCATTTAGAGGTGCGGCATTTTTATAAAAACAGAGGTATAGAGAAGATGCTAGAGGGTAAAACTTTGCAAGAGGCAAAACCAATTATAGAGCGAATTAGTGGTAATGAATCAATAGCTTATCAAATAGCTCTAAGAGATATTATGCTTCAAGCAAGTTCTACTACTTTGCCACTTGCTTTAAAAAGCTATCATGCTCTTTTGCTTGAGGTAGAAAGAATAATCCATCACTTAACTGATATTGGTTTTATTCCAAATGATGCAGGATTTGGGGCGGCGTTGGCTTTTGGCTCAAAACTAAGTGAAGATGCAAGAAGAGTAATGCAAAAGCTAACTCATAGCCGTTTTGGATTTGGAGCAATAGATTTTAAAGTAATATGTAATAAAACTCAACTAGTGCAAGAGTGGATAAAAGCCTTAGAAGAAGATATTGCTTTTTTTGAAGAGTGGATTACAGATATTCCATCACTTTGGGATAGATTGGATACTACAGGAGTTTTAAGCTATCAAAATGCCCTTGCTTACTCTACAGTAGGAGTTGTTGCAAGAGCAAGTGGAGTAAAGCTTGATAGAAGAGATACTAACTTTTACAAAGAGCGAGGCTTTGAGTTGCTAACTCAAAAAAGAGGTGATGTAGCAGCTAGATTTAAACAAAGAATAGATGAAATTAAAAACTCTCTTAAGCTAATAAAGCACTTTTTAGATGATATTCATGATGAGTCTTTAGATATACACAATATAAAAGATGGAGAGTATTTTAGCTATGTAGAGAGTTCTATTGGAGAGCTTTTTATGAGTATAGTTATAAAAAATGGGGTAATTGATAGATTTTTTGCACGAGATGCAAGTTTTGTTAATTGGCAGGCACTGCATTTAATGATGCAAAAAGATATTATTGCAGACTTTCCACTAATAAACAAAAGTTGCGATTTAAGCTATGCGGGGAATGATTTATGATTAAGTTTTGGAAAAAAAGAGCTAAACTTGGTATTTTAACAGAGAATGTAGAGTTTGATAGTGAGCTAGAGTCTATTAAAAAAGAGCTAAAAGATAATATAAAAAAGAGATTTGCCGGAAGTTTGGCTATTAGAATGGTAGATAGCGGTAGTTGCAATGCTTGTGAGGCTGAATGTAATGCACTATCAAACCCATATTACGATTTAGAACGACTTGGAATCTATTTTGTAGCAAGTCCAAGACACGCTGATGTAATGCTATTAAGTGGCTTAATGACTTTTAATATGACACCTCATGTACTTGATGCCTATAATCAAATGCCAGAGCCTAAATGGGTTATAACTCTAGGTGAGTGTCCAGTAGCACAAAGTGTTTTTGAAAAAACCTATGCCATAAATGCTCCCGCAAACAATTATCTAAAAATAACTCACCATATTCCCGGCT
>Ga0256843_1003613_pt1 | contig 10672 bp, 10 predicted proteins | sample AlvinellametaG_FD_191572 | JGI IMG/M metagenome (GOLD analysis project Ga0256843, IMG submission 191572) | Pompeii worm associated microbial communities from hydrothermal vent at the East Pacific Rise, Pacific Ocean - Alvinella | ecosystem: Host-associated > Annelida > Integument > Unclassified ... | reverse complement strand
CCCACTTTTTTAAATGCGTTAATGACAGAGGCAAGATTGCCCATATTGTAGTCTACGATGCCTATCACACGAATCCTCTCAAATTTTAGAATTTAATGTATGATTATAGCCAAAAGTAGATTTTGGTTTGTATGAACCGGAAAAAAATATAAATGTATCGGTTGTTATGGGATGCTTTTGTATAAAAACTAGGAAAGAATCTAGTAAGAGGGTGGTATAATAATCGCATATTTTAATGAAGCAGCGACTATCTGTCTTGCATAAGTCGACTGTGATTGTACTGAGGAGTCAATATGCTTAACAACAGGACGGTTTTAATTACAGGAGGAACCGGTTCATTTGGTAAAAAGTTTATCGAAACGATCCTGGAAAGATACCCCCAGGTTAAAAAGATCATTATCTATTCTCGTGATGAGTTAAAGCAGTTTATGATTAGACAGAAATATCCGGCACATGACTATCCTCAATTACGGTTTTTTATTGGTGATGTACGTGATAAAGAGCGTTTGACACAAGCATGTGAAGGGGTAGATGTGATTATCCATGCGGCTGCTATCAAGCAGGTGGATACAGCAGAGTATAACCCTACAGAGTGTATTCGTACCAATGTTGATGGTGCAGAGAATGTAATTCATGCAGCACTTGCGTGTGGTGTTAAAGATGTAGTTGCACTCTCAACCGACAAAGCATGTGCTCCTATCAACCTCTATGGGGCAACGAAGTTGGCTTCAGATAAACTCTTTACCGCAGCCAATAATATTCGAGGCTCTAAAGACATTCGTTTTAGTGTGGTTCGTTACGGTAATGTGATGGGTTCTAGAGGGAGTGTTATCCCATTTTTTATAGAGAAGCGAAAAGAGGGGGTATTGCCCATTACGCATAAAGAGATGACACGGTTTAATATCTCTTTACAAGCAGGGGTTGACTTGGTAATGTTCGCACTTGAAAACCATTTGGGTGGAGAGATTTTTATTCCTAAGATACCATCTTATAAAATTTTGGATATCGCAGAAGCGATCTGTCCGGAATGTGAACTTAAAGAGGTTGGTATTAGGCCTGGAGAGAAGCTTCATGAAGAGATGATTACCGATACGGATTCTCTCAATACGATCGATCTTGGCCCATACTATGCCATTTTACCATCTGTCTCATTTACCTATAAAGAAGAGGACTACATTGCCCACCATAAAGCGGTAAAAGTACCATTTGGTTTTAAATACAACTCTGGTACCAATACGGAATGGGAGAGTGTTGAGAGTCTAAGAGAGCTTATTGCCAAACATGTCGATCCAGACTTTACGGTTTAGTACAATGATTCCTTATGGTAAACAGTGGATCGACAAAGAGGATGTCGATGCAGTTGTAGAGACACTGCACTCTGATTATTTGACAACAGGCCCTAAAGTAAAAGCGTTTGAAGAGGCGTTGGCAGCATATTGTAATGTCTCCTATGCTATTGCTGTTTCCAACGGGACAGCCGCACTACATTTGGCCTCACTGGCTCTACTTAAAGAAGGAGATAAGGTACTAACGACACCAAACTCTTTTTTGGCAACCTCCAATGCCATTTTGTATGCAGGAGCTGTACCCATTTTTGTCGATATTGCAGAAGATGGAAATATCGATCTGGATCTGTGTGAAGAGATACTCAAGCAAAACCCTGACATTAAGGCACTTTATGGTGTTGCTTTTAGTGGACATATGCTTGATCAGCAAAAGTTGCACCATCTAAAGCAAAGTTATGACATTCTCATTCTAGAAGATTGTGCACATGCCATTGGAGCAAAAGACGGAGAGGTGAAGGCTGCTTCTTGTACCAACAGTGATGTATCGATTCTCTCTTTTCACCCAGTTAAACATATGACAACAGGTGAAGGGGGTGCCATTACTACCAACAATAGAGCTCTTTATGAAAAGATGTTGATGTTGCGTGGGCACGGTATGGTTAAAACAGCCGATATGAAACCGTGGGAGTATGAGATGCAGACATTGGGTTTTAACTATCGTATTACCGATATGCAGTGTGCATTGGGACTCTCTCAACTTGCCAAGCTCAATCATTTTATAGAAAGACGCATTGAGATCGCAAAAGTGTATGATGCTGCATTTGAAGGTACAAATGTAAAGCCTCTTTATAGATATGACGGCAGATCATCGTACCATCTTTATGTTGTACAGGTTGACTTTAGTCAGCTCTCTATCTCTAAAGAGGATCTCTTTTTGCGTTTGCGAGAGAAAGGTATAGGTATTCAGTTGCACTATATTCCTATTAACAAACAACCTTACTACAAAAGTCTTGGTTATGGGGGTGAAAATACACCGGTAATGGATGCCTACTATGAGGCGTGTTTCTCTTTGCCTATGTATCCAAAGCTCTCTACAGATGAACAATCCTATGTGATAGACTCACTCTTTGAGGTTTTAAATGGATAGTCGTTCAGTTGCGATTATTCCTGCCAGAGGAGGAAGCAAACGGATACCACGAAAGAACATTAAACCCTTTCATGGAAAACCGTTGATCGCATATAGTATTGAAACAGCTTTAAAAAGTAGTCTATTTGATCGGGTTATTGTCTCTACAGATGATGAAGAGATTGCTGAGGTTGCTCGAGTGTATGGTGCTGAAGTACCATTTCTAAGGCCTAAATCACTTGCAGATGACTTTAGTGGTACAGCATCGGTAATCGAACATGCTCTCTCATGGTTAGAGGAGCGGGGAGAAGCGTATGATTATGTGTGTACTATCTATGCTACAGCTCCTCTTTTGCAGCCCCAATATCTCATAGAGGGGTTTGAAAAGCTGCATCACTCAGATGCTGTTCATGCTTTTTCTGTTACCTCAATGCCATTTCCAATTCAGCGTACCTTCAAGATTAACCAAGATGGTAGATGTGAGATGTTCTTTCCTGAGCATTTTCAAACCCGCTCTCAAGATCTTGAAGAGGCCTACCAGGATGCAGGTCAGTTCTACTGGAGTAAGTTGGGCAAAACATCTGATGAGGTGATGTTTGGTAAAGACTCTATTCCTGTTATTTTACCGCGTCACTTAGTGCAAGACATTGACACACCAGAAGATTGGGAACGAGCAGAAAAGTTGTATGAAGTATTGCACCGTGACATATTTGACGAGTGGAACTGTTTGAAAAAGAGACTTAATAGTGCTGAGCCTATTCAATTTAACGAAAGAGATATCCTTTTTCTGTCCATGGGACAAAATATCGGATACGAACAGTATGGTAAAGGTGAAGAGTTTTTACGTCCCGTAGTTGTGATGCGAAAATTTAATAAACATCTATTTTTGGGCATTCCACTGAGTAGTCAAATAAAGGAGGGGTACTATTTTCATACGATTCACTTTAGAGATCGTAGCAATAGTGCACTACTGTTACAGACAAAGACATTCGATAGTAAACGGATTAAATATAGACTTGCGAGACTTGGTGTTAAAGAGTTTGAAAAGTTAAGAGAGAGATTCTGCGAAGTAGTAACCCCACTTCCAGAAAGAAGGGGGAGCGACTAATGTCGAATTTCAATAAGTATTATACTACAAAACCGATACCAAAGTCAATCCTCTTTCGTGCAGACTCCTCATCTATTATAGGTACAGGGCATATTATGCGTGATCTGGTACTGGCCAAAGAATTCGATGGTGCCAAGATAAGCTTTGCCGTACAGGAACTTCCAGGAAACATTAATCATAAAATAGCGCAAGAGGGGTATGGCATCCACCTGCTTCATTCAAACAATGCAGTTGAACTGATCGATCTGATTATGCAAAATAACATAGAGATGATCGTGATCGATCATTACGGTATAGACTCTCTGTTTGAGCAAGAGCTAAAAGCAGCAACAGGGGTAGAGATATTTGTGTTAGACGATACCTATGAAAAACACCATTGTGATATTTTGCTCAACCATAATATCTATGCAGATGCAACTAAGTATCAGGGGCTTGTTCCAGAGTCGTGTGAGTTAAGGTGTGGTGCTAACTACACCTTGTTAAGAGAAGAGTTCCATATGGAAAAACAAAAAGGTAGAGTAAACCGTAATGATCCACAAAACTATCGTGTATTTATCGCAATGGGAGGGGCAGATCATCGTAATTTAAATGGGGCTATTTTAGATGTGTTGCAACAGTTTCCTACCATCTATGCCGATGTAGTTACAACCACTGCCAATCAAAACCTTGAAGCACTACAAGCCTATGTCAAAGAGAATGAGCATATCAAGTTGCACATCAATACCGATAGGATAGCTCAGCTTATGAATGAAGCGGATCTTGCCATTGTAACACCCAGTGTGACACTCAATGAGATTGTTTTTTTAGACATTCCTTTTATTGCCATACAGACAGCGGAAAATCAGAAGTTTATGGTTGAGTATATTTTGCAAAAATACCCTCAAAATATGATAGATCATTTTGATGGAGCTCTTTTGAGAGAGAAAGTAGAAGTGAGGCTAAGATGTCTCAATTAGTTCTTAAAAACTTTACAACTTTAAGTAATGATGAAAAAGAGATGGTTTTACAATGGCGAAACCATCCCAGTATACGAAGATGGATGTATCAAAAAAAGCCTATTGCAAAAGAAGAGCATTTTAACTATATTGATTCTTTAAAGAGTAGAGATGATCGATGCTATTTTCTGGTAGAAAAAGATAAAGCCCCTATAGGCGTAATTGATTTTACCGCTCTGGATAAAGAAAAAAAGAGTGCAGAGATTGGGCTCTATGGAGTACCATCTAAACAAGGTGTAGGTAAATATCTGATGGATGCTATTTTAGAGTATGGATTTAGGCAAATGCATTTAAAAAGGCTATTTGCCAATGTATACAAGGAGAATGAAAAAGCGATTAGACTTTATCAAAAGTATGGTTTTCGCGAAATCAACAGGGATGATGAGCTGATTTATATGGAGATAACTAATGAATATAGGTAATTTTAATCTTGAAGAAGATGGCGTATATATTATTGCAGAGCTTAGTGCTAACCATGGAGGCAAGATAGAGATCGCCAAAGAGACGATCAAAGCAGCAAAAGAGATAGGAGCCAATGCCATTAAACTGCAAACCTATACAGCCGATACTCTGACACTCGATAGTGATAATGAAGACTTTATTATCAAAGGTGGTACACTGTGGGATAATCGAAAACTGTATGATCTTTATAAAGAGGCGTACCTACCTTGGGAGTGGCATGAAGAGCTCTTTAGATATGCCAGAGAGATCGGGATTGATATCTTTTCATCACCCTTTGACAAGAGTGCTGTAGATTTTCTTGAACAGTTTAACCCCAGTGCTTACAAGATAGCCTCTTTTGAGATCACAGATTATGAGTTGATCCGCTATACAGCAAGTAAGGGTAAACCCATGATTATCTCTACAGGTATTGCCACTATCGATGAGATCCAGGATGCCGTTGATATCTGCCGTAGTGAAGGCAATGATGATATTATACTGCTCAAATGCACCTCTGCCTACCCCGCAGCTTTGGAAGATGCAAACCTTAGAACTATTCCCAATTTGGCAGAGACATTTGGGGTTATAGCAGGGTTTTCTGATCATACACTTGGTACAACAGCACCTATAGTAGCAACGACATTAGGCGCGAAAGTGATTGAGAAACACTTTATTTTAGATAAGTCTATTGGGGGAGCAGATGCGGACTTTTCATTAGACAAAGAGGAGTTCGCACAAATGATACAAGCTGTTAGAGATACTGAAAAACTGCTTGGTAAGGTGGACTACTCTATGACAGAGAAAAAGAAAAAGAGCAGGCAGTTTTCCCGTAGTCTCTATGTGGCTAAAGATATTAAAAAAGGTGAACTTATTACTGAAGAGAATATTCGTAGTGTACGTCCTGGGTATGGGATGCATCCAAAGTATTTAAAAGATCTTTTAGGGAAAAAAGCAAAAAAAGATTTGAAATTTGGTGAACGACTTTCAGCGTGTCAAGGAGAAGAGTAAAATGGGCATAAGGCTATTGACTGTATCTACAGCTAAAAATACCAGCAAGATTTTAGATGAAATAACACACATTGCAGGAGATGAGCTCTCATTTGTAATGAATTTTGGTGATATGGATGCTGACGTTAAAGCTTCATCTATTTCGCGTATGAATATGAAAGTAGCTTATGGCAAACAGCACATTATGAAAGATACCAAATATACAGGGGTACTTCAAGCAGTAGAGAATCAAGGTATTTTAGAACAGGATATATCTGAGTTTATTGATCATATGTTTCGTACAGATCCACGATATCGGTACCGCTCTCACAACCTTTTTTCACTTCAAGATTATCTAGACTACTATCATATTATGTTAGATGTAATCTCGACAAAAGTAGTAGAGAACAACATTACACATATGCTCTTTTTTAATATTCCGCATTTGGGGTACGATACGATGTGCTACCAGGTAGGAAAGGCATTGGGACTAAAGATGATACTTGTAACACAATCACTTTTCCCTAATCGTTTTTTCTCTATGAAGCGTGTAGAAGATTATGGAAAGCTAGATGCCAAAGGTGTTACGTACCCACCTGTCAAAATAGAAGCCAAAAGTGGTGATTGGTTCTATATGAAAGGAATCAAACAAGGAGAAGCTAAAAAAGGAAGCCTAACCCTAAAGGGACTAGGTAATATTGCACTCTATATTGTACGTAAAGAGCCACAGCTCCTATTGCAACCCAAGAAACTTTATGAGATGATGCAGAGGGTGCGTAAGATCTATAGAGAATTGCCAGAGTGGAGAGACCCTTTTGCCAGATTTTTTCACCGTAATGAGCTGGAGTATTTTGAGCATATCATACAGTATGAAGAAGTCAGTTACGATTTGGATCAGCCTTTTGTCTATTTCCCAATGCAGATGCAGCCTGAGATGACGACATCGGCTCTTGGAGGATGGTATCGAGATCAGGCATTGGCGATTGAGTCATTGGCTCTTATGTTGCCGGAGAATATTAAGATCTATGTCAAAGAGAATCCTAAACAGGGTGCATATATGCGTGGTCCACTCTTTTTCCATCGTTTGAAGCGTCTTGAAAATGTTGTGATCGTTCCTTCATATGCCAATACCCATGAGTTGACAGATAGGTCACTCTTTGTTTCTACTGTAACGGGTACAGTAGGGTGGGAAGCGTTGCAAAAAGGGAAAAATGTACTGGTATTTGGCCGTACATGGTATGCTTCATTCCCTGGTGCATTTACTTATCGAGAAGATTTGACATATGAAGAGATCGTAAATTACAAAATCGATCATCATGCATTGGAAAAAGCATATGGTATCCTGCTTGGGAAATCACATGAAGGTGTCATAGACAGGCACTATACTCAGCTGGTTGAAGCTTTTGATGAAACCAAAAATATAAAACAGACAGCACAGACAATATGGAAACTGTGTAAAGAAAAAGAGGAGTTTACATTTGGATAAAAGTACTATAAATTGGATTGAAAAAACCACAGTTGTCCAGGTAGCGATGTGTTCTCTGCTAACCATTCTATCGATTGTGATACTGCATTTTGTGTTTCCGGGTATAGATACGACAGAAAATAGTATTCTTGAGGATGCCCAGGCTGTTGCCATAACATTGGCAATGGTGGTTTATGGGTACTATACCGTGAAGCAGCAGCACAAGATAGCAACACTGGGTTTTGTACTGTTGCTCTTTTCTTTCTTAATTAGAGAGTTGGATGTTGAGGAGTTTACACGCTTACCCGATGTGATGCGTTATTATTTGGGAAAAGAGGGGAAGCCAATTACGATGGTTGTAACCTGGGGAGGATATCTGGTTCTTGCAGGGATTTTTCTAAAAGACAAACTCTTTAAGCTCAAATCTTTTCTGCACACCTATGAAGGGAAGCTATGGATATGTGCATTTGTTGTTTTAGTCTTTGCTCAACTGATGGATAAAAATATTTTACATATGATTAACCATGAGAATCGATATTTTGAAGAGTTTTGGGAACTCTCTTCATACCTCTTTATGTTTGCAGCTTCTTTGTTTCACCAAGACAACCGCCACTAACTTTAATGTGTCTGATGAGATTTGGTAAGCTTTTGAAATGCGAGAGAGTGCTGTTTGAGTTGCATATAGGTGCCTCTTGCAACAATCTCCCCGGATTCAAAAACTAAAATTTCATCGGCATTCTCAATGGTACTAAGCCGGTGTGCAACAACAAATGTGATCATACCATCGCGTATCTCTTCAAGTGCTTCTTGAATGGCAACCTCACTTTTATTGTCTAGTGCAGAGGTTGCTTCATCCAAAATAAGTAGATCGGGTTTTTTGTAAAGGGCACGAGCCAGTGCAATACGTTGCCGTTGTCCACCACTAAGGTTTGTACCGTTTTCATCTAGCATAGTATGAATACCTTGTGGCAGCTTTTGTACAAAATCCCAGGCGTGGGCTTGTTTAAGTGCATCAATCACACGAGATTCATCTAAGTTCTCTCCATATGCGACATTATTGGCCACACTCTCCTGAAAGATAAAAATACGTTGGGTAACATAGGCTATTTTTTGATGTAGAGAGGGGAGCGAGAAGTGTTGAATCTCCTCATTATTAATCAGAAGCTTTCCTCCTGTAGGATTATAGAACCGTACAAGTAGGTTGACTAAACTGCTTTTCCCTGCACCACTATCACCTACAAGAGCATATACCTTTCCTTTTGAGGCCTCTAAAGAGATATTGCTTAGTACCTTTTTATCTCCATAATGTAATGAAACATGATCAAAAGTAACTTTATTGATATACTCTAGTGTTTTATCGCCCGATATTACTTTTGGTGTAATAGCAAAGAGCTCCTGCAAACGTCCTTGTGCAGCGATGGCATCTTGAATTTGATTATGAATCTTAGAGAGTTTTTTAATGGGTTCATAGAGCATAAAGAGTGCTGTGATAAAGGCAAAAAAGCTTCCGACACTCATTGCTCCATCTATTACCTCATTGGCACCTACATAGATGACAACAGCAATGGCGATGGAGCCTACAAGCTCTGTAGCAGGGCTTACCAGAGCTAATGTTTTATTTTGTTTCATTGTCATCTTGAAAAAGTGGTAGTTCTTCTCTTGAAACTTCTCTTGCTCAAAATCCTGAAGAGAGTTTGATTTAATGATCTCCATATTGTTAAAAATCTCTGTAAGACGGGATGTCATATCTGCAGCACTTTCCTGCGAACGTTTGGAGTATTTTTTCATTCGTTTTGCCAGTGTCTGTAGGGGAAGTGCAATGAGAGGCATAATAAAAAGAAAGTAGAAAGCAAGTTTTGGGTTTTGCCAAATCACGTAGCCAGTTAGAGAGACAATAAGCATTGCATTGATAAGAAGATTGGGGATAAGTGTCGAAACAACACTCTGAATACGGGCTATGTCATTGGTCGTACGGCTAAGAAGCTCTCCGCTTCTCATCGAGTTGAGGTATGCCATATCTTGATGCATGAGGTGAAAGGAGAGTTTGTCTCGGAGCTTTCTTACAATATCACTACCGATATAGATGGTGTAGTAGCTCTGTATATATTTGCCAAAGGCTTTAAGAAAAAAGACACCGACAATAGCAAAAGGGATAACCGAGAGCAGTGTTCTGTCTTTATTGATGAAGATATCGTCTAGAATAGGTTTTAGAAGGTGTGCTGAAGCAGTGGTTCCTACTGCTACAGCGATCATACCTAAAAGAACAAAAAAGAATTCTCGCTTATACCCTTTCATATAGGGTAGAAAATAGATAAATAGTGCTTTCAAGGGTAAAAAACCTTTTGGTATAGAGTATTAAATAGGGTATTATACACTAACTCTTATACCAAAGGTGTAAGTTTGTAGGGCTAAAAAGTAATTTTCATCCCACCATACCAGCTGTCATTAAAGTTGTAGTCGGCAACTTCATAGTCTGTGTCGATATTACGATAGCCCATATAGATATGTACATTGGAGATCACTTCCATATCGCCTTCAAAGCGATATTCGCTGTAACTGTCCGCATCGACAAAAGAGAGTACAGATGGAGCAATGGCAAACCTGACTTTTAGTGTTGTAGGCGGTACGGGCTCATCAAGTGGTAGATGAAGTGCTGCTGCTGCAAAAAATGGCATCGCAACAAAATCATCACCAAAAATGCCCTCTATACCAAGGTTAAAGGTTAACCCTTCGGCCCCAGCCAGTGTATTGGATGCACCAAAAATAACAGAGATAAGGTTATCATCTTCTGTATGCAGGTAACTACCTCCAATAAAATAGTTGGTACTGCTGTTGTAGCCAAACATTGAAGTAATGTTGTGTCTTGCTTCTAGTTCCACATCTTCGCTGTTGATATTGAGTCCGACCATATCGGCATGTAGAAATATACCTGTTGTGAGTATTGAAATCAATAATTTTTTTAACATTTATGCTCCTTAAAATTTGATATAGGTATTTTAGCAGGAGAATAAGAAAGAGAGCATTAATTGTAGGAGGCTAAGGTAGAATCTTAATCGAATAGAGGTATAAGAAGCCGTCAGGGCAGAATTAAAGCCCTGCTTCCTGAATGGCTTCTGATTGTGCGTGTGCAATCAACGGATCGATCACAAGATCGAGGTTACCGTTGTTTACAATATCATCGAGTGCGTAGAGTGTAAGCCCGATACGGTGATCTGTAAGACGGTTTTGTGGGTAATTGTAGGTTCTGATCTTCTCTGAACGATC
>Ga0256843_1003611_pt1 | contig 10675 bp, 16 predicted proteins | sample AlvinellametaG_FD_191572 | JGI IMG/M metagenome (GOLD analysis project Ga0256843, IMG submission 191572) | Pompeii worm associated microbial communities from hydrothermal vent at the East Pacific Rise, Pacific Ocean - Alvinella | ecosystem: Host-associated > Annelida > Integument > Unclassified ... | reverse complement strand
CGCAACTTTAAACATTCTTATCCTTATTTTAATATCTCATCTACAATAATTTTGCTACCATTTTTGTGATTTATATCTTTTAACTTATTTGATATTATATCAATATTTTCTATTTCCTCAAAAACTCCAATATCTACCTCATCTTGAAGCCTTAAAAAAGCTAAATTTTTATCTACTAACCATTTTGCATTATAATATTGATGATTACCTGCAGCATATGGATAAGGAATAAAAAGAGTTGGAAGTTGATTACTTACTAATTCAAATAAAGTAGATGCCCCTGCTCTACTTACAGCAAAATCAGCCTCTTTCATTTTTTGAATTAAATTTGAATCAAAATCAAAATAATCTACTTCTAATTTATTTTCTTCATAAAAATTTTTACATCTTTCATAGTCCAATTTTCCTGTTTGATGAATGATTTTAAATTTTTTCATTTTAGCTACTTCAAAAGCAAAATCATTTATAGCTTTAGCCCCCTGACTTCCACCTAAAAAAATGATAATTTTAATCTCTTTTCTATTTCTTGCATTATCAAAAAATTCTTCTCTTACAGGATATGGGTCGTTATGAAAAAATGTAGAAAAAACTCTCCTAGCATAAGGAGATAAAAGTTTATTTAATTTTCCCATATAAGCATTTTGTTCATGAATAAAATACTCTTTTTTAAATAAAATAGCACCAAAACTAGCTGGGGCTGCACTATATCCACCAACACTAAAAACTTTAGTTATGTTATGTTTTTTAAATATTTTACGAGTTTTTAATGTATATTTTAAAATAGTAAATAAAGAAGATAATTTTTTTATCCCTTTTTTATTTACAACACCACTTGTTTCAAAAAAATATTTTTCACTCCAACCATCATCATTTTCAAACCATGCTCTATCTTGTCCATAGGTTGAGCCAATAAATATAGGTTTAATTCCTCTTTTATTTAATTCTTCTTTTATAGCTTTTGCTATAACTAAATGACCTCCCGTGCCACCACCTGTAATTGCTATCATCTTTAATCCTCTAATTTTGCTTTTTTAGATATCATAAGCACCATTCCAATAGCTATACTAAAAGCCACTATACTACTTCCTCCATAACTCACAAAAGGAATAGGTAATCCTTTTAGAGGAAATAATCCAATAATTCCCATAATATTTAAAACTGTTTCAATACCTATTAAAGTAGCTATTCCCACAGTAAAAAGTTTATATACACTATCATTATGAGTTTTTACTTCTATTCTATTTGCAATTTTTAAAATTCTAAAAATTAATGCTAAAATTAATAGCATAACAATAGCTACTCCTACTAAACCTGTCTCTTCAGCAATTCCAGCCAATACAAAATCGGTATGAACATCACTTAAAAATCCCATTTTTAGTTCACCATTTCCTATACCAACTCCCAATAAGCCTCCATTATGTATAGCATTAATACTTTGTCTAATTTGATAAGAAATATCTAAAGTAGTAATATTTAAATTAAAATAATTTTGCACTTTTTCTGGTAATAAAAGATAAATATTATATAAAGCACTTTTAAATCTTTCTAATCTATATGTTTTTTGGGTAATACCTATAATAAAAACTCCAAGCCCAGCTAAAATCAAAATACCAAATGTTCTAGGAGATACTTTAGTAAAAAACAACATAACCATAAATAAAAGCATAATAAGTAATGTCTCACCCAAATCACTTTGAAACACAACTATATAAACTGCTGTAAATCCTAAAACTAATCCATAAGGAATTAAGGCTTTTAATTCTTCTACAGGATTTTGAAAAGGATTTTTAACAAGTTTTCTAGAAAAACTCCATGCAAAAAAGTAAATAATTCCTATTTTAAAAAATTCAACAGGTGCAATACTAATACCTAATATCCTAACCCATCTTCTAGCACCTTTAATTGTAGGACAAAAAGGACTTAATATAGGTGTAGGCATTAAAATAATAACAATAGCTCCTACAATAAGTAATGTCCATCCTATTTTGGATATACATTTATCAGGATTACATTGACTAAGAAGATACATAATAATAAATCCAATTAAAGAAAACGCTAAAAATCTATAAAAAAAATGAAATTCACTCCATCCATACCTCATCTCTAAATATACAGGTAAAGAATAAGAAAAAACAAGTCCTATCCCCATAAGAATCGATACAATAATATATATATATTTATCTGCTGCCATTATTTCACTTTTGGTGTATAAGATTTTAATTTTTCAGTCAAAAATGCCGCTTTATCAGGATCCATTTTTGAAAATATTTTACTTAAAACTTTTGGAGAAAGCTTAGATAAAATTAGTAATGATGTATTTGTATCCATATTTTGTAATATTTTAGCAGCATTTCCTGCTCTCATTTTTGAATAACTTTGAACAAGTTTTGATGTGCTTGCTTTTTTAATATCATCTAAAATTTTTTGATATTTTTTTACTAATGCTTCATTTTGTTTTTTTATTTGTTCTATTTTAGCCAAAGTAGCATTTACTTCTTTTAATTTCGCATTTACTTTTGCCTCTTTTTTCTTAAGTAAATTCATACTAGCATCTTTTAAAGCTATAAAAGCTTGTCTTTGTTCTTCTATTTGCTCTACTTTTGCTTCAAGTTCTGCTCTTCTTTGATCAAAAATTTGATAACAATTTACTAAATTTGCTTCTTTTTTATCTAAATCATTAGCAAACAATAAAAATGGTAAAAATAATATCAAAAATCTCATTTTTTTATCCTTTATATAGCATTAAAGCTATTTCATCTAATTCTTTTGCTTCTTTTTGCTTTAACTTTTGTAAATATTTTTTTATCTCTTCTGATTGAAGATATTTTATCTTTTCATATTCTAAATTAATTTCTTTTAATTGTTCAGTTAAAATATTTTTTTGATTTTGTAACCAATTTAAATATTCTTCTTTTTCTTTTAATTGATTAAATAAAGCATTTTGCATCAATTTAAATTGTGTCATAATAGAAAAACTACCCTCTTTTGGATATTCAAAATTATCTATTTCGTTTTGTATTTGTTGAATATTTTCAATAGCTTTTGTTATTTGATTATTTATTTTAGTTATTTCTCTTTCTTTTTCATCAACTTTTAATTTTTTAAGCTTTACTAAACTATCAAATTTAGTTTTAAATTTTCCCATAATTTATCACCACCAAGCATTAATCTCACTATTTATACTTGGTTTTGTCTTAAACATATTATATACATACCTAGCAAACATATCAGTTTCAACATTTACTCTTTGATGAATTTTATAATATTTAAATAAAGTATTTTCAAATGTATGTGGAATAATCGTAAGTCTAAATCTATCTTCCCATATATCATTTACTGTAAGACTCACACCATCTATAGCTATACTTCCTTTATCAATTACAAATTTCATATATTCTTTTGGTATTTTAATCACTACATCATAAGAATTTTTATTATTTTTTATTTCTAATATTTCACCTATACAATCTATATGACCTTGCACTAAATGTCCATCTATTCTATCACTAAGTCTCATAGCTGGTTCTATATGAACTAAATTTTTATAATTTTCTATAGCTACTTTTGATTGAGTTTCAGGTGAAAGTTCAACACTAAATCCATCATTATATATTTTTGTAGCTGTAAGACAAACACCATTTACAGCAATACTATCTCCAATATTTGGAATATAATTTGACTTTAAAGTTAAAGTATCATTAGTAAAACTTTTTACTTTAGCTAATTCTCTTATTAATCCATTAAACATTTACCATCCTAAATCATCTTGTACACTCATACCATTTGGACATTCACAATCACAAAAAACATCATCACAATTACATCCATTTGCATAAGAATAGTAATAATTATAATCACATCCTCTAAATCCACACCATACACCATTTGCATTTACCGTATGATGTGTAGTTTGTATTTTTTCATCGGGATAAGATATAGTTTTATTATAAGTTTTTATAGTACATCCACTAAAAAGTGCAACTATTCCTAAAAAAAACATTACTTTTTTCAAAAAAACTCCTTAATCAATTCAAACATCTCTTTAGATGAGGTAATAGAATTTACTTTTGTTCTAAATTCACTTGCCCCTTTATAACCTTTTGAATATGTATGAAGGTGTTTTCTAAACAACACTACTCCATATTCTCCATACCACTCTATCATTGCTTTATAATGTTCTATTATAACATCTTTTTTTTCTTCTTTTGTAACACTTCTTTGAAGTTTAATCTCTTTAAATATCCAAGGATGACCGATAGAGCCTCTTCCTATCATCACTCCATCAGCATTTGTATATTCCATCACCCACTTTGCTTTTTCATAACTTGTAATATCACCATTTGCAAGCACAGGTATTTTAAGAGCAGATTTTATTTTTTTAATCTCTTCATAGTTTGTCTCACCTGAGTACATTTGTCTAACAGTTCTACCATGAACAGTTAAAATTTCTGCTCCACTATCTTCTATAAGTTTTGCTCTTTCAACACCATTAATTTCATCAAAACCTATTCTCATTTTTACTGAAAAAAACTTTTTATTATGAGTTTTTGCAATAGTTGAAATTATTTCACTTAAATTATCAGGCTCATTTAAAAGATTACCACCATACCCACTTTTAATAGCTTTTTTTACAGGACATCCTACATTTAAATCTATACCATCAATAAAATCATATTCATTCAAAACTTCAATAGCTACTTTTACTACTTCTGCATTATTAGCAGCAATTTGTACAGAATAAGGAGTTTCATTTTCATTTTTTTGAATCATCTTTAAAGTTTTTTCATTTTTATATTTTAATGCATTAGCATTAATCATTTCACTAATAGTCCAATCTGCATCATATTTTTTAACAACTTTTCTAAAAGGAAGATCAGTATAGCCAGCAAGAGGGGCAAGAGCTATGATAGGAAAATCAAAGTTTAGCATTTAGATACTCTTTTATATCTATTTTTACTCCATTTTCTCTAAGTAATAAATAATATTCAAATATTTTAATATCATTTTCTTTTGCTAATTCCATAGCTTTATCTATCATTTCATATTCTATTAGTAAATATATATATACAACTTTTTTAGATTCAAATAACTCTAATAACTCTTCTGGAATTTTTGTATCTTTATATAAAATTTGTGCAATTTCAATATAATCTTCATTTGAAAGATTTGATTTTTCTATAAGTTCTTTTAATCTATCAGAATCTAAATTATTTAAAATAGTTTCTTTTGTTATAGGATAATCATTTGCTAAAATTTCTCTAAGTTCTGCTTTTTTTGCTAATAGTTTAAGTGCTTTATCTTTAAGAGGTGTCTCTAATGCTTCTCTTGCAGCATCTAAATCTTCTTTATTTATTTTATTTTCAAGATTTTTTAAATACCATGGATTATCTTTTGTAAATTTATATTTTTTTAAATCAATAACTTCTCCATTTTGTAATTTTAATAAATCATTAATAAATTCTAATTTTTCACTTTCTTTAAATTTAATTTTATCACCAGAAATCATCTCTATAATTTCTTCAAGTTCTGTCAATTCTTTTATTGGTAATACTTTATCTTTATAAAGAATTTTATTTTCAATATTTTTTAATATATTTTCTTTATCTTTTTTGATATTTCTATCAAATTTAAAAGTTTTAAATTTCTCTATACTAAAATATATAATAGATACTAAGTAAAACACTACTAAAAACAAAACTGTCCATACAGCATTTAAAAGTGTGATATGAATCCCAAACATATCAAAAGTAGTCGTTGAATTTGTATTAATATAAGTAAATAACCCCGCTAGTGCAATAAGTATTATAGAAATTATTGTATATTTTTTCATTTTGATATCCTTTTTAAAATTTAATCAAGAGCAAAAAAATTTGCTCTTTGTTAAACTTTAACTAATTCTGTCTTTTTGTTCGATTAACTCTCTACAATCAACACAATATTTTGCAAATGGTTTCACCATTAATCTTTCAGGATTAATAGGCTCTTCACACATTTCACACACCCCATATTTTCCATTTTTAATTGCTTTTAAAGCTTCTTCTATCTCTTTTAATTCTTGCTGTTGCTTTTTATATATTAAATAATTATTTTCATTATTTGTACTACAACTTGCAAAATCACCTTCCTCTTTTATATCACAATTATTAATACTAGTAAATTCATTTTTTAAATTCTCTAGAATATTTAGAATTTCTTCTTTTCTTTTAAGTAACATCTCTTCATACAACTTCATTTGCTGCTGCATTTAAATCCTTTATTTATGATATGGATGATTATTATTTATGGCAAGTCCACGAAAAACTTGCTCAAAAAGCATAATTTTTGCTATTTTATGACTTAAAGTCAATTTTGTAAGTGATATCGTAATATCACATTTTTTTTTAAATTCTTCTTCAAGCCCATAAGCCCCACCTATAAAAAAATTGATTGTTTGTTTATCTTTTAATAATTTAGCAAATTCAAAACTATCAACTATTTTACCCTCTGGACTTAGCGCGATATTATACCCATTTGTCATAAATTTTTCAAACTCTTGAGAATATGTATGAGGATTATTATTTTTTGCTATGTTTTTATTAAAAATAGTTATATTTTTTACATTTGCAAATTGACGAGATTGTTTAATAAAATCATCAATTATAGATTTATACTCTTCTTTTTTTTCTATAGAATAAATATTTATATTCATTTAATCCACCTCTAAAATTCCACTACCTATAACTTTATATTTAGTAGGTATTTCATCATCTAATTTCACACCACCTATAATCGCTACATCTTTATTTGATAATTTAGCAATCTCTAAAAGTTTTTTACCACCTATACTAGATACATTTTTTGTAGTAGTTGGTCTATAAGCACCTAATCCTATATAATCTATATCCATATTATTTGCTTGTAAAACTTCTTTTTCATTATGAGTAGAAAGACCTAAAATTTTATTTCCTATTTTTTGTCTAATATTTTCAATACTTCCATATTTTTCTAAATCTTCTTGCCCTATATGAAGTCCATCTGCATATTCTATAAGTTCTATATAATCATTAATTATTAAAATTTTATCCCAAAGTTGTCTAATTTTAATCAGTCTTTGTTTTATATCATTTAAATCTGAATTTTTATCACGATACTGAAGAATTGTAGCATTTACCTTGCTTGCTTTTGAAATAAATTGTTGAATAGTTATATTATGTTTTTGTAATAAATCAAAGTCCAAAAGGGCATATATCATATATTACATGCCTCTTTTGATTTACATCCTGTAAGAACTAAAAGATCTGAAATAGTTTTTTTAAGTTCATCTCTTTTAGCTATCATATCTATAAGCCCATGCTCAAGTAAAAATTCAGCTCTTTGAAAACCTTCAGGAAGTTCTTCACCAATAGTTTGTTTGATTACTCTAGCTCCTGCAAATCCTATCATTGCACCAGGCTCAGCTATAATAAAATCACCTAAAAATGCAAAACTAGCACTAACTCCTCCCATAGTTGGATCAGTTAATACAGAAATATAAGGAAGTCCAGCATCAGCAAGACTAGCTAAAGCTACTGAAGTTTTTGCCATTTGCATAAGTGAAAAAGTAGATTCTTGCATTCTAGCACCACCACTAGCACTTACAATTACAACTCCACATCTCTTTTGTAAAGCTCTATTAATAGCTCTTACAATTTTTTCACCCTCAACTGAACTTAAACTTCCACCCATAAAACCAAAATCAAATACTACAAGTTGTGTTAAAACACCATTTATTTCACATTCTCCAGAAATAACTGAAGATTTTCTACCTCTTTTTTTATACCCTTCTTCAATTCTTTTTTGATAAGACTTTTTATCTACAAAATGAAGTGGATCAACAGGCTCAAGATCTGCATCATACTCTTTAAAAGTATCTTTATCTGCTAAAAGATTAATTCTTTCTTCTGCACTCATTCTAAAATGATATCCACATTTTGGACAAGTGTTATTTTCTTTTGCTACTTCTTTATAAAAACTTAAAGCACCACAACTTGGACATTTAATCCAATGTGTTGGTGCTTCACTTGGATTTGGTTGTGGTCTTTTTGTTGTTAATTTATTTAGAAAGTCTTTCCATCCCATTTTAATATTCCTTTTTTAAAATACTATACTACTTAAATATTTAAAATCTTTTTTATTTTTTGCAATTAAAAGTGTATCATTTTTGATTTTAATATGCAATTCATTATTAAAATAAATTCCTGCAGCAATATCAAAATCTCTAATTTCCCCTTTAAATATTACAGCCTTACATCTATGAGCTAATGCTAAACTAAGTGCTAATGCACCAGGAGAGCGATATTTTATATTATGTTTACCTAATTTTTGGCATAAATCGACATTTGCATATGCTTTTTCAAATAAAATCATCTCATTTAATGAATTTGTATGTTTTTTATTATAAAAAAGATTGTTTTCAATTTTTATTTTTTTATCTTTATAAAAATAATCACCAGTAGCAAGATTTACAATAAAAGCTTTTGTAATTTGCCCTTTTTTATTTTTTAAAGCAACACTACTACCATAATATGGAAATCCATTTGATATATTAAAACTTCCATCAATAGGGTCTATTATAAATGTTTTTTTTAAATCATTATCTAAAAATCCTATCTCTTCAGAAAATATATTTCCATATTTTTTAAATGCTTTTATAAAAATCTCTTCAGCAATCAAATCAATCTTCATACTTACATCACCACCAAAACCTTTTTCTACTTTATCAAATAAAGTAGTATCATTTTGATGGATTATTTTAATAATTTTAAAACTAGCTTTTTTACAAATATCTAAAAATTTCATTTAAATAAACTACCTCTATCTTTAATTTCTTTCATATTTTCATCATAAAAACTTGGAGTTCCTCTTGCTTGTAATTCTTTTACAGCTTTTTCTGATTTAGCAAGTTCTTTTTTTACTGCTTCTTTTTGTGCTTTTGTTGGTTTGAATTTTTCCCAAGCTTTATTACCTTGTAATGTTTCATGAAATCTTTTTACTTTCTCAGCTTCTGTAGGTGCACTTAAAATATACTCTATCATAGCCATAGAATGTTTATGAAAAGGAAGTGGTAAGAAAATTACATGAATTCTATATTTTTTTGCAAAATCTGTTCCTTTTGCCATTTTTTCAAATCTTTGACAAAATGGACATTCTGGATCTGTTACAATATATAAATCTTTTTTACCTTTACCAAAACTAAATAACACTCCATCTTTTACAATTTGTTTATTTCCTGTAAAAGGTTTTGCAGGATAATCTGGTCTAATTGGTAATTTTGTTTGATTATTAATAACATTTCCTAAAATTGTATATTTATAATCTTTAGTTACAAATAAATTTCCCTCTCCTTGTTTGCTATAAACAGTAATAATATAAAAATCTTTTTTTTCTACACCTTTTACTTTTAAATTTTTATTTGCTTCAATTTGAGCATATAATGGTGTCTTTTGTAAGATTGACAACACTTCTTTTTGAGGTAACACTTTATCAGATGCAAATAAACTTGCCACTATTCCCATACTTAATAATATTTTTTTCATTTATATTTCCTTTATAATTTTTTCTACTATTTCTTTTGGATTTTTTGCTTTATATATAGGTCTTCCCACTACTATAAAATCAACTTTTGCTTTTTTTGCAAACTCTATATCAGCAACTCTTTTTTGATCACCTGCATCTTCTCCAAAAGGTCTAATTCCAGGAGTTAAAGTAATAAATTTATCATTTGTTACATTTTTAATATCAATACTTTCAAATGCACTACAAACTACTCCATCAAGCCCATTTTCATAACTCATCTTAGCAAATTCTTCAGCTTTTTGAGCAATTGGTTTTTCATATATTTCTTCAAATGTAGCTTCATCAAAACTTGTAAGAGCTGTCACAGCTAAAACTAAAGGACGACTATCAAATTTATCTAATCTATCCATTACTGTCTTCATAGCAACTTTTCCAGCACTAGCATGGATATTAAACATATCTACACCCATTTTTGCTATCTCTTCAGCAGCATCAGCCATTGTATTTGGAATATCATATAGTTTTAAATCCAAAAATATTTTAAAACCTAAGTTTTTAAGTTTATCTATAAAAGGTTTTCCATCTCTTATATAACTCCTAAATCCAACTTTTAACCAAATATCATTACTAATACCTGAAATTGATTTTGCTAGTGCTAAATTTTCTTCTTGTGAAGGTAAATCTAATGCTATACATAATTTCAATTTTTATCCTTTGCTATTCTATCAAGCACTCCATTAATAAATCTTGTAGAATTTTCACTACTTAAAAGTTTTGCTATTTCTACACATTCATTAATAGCTACTTGATATGGTAAATCTGTAAAAAGTATTTCATATACTCCAAGTCTTAAAATAGCTTTATCTACATTATCTAATCTATCAAAATCCCAATCTTTACTTAAATGATTTTTTATAGCTTCATCAATTTTTTCAAGATTCTGCATTACACCATTAAATAAATTTAAAGCAAATTCTGCTTTTTGCCCTTTTATTTTTCTTTCTTCTAAATACTCTTTTGCTTGAGTAGTCATATCATTACCCAAATCTAGAGCATATAACATTTGAACTACTGCTGTTCTTGCTTGTGTTCTTGTTGCCATTTATAGCCTTTAAATATTTTTATAAAGATTAATCATTTC
>Ga0256843_1003610_pt1 | contig 10677 bp, 6 predicted proteins | sample AlvinellametaG_FD_191572 | JGI IMG/M metagenome (GOLD analysis project Ga0256843, IMG submission 191572) | Pompeii worm associated microbial communities from hydrothermal vent at the East Pacific Rise, Pacific Ocean - Alvinella | ecosystem: Host-associated > Annelida > Integument > Unclassified ... | reverse complement strand
ACCTAATTTCCCGTGATTTATTTTTAAAATATTCTCTGTTTTTATATTGTATAAAACAGAGTACTTCTAACTCTTGTTGATTGTTTTGTATTAAATTCTCCATTTGAGATTGATAATATGATTTGTATCCATCAATAATATTTTGAGCTATAAATTGATACTTCTCATCAAACTTACTTTTAAAATCTTCAAAACTCATATCAATATTTTCATAGTTTTTAAAATCAAATATATCTTGATACTTGATAATGTTTGATTTTAAGTTCAATTTTTGCACTGTATCTATTATTGCTTTTTTAGCAGTTTCATCTAACAAATTGCTTTTTATAAAAGTCTTCATCTCATTAATATGTATATCTTCAATACCATTATTGATCAAAATTTCTTTTTTTAAATTTTCATCTTGAGTTAAGGATGCAGTTATATATAATTCAAAATTACTTTTTAACCTCATATCTCTAAATATTCCCTCTGCAAAAACTTGTGCAAATTTTCTAATATTTGAATTGTTTTTAAAATCGCTTAAATCATGAGCTACTTCACCTATATGAGTAGGTTTATGTTGCTTATCTTTTATAGGAATATACAGAACATCTATATTTACTTCTTTAGTAGAACTTACAACAATAGATTTGTTCTTATCTTTAATTGTTAAAATTACATTATAAGATTTTTTTATAACTAAATCTTCCCATCTTTTTAGAGCATCTTCTTTTTCAAATCTACTTCCCACAATCTCATTTGCTAAAGCAAAAAAAGTTGCTAAAAACTCATCTTGTAAAAACTCTTTAATCTTTTTATCTTCTTGTGGTTCAGTTTTCTCTCCATTTTTATTTTTATACTCAATAGTATAATTTGGGTTAAATTTTTGTATGCCTATTTTTTCTAAAAATTTATCTGATATATTATTGTCAAAATGAGCTAAGAAATTATAATTATCTTTTATCTGATCTTTATATTTTTTATATTTTGTTTCTAAAAATACAACTTTAGCTTTTTCATCATTTGAGATATATTTAACTTCAGTATTAGCATCTATACTTGTAACCAATATAGGGATATTATAATCTTCAATATTATCAATTTTCGAGAGTGTGTAAGTAACTTTTTTATATATCTCTTGATGAAATGTATCTATTGTGGTGTGTTGCATTTTTTTTAGTTGATTTATTAACTTTTCTGAATCTGTTGTCTCATCTATCTCTTCAATATTAAATCTATTGTAAAGTTCTTGATACTTTTTATTTTTTTTCTCCTGAGCGATACACTCTATCTTTCTATTGTCATGTTCTTTAAATAAAAAAACTTCTTTGGGAGCAAAAAGTTTCTCTTTTCGTTCATCATAAAACCATTGTATACTAGAGAGCTTTTCTATCACTTCATCATCAAAAAGTGTATTTAGGACTAAATCTTTCATAGTGTTTGATTTTGGATAAGTGATATTCTCCTTAAAAGGTAATACTATCTCTTTTTTATCTTTGAAAAAAGGAAGTCTATTGTTTGCTACACCTATTTTGGTTAAAAACTCAATATCTATTCCATCAAACTTTTCTATATCAATCTTTTTAAATTCATCTGTAAAAAGCTCTTGTATCTCTTTAGCAATATTTATAAAACATTTTTTTACTTCTACAAACTCTTCATTAATAGGAATTTTTATATCTAATAGCTCTTTTTTTACATCTTGAGACAACTCTTCTTTTTTTTCATCTAATAATTGTTGTACAAAATAAATGATTTTCTTTTTTTTAAAGTTTTTTAATACTCTTAAGATTTCTAATAGAGAAAATTTTCTTACTATATTATTTTTGAAAAACTCTGTTTTATCAACCAAGCTTTCAAAAGTAGTAATTTTTATATTTTTTATATCTTCTAATAAACTGTAGTCTAGTTCATCTTTTTCTTTAACAAATAAGCTATATGTATAGTTGCGATCCTCTTTTTTTGGAGGTAAAAAAGTTTTGTTTTTTTCGTCTATCCAAACTATATAAATATTCTCATTACAAAAATATTGAATTGTTTTATCATAAATATCTTGGAAGTAACCATCTTTCCATTCGCCACTATTCCTTTCTCTATGCCATTGAGAGATAACGTTAAAAATTAATTCATACGATCTTTTAGGAAAATTTCTATCTTTTGTATAAACTTTTTGTAATATTTGAGTTAATTTATTATCTTTAATTAAATCTTCCCATACTAATTTTGCAAACTTATCATTTTTATCTTTTGGCATTAAAAACAATGCAAAATTTTCATAATTATGTAGTTTCGTATTATTTAATAATTCATTTACTGACATTTTTGCAGCTATTTGTAAAATAGTATCATTATAATTATTTTCGGGAATATGTTTTCTTGCATTATCAAGTGCAAAATCAGCATGAATAAGTATATTAAAACCACACTCTTTTTCTGTTGGTAAATATGTATAAAATTTAGCATCTATTTTTTCATTGTCTAATGGAAATGATATTGCTATATTGGGTTCTTTAGGGATATTTTTATATGTTTCTTTTTCTCTTTCTTTCAATAACTGCAAATAACATTCTTTGTAGTATTCACTTTCTTTTTCTAAAGTTTTTAAATCTTTTCTCAATTCTTTTGAATATTTTGAGTCTATTGTATTTGTTATACCCTCAATTATTATATGAATTTGATACTTTTTGTCTTCTTTACCTTTTAATAGATTAAGAAATAAAAACTTTGTTTTCTTAAACTCTTCAAGCTCTTTTTTGATTTCATTATAAATATCAGTATCTTTTAAAAATATAGTTATTTTTGTAACTGTGCCATCTCTAAAATACTCTTTTTTACTCTCTATATATTTTGGAAAATAAAATGAAGGAACTCTACCTCCAGCTTTTTCAATAGCCTCTTTGATACTGTCATCAGTAAAGTTATCAATAGTTACAGGGTTAAAAAGTTCAAACCCCCAGGCTTCTTGTTGAACTTCATCGTCTTCTTTAATGACAGACTCAATTTTCACATGCTTACTTACATTCCAGCAAGATTTAAATCCTACACCTTTATTTCCTATAGATTCTCCTGCAACTTTTTCACCATTATGAATACTGTTTAGTGAGTGAAAATCACTTTTTTTCTCGTTTGTTTGAGGTGTATATATACTAAAAGGTTCCCCATCATTAGATATGATGAAAGCTTCTTTTGTAAGTTCCATCCATATTTGACTGTTAGCTCTATCAACAGCATTTTGAAAAAATTCATAAGCAACCCTACCTACATAATCTTTACTTGATTCAGATTCAGTTCCTGCTTGAGATTGTGTAATAGTTCTTCCATTCCTTTGATCTAGATTTATTTGTTCAATACTACCTTTTTGAAATTGCTCAACTATATCTTTTACACTATACTCTTGACTCATCTTGAACCTTATTGATTTACTTTATAAATTTTACTAAACTCTATCCAAATTATCATATTATCTAACTGAAGATGTCACCTTTTCATTTTAAGAAAAATTGATAAGATTTTTTTGAAGGTAATTGGATTTCATAGTCTGATGTTAGTAAAAAGAACATAGGCTTTTTAGGTATTTTTTCCCATATCTCAAACTCAAAATATCCATCTGTAATAAATGTTAATATATCATATTTTATTTTATTGTTATCAATATATTGAATAGCTGGGTAAAGTTCAGTTCCCCCTTCTCCTTTACGAGTAAAACTATGATTTTTAAAATCTACTGTAGATATATCTTGAACTTTTGTATCAACTTGTATAACTATCATTTTATGATTTAAAATTTTACAAATTTTTTGTATCTCTATTAGTCCAAAAGATATTTCTTTATTGGTCATAGAACTGCTAACATCAATAATACAAACTACTGTAGGCATATATTGAGATTGTTTTCCTGGAATTTCTATTCTATTAGGGAATCTTCTATTGATTTTTTTATAACTTGGTTCAAAATATTTATTAGAGTTTACCATTATTTTTTTTAAAATTTTTTGCCAAGGTATCTGTGAGGGTGTATTTAAGATCTTTAGTATAATATTTACACTATGTGGGATATTACCTTTGCTTTTTTGTGTTGCTTTTTCTATAAGTGTTTGACATATATTATTACTAATATTTTCTGTCAGCTCTTGTGTTGATTTTTCCCATAATTTATGACTATCTAAAGTTGCTAAATTACGAATGGAAGAATTTGAATATTCAATTATAGACTTATAGTAGTATTCAGCAAATTCTTCTTTAGGTCTTTGTAATGTTTCAGGATATATACAGCCATTTGGCAAGTTGTCAATATATTGATTTATAGCTGCATCTGCTGCTATATTCCAAGCCAAAGGTTCTCTTTCTCCTTGTCTTGAAATATGATTAAAAATAATATGCATAGCTTCATGAATCAAGATTGCTTTTTGTTCTTTTAATGAGTACAGTTTAAATTTTAATGGATTAACATACAAATGAAATACATCATCCCAAAACCCTATACCGGCAACACTAGTAAATTCTTTATCCGTATGGATTTCACATTGTGCTATGATATGGCCATAAAAACAGTTGTCTTTATCGTATGGATCCGAAATTAAATTTAATAAAGCTATTTCTAAATTATTTTTCATCTTTATTTATTTGCTCCAAACATATATCTAAACCTATTTAATGTAGTGATTTTTGGTCCTAACATCTTTTTTAGTGCTTTTCGATGTTTTTGACAACAGTTGCTGTAGCAAATAATAGATAGATTAATATCTTGCCGAAGCTTAGATTTTAAAGTATTTGAAAAATATATACTCATATGAGATATACTTTTTTTATTAATAATTATATGAAATAATTTTGTATCATTGAAATAATTTGTTTCAATCATTTGTTGAATAATCTTATTTATCATATTTTGATGTCTTTTTGCAACTATATTACATTTATAAGAAAGAAAAAAATCAATCCAAAACTGATAATCTTTTTTTAGAGAATTAATTGCTAAATATCTATAAAAATCTGGATAGTTATAAATGTATGTTATCACTTGCTTATTATTTTCCAAATCAAGATAAGTACATAAATTATCAATATTTTTATATGCAAAGCTATTATCCTGATTATGAGTTTTATTGTATTCATTAACAAATATAGGATATTGTGCTTTTAGTAATATTTGATATTGTTTTGAAGTTATAGCTTTAAAATACTCATTTATATTTTCAAACTCTATTTCAAATGGAGCATTAGCTAGATTAATCAAAAAAATTAACTTATCATAATTACACCAGTTTGTAGCACCATAAATTGTATATTTTAAATTGAAATGCTCATTTAAAAGTTCTAAACAACGAAGAGAAACATACCCTTTTAATGTTAGTTTTTCTATAAATGTTTTATATATCTTATTTTTAATACTTTGTGAGAAATTCTCAAATGGTGTTCTATCTAATCGTGAATGTTTGTAACGGTACCAAGAGTTGATATTTCCATCTAAAAATAACACAATATATGATTTACACATTTGAGCCATTATAGAGGCTAATTCAATATCATTTTGTTCTATTTCTAAGATACTTTGATTTAATTGTACAAAAGTATAGTTACCGTATTTATTACTAACTGGTAGATTATACATAGTTAGTGTCCAAAATCTATTTTATTTGCAATCTTATCAATAATCTCATTACCACCTTCTATGGATATAAATTTTGCAAGTTGTTTAGAATTATTATTTTTCATACCTTGAAATAATGAAGCTAAAATTTCAAGATTAATACTATCTAAAAATATTATTAAAATTATTTGATTCTTTTTAGATTTAATATATTTTGTAAATAACCTCTCAGCTATTTCACTTATCCATATCTTTGGTTTTTCTTTTAAAAACTGTTCTTTAATTCTAGTAATTAGCTCATTTTTAGGGATATTTTTGTTGTCTAGTATAAATTCTTCTATATCTTTTAGTTTAATTGTATTTGAAAAATTTTCATAATAACTATAAAATTGACTACCTATTGTTTGCCCTAGCTTTCCATTGATTATGATTCTTCTTTCATTTTTTGTTAAGCTTTTGGAATTTTTTAACAATCTTGATAACATTGCCCAAGATCGTGGGGTTGGATGAGTCTTTTCATTAGTAAAGTAAAACAATCTATCTGGAAATTCTGTAATAAAAAAAGTTATTTCATCAGATATATCATTTTCTCTTGCCCATCTTAGCCAAGTCTTTACATCTACCTTCATTTTATAATATAAAAATCTATCTTTTAAAGCTGTATCTAATTCATCTACTTGATAATCAATTTGTTTATCATCTTCTGGATTTATTGCAGTAATTATTAATGTTTCTTGACCATTTAAGGAAGGTAATTGATGTTCGTGTAATTTTTTGTCCAATGTAATTTGTAAAGCCGTTTGTCTTACATCTCTTTGCGCTCTATTTAGCTCATCTAAAAATAAAATACAATATTGACCTTTTGATGAAGCTTCTTCCATTCGTATTAACCAAGATGGTTTTGTCCAAATAGTTATATTATTTACAATTGTTGGTATGCCAATTAAATCGCCAACCTCTTGATGGGATAGATATAAAGTCTCTAAATGTATATTATTTTTGTTGGCATACTTTTTAACTTGTGCAGATTTTCCTATACCATGCAATCCTTCTATCAAGATGCTTTCATTGCTTAATTGAGCTACTTTTAAAATTTTATCTAACATAATTGACACTCCTATTTATTTAAGTTGTTTTTATCTAAAATAATTCCATTATATATACAACGAAGATTGACTCTCTTTTAACACTTCCATATACTGTGAAAATGTCTCACGAATGGTTGAGTCAATGTTCGTTAGCCACCTTGTTACATCACTCCAGCTTTGTTCTTCATAGTACTCTTGTAAAAACTCCATATCTGATTTTAGTTCATCAAAATCTATATGTTTGGATTTTGATTTAGTTAGTTCTTTTAACTTTAAAATGAGATGATCAAGCGTTGTCGTATTTGGTACTATGTTGAAATTTTTCCACTGTTTTTGAAAATCTTTGAGTCCCAATGGCTCTGTTCTTTCTGACCATTTAACTCTCTCTAAACTCTCTTGAATATTTTTTGTCCTTTGAATTTGTATTCGCGCTTCTGTTGTTAATTTACAGAGGCTTTTAACTGTTTTGTATGAAAATCTCATAAACCCTCCTTGATGATAAAAGAGAGTTTACTTTTCTGTAGCGACACCATTATGTCTGTTTAGCTTTTATAGGGTAAATTATTCACCGCCATCTGCTTAAACTCCCAAGAGTCACACCCTGTAAGTAGTACTACTGCTTTTACATACTCTTTACTTAGATTTTTGTCTGTTGTCGTTCCCAAGATAATGTTGGTTTCATAGTGGGTATGTTCATAAATAATTTCCATTGCGTGAGCAATCTTCATAAGTTTATAATCAGGATGAATAGTAAAGTGAACTAAAACTGCTTGCATATCATGCAGTGAGTGATCTTTGATGTTTGCATTTTTCACAGCATCTTCTATGGCTACAAGAGCAGCATCTTTTGTACTGTCTTGAGCACTTCCAAAAAATGTTATACCTTTATAATCAAGTACAGTTTTAAAGTCTGCAATATCGAGGCATATATCACCTTCACCTTTTGGGCTTAAGACTTCTACTATCTCTTTATAGAACTCCTGAAATACATACTCACCCTCAACTATAAAGTAGCTCTCATTTTTGAGTAGTTTTAACTTTTCTTGGCTATCTTTTGAAGAGTTTAGGATGACAAAAAGAGGAAGTATCTCTTTTTGTTTTGCTATTTTTGAGAGTAGGAGATAGCTCTTTAAACTTTTATCTAAAGAGAGATCAATTTTTATGATGATTATCTCACATCCATTTAAAAGCTCTTGCTTCAAGCAATACTTCTTAACATTTTTAAAGTCTATTTGAACTATTTCTTTAAGCATTGACAAACCCCATAACATTACTTTTTTCAATATTTTTAACTGCCACTTCAGCCTCAAGTCTCTCTACAAAATCTTCTAAACTTTTTATAGGGTTAAATCTACTCTGTCTCTTAACAGCGGCAAAGTCTCCTGGTGTTAAGTACTTGAGACTCTCTACTCTATTTTTAAAAGAATCATCAGCAGATAAATCTAACTCTTTGGCGTATGAGAGAAACATCTTCCACGCTTGTTTTGCTTGTAAGTAGTCAAACTCCAACTTCAGATCAAAGCGTCTCAGACTTGCCGCATCAAGATTATCCATAAGGTTTGTTGTTGCGATGAAGACTCCATCAAAGTTTTCCATCTGAACAAGCATCTCATTGACCTGTGTTACCTCCCAGCTTCTTTGGGCTTGTGTTCTGTCTGCCAAAAAACTGTCAACTTCATCAAAAACAAGCACGGCACTCTCCTCTTTTGCCTCTTTAAAGGCAGCTGCTATGTTCTTCTCGGTTCCTCCCACATACATACTTATAAGGTCACTCCCTTTTTTTAGTAGCAGCGGTTTATCTAATGTCTGTGCTATGTATCTGCCAAAAGCACTCTTTCCCGTCCCTGCTGGTCCATACAAACAGAGTCTTGCATTTGGGTGCTCTTTGATTCCCTGTGAGAGATTTGCCAGGTTTGCTTGGGTATTGATGAGTGTTGGATCATAAAGATTTGGAAGCAGCGTAGGAACTTTTTCTTCTATCTCTTTGTAGCCTTGCGCTTTAAGGGTGTTGTTGAGTACTTGTGTAAAGGTTTTGACTCTATCTGTTGTCTCTATGGAACTTACAACTTTACTGGCACGAGAGATAAGTGCGGGAGCTATATTTTCATGCTCGGCAAGAAGTTGTATGCTCTGCTCATCAAGCAGATTGTTTGAGTACTCTTTAATGATCTGGGCACGTTTTGATTTGTTTGGAATGGGAACCTCTACAGTAAAATCAAATCTTCTTACCATCGCATTGTCAATGGAGTAGATGTTGTTTGTAATCCAGATGGTTGGAATAGTGTTGTTTTCAAGTATGCGATTAAGCCACGCTTTGTTCTCTTGTCTCTTTGGAGCAAGAGGACTTTCACTACTGTCAAATATATCTTCTGCCTCATCATACATAAGGAGAATTTTCTCATTTGAAAGTAGAGACTGCGCAACTTTAAATGCTCTGAGTCTTCGCCATCCATCTATTGACTCATCATCCTCATCAGCATAGCTTATCTCAAAGAGTTTTGTCTGTAACTCTTGAGAGATAGTTTTAGCGAGTTCTGTTTTTCCGGTTCCCGGTACTCCATAGAGTAAGATATTGACTCCTTTTTGTTTGGACTCAACAGCATTTTTAAGGTAGGCAATGATTATCTCTATATCTTTAGAGATATGTTCATAATCTTTTATGCTTAATGAACTTACATCACAAGGTCGTACAGAATCTTTTATCATCTCCGAGACATCGTCATTTGAGTTGAGCATATCATCTGCAAAACTCTCATTAAGAATACTGATTTTTGAGTCTAAAGAGTAAGTATTGTTCTTATTGATAGTGATAATAGAAGATCTGCTAAATTTTGAGTGAGAAGAAAAAGCTTCATTTATCTCTTGGAGGGGAATGTCGAGTATTGTAGCAAGTGCTTTTTTTGCTTGAGTGGTGTTGAGGTTATGTCCCAAAAGATCAGTTGCATCTTCTAAAACATCATACTGATTGATTAGTACAACAAACTCTAAGATAGCCTCTTCAGTGGAGTTGAGTTGCATAAGTTTAGAAATCTGCTGTATATTTTTACGAAGAGTTTTAGAGCTGGAAAATCTTTTTTGCTTTTCTAGTTTTTTATAATTCTCTTTAAGGATGGCTAGTACTTCACTTCTTTTGAACGCATTACTATCCATATCGACATATTTTCCAACTTCAAGAAAATATGCTAAAGAGTCTCTATGAAATCGGTTATCTTTATCTATAAACTCTCTTGCTCCACCGAGTTTAAAGATAACTCTCAGTGCCCAGAGAGATATCTTGTCTATAAATTCACTATCGACAAGTTGTCTTTTATCAAACTCGTCTAGATTGTTTTTATTGTTTCGTCTTCTCATTTTATACTCCTCTAAATTTTAGAAAAAGTATAGAGAGTAGTTGCGACAGCTTTATGTCGTGTTTTTTAGAATGTGTGTTTATGCATCTCTATTAAAGTGTTATAGTCTCCATTATCAGCAGCTTTGAGAGCCTTAATGTATTCATCTCTTTTAGGGTTCTCTTTTGCAAGTAGATCCTCTTGCCATTTTACAGGCATAGAGCCATGTTGTCTCAGGTAGATATTTGCCAACATTCTGCTCCACCTGCCATTACCGTTTTGAAAAGGGTGTATCTGTACTGCTTTATGGTGGATTCGCGTTACTGTTTCGTAAATGTCAAAAGTTTTATGCTTATCCCAAAATTCTATATCATCTGCCAACTCTTTGAGTGCAGATGGTACCTGATAGGCTTTTATACCAATGGATAGCTCAATTTGTCTAAACTTCCCTGCCCATTCCCAGACATTGCCAAACATCTCAAAATGGAGTTCTTGGAGCCATTTGTATGTAAAGGGTGCTGTTTTTTTAGATGGAGGAGCTGATAAATATTTTAGTGTTGCTAGGGCGATGTTGTTTGCCTCTGCAATATATATCTCCTTAAGTGTATAAACCTTGTCACTTGGCAGTTTAAGGCCCGATATATCATCAAGTGGAGTTGCATCATCTATGGGCTTGGTAGAGTGTATC
>Ga0256843_1003609_pt1 | contig 10678 bp, 9 predicted proteins | sample AlvinellametaG_FD_191572 | JGI IMG/M metagenome (GOLD analysis project Ga0256843, IMG submission 191572) | Pompeii worm associated microbial communities from hydrothermal vent at the East Pacific Rise, Pacific Ocean - Alvinella | ecosystem: Host-associated > Annelida > Integument > Unclassified ... | reverse complement strand
GTTATACATATAGTTATAATACAGAAGATTATCCTTCACAATCCAACCATACTACCATTGATGCTAATGGAACAGTTTCAGGTACTACTACATTCCAATATGAAAATAAATAATACATTTTTTCTAAACTCATAAAAAGCTGTCTTTAAAGATGGCTTTTTTTATTTGATATGTTTTTTAAGTTTATACCATTTCATTCAGTTTTGGTAATAGAATAATGTATTAATTAAACCTGCATTTGTAATTTATTTTTATCACGAATACCGTTTAAAAACGATTGAATATCCATTTGTTTTTTGCCTTGCAATTTGACAATTTGCGGATAGATATACCCATCCGGCACAGCTATTTTCATCATTTTTTTGTCGGCAAAAACCTTTCCGGTTGGATGTTGGTGCTTGTCATGAACAAAATCACTTTTATAAATTATTATTTTTTGTGGTTCTTTATCTTGCATGCAAATTTGTGACCATGCCCCGGGATAAAAAGCAAGCCCGCGAATCAAATTATGAATACTTTCGGCTGATTTTGACCAATCAATGCGGGTATTGTCTTTATTTAGTTTGGGGGCTTTTTTTACTAAATCTGTTTTAGGTTGCGGTTGGGTCTTAAGATTTCCTTTTTCTATCAAATCGACGGTTTTTAAAACCAAATCACTTCCTTTAGCCATCAATTTATCGTGCAGTGTAGAAGCATTGTCTTCCGGCTCAACAGGCACTTTTTCTTGCAGGATTATGGCGCCTGTATCTATTTTGTCATCGATAAAAAAAGTTGTGACGCCGGTTTCTTTTTCGCCATTGATAATGGCCCAATTAATAGGGGCGGCCCCACGATAATCGGGCAGGAGAGAAGCATGCAAATTAAAAGTGCCGAGTTTGGGCAGACGCCAGACTATTTCGGGTAACATTCTAAAAGCCACCACTATTTGCAAGTCCGGTTGTAGAGCTTGCAGCTCATTGTTAAAAGATTCGGATTTTAAATTAGTAGGCTGTAAAACCGGAATACCCACCGATTGAGCATATTTTTTTACGGCACTTTCTCGCAATTTTTTTCCCCTGCCGGCAGGTTTATCAACGGCTGTAACAACCCCGACAACAGGATAATCATTTTCAACTAACTTTTTTAAAGTTGCCACCGCAAATTCCGGTGTGCCCATAAAAACTATTCTTGGCTTTTGACTCATTTATTCGTATTTTTAGCAAAAATAATATAAGTTTTTAAGCTATACCTATGTTTCAAAAATTATTTACCGCAAAACAGATTAAAGAAATTGACAATCAAACCATTATAAAACAAAAAATTCGTTCTGACGAATTGATGGAACGGGCGGCTACGGCTTTATATCAACATATAATTCCAAGACTTGACAAAGAAAAAATTAACCATATTTTTTGTGGTAAGGGCAACAATGGCGGTGATGCTTTGGTTTTAGCACGTTTGCTATATCTGAATGATTATAAAGTAAAATGTCATGTTGTGCCTTTTAGTCCTAATGCTTCGCCTGATTTTAAATTGAATGCCGAAAAGCTGAAACATTTCAATTTTATTTTGGAAAAATTCAATCCTGCTAATCCGCCGGTTATCAGCAATGAAGACACTATTATCGATGGTATTTTCGGCACGGGTTTGTCAAGACCGGTAAGCGGTATTGCAATGGAAGCTATAAAATATATCAACCGGCAAACTGCCCGTGTCTATAGTATTGATATTCCTTCGGGTTTATATGCCGATAAATCAAATGCCCCCGGCGATGCTATAATACAGGCCGATTTGACTTTTAGTTTTCAATTTCCGAAAATCAGTTTTTTCTTTCCTGAAAATGCGGTTTATGTGCCTGACTTCGAAATAATTGATATTGGTTTAGAACAAAATATAATAGATGAAATGCCTACCAACTATTTTTTATTAACCAATCAAATTTTAAACTTACTACATCAAGGCTCTAAATTTTCATACAAAAACAATTTTGGACATGTTTTAATTGTAGGCGGTCAAAAGGGGATGATTGGGGCGCCGGTTTTAGCCTCAAAAGCGGCGCTACGAATTGGTGCAGGTTTGGTCACTAATTTTTTACCCAAAACCGGTTATGCTATCAGTCAGACTGCTATTCCGGAAGTGATGACATTAACCGGCAGAAAAAAGAATCATCTATCGGAAATTTATGTTCCCGAAAAGATTAACGCTGTCGCTATTGGTATGGGTATGGGCACCAAGCCGGTTACACAAAAAGCTTTTATCGATTTTTTGCAACATTACTCTAAACCTGTTATTTTAGATGCCGATGCCATAAACATATTGGCGCAAAACCCCGAGACCTTGACATTGGTACCGCCCAACAGCATTTTAACACCTCATCCGGGCGAATTTAAACGTCTGGTGGGCTCTTGGGGCAATGATAGTGAAAAATGGCACAAACAAAAAACATTGGCGGCGCAGCATCAGTTAATTGTTATTTTAAAAGGTGCTTATACAACCATTACGGATGGTAACAATTTTTATATCAATCCTATTGCCAACAATGCTTTGGCAACGGCAGGTAGCGGCGATGTGTTATCCGGCATTATAGCCGGTTTGTTTGCGCGCCGGCTATCGCCATTAATGGCTGCTTTGGCGGGAGTTTATATACATGGAAAAACCGCAGAATCTTACACTCGAAAATATGCAGCATATTCAATGACGGCATCTGATATTATTAATGAATTAAAGTATTTGTAAATGCTGTTTAAATGAAATTACCGGCATATTTTAATCATTCAATAAAGTAATATTGTTACCATAATTTTTCATTATAAAAGCATCATAAGTCTTGATAACTTATTGGACTTATCATAGAAAAAAATATTTATCTTTGCACCAATCAAAAAAATAAGCATTATGTCAGAAAACAGAGAACACATACAAGTATTGGTATTAGGATCAGGTCCTGCCGGATACACTGCGGGAATATATGCAGCCAGAGCCGGATTCAAGCCGGTCATTTATACAGGCATGGAAATGGGAGGTCAATTAACGACCACTACCGAAGTAGATAATTATCCCGGATTCCCGGAAGGAATCCAAGGACCGGAATTGATGGAAAGAATGAAAAAACAAGCCGAACGTTTTGGCACCGAGGTGCGATTCGGTTTGGCCACTGCCGTTAAATTTGCCGAAAGAGCCGGTGAAAAACATGTGATCACCATTGATAATAATAAAGAAGTAACTGCCGATGCTGTTATTATAGCGACCGGTGCATCAGCCATGTATCTCGGCTTGGAAAGCGAACAACGTTTGCGTGGTGGCGGTGTGTCTGCCTGTGCCACTTGTGACGGTTTCTTTTATAAAGGTTTAACCGTTGGTGTTGTAGGTGGTGGTGATGTAGCTGCCGAAGAAGCCAGCTATTTGGCCGGATTGGCAAAAAAAGTATATATGTTTGTGCGTCGAGACAAAATGCGGGCTTCCAAAGCCATGCAAGACCGTGTCCAACGTATTGACAATATCGAAATTATGTGGAATACAGAAATTGATGAAGTTTTAGGAGACAAAGTAGTGGAAGGTGTTCGCGTTAAAAATAACAAAACCGGAGAGAAAAAAGATATTCCATTGGAAGGTTTGTTTATAGCCATTGGACACAAACCCAATACCGACTTTTTGGGAGGACAAATTACTTTGGATGACAGAGGCTATATCGTGACAGAACCTAAATCTACTTTGACCAACAAGCCCGGTGTTTTTGCCTGTGGCGATGTCATGGACCCTACTTATCAGCAGGCAGTTACCGCTGCCGGAACCGGTAGTATGGCAGCCTTAGATGCCGAAAGATATTTAGCAGCTTTGGAAGATGAATAAGTTTTAAAAGTTATCTAAAACTTTATAAAAAAAGGCATAAATTGAAATTTCAGTTTATGCCTTTTTTTGTTTATAGTTTTATAAATCTCGCCAAGCTTTTTTGTCTGCTACGGTGCCTTTTTCAAGTTTTATAACACCGGGGTTGCTCCGAATCATCGTTTTTAAAGTGGTTGCATCGGTTAGGTAAATAGGAAAATTAAATTGGTTATCCAAATCATCATCTAATACAGCAAATAAACCGATGACTTTTTTACCATTATCTTGCAATTTTCGGGCAAATTTGTTTATTTTATTTTGCGCATCTTTACTTATTTTATAGGGGGCGGCCGATATAATTAAATATATTTCCGGAGCTTGTAAAACTTCTTGCGTAATGTCACCGTCTTGGTCGTTTTCAATACTAAAATCATGTATGGGTGGTGTGTAGCCTTCTTGTAAAGTAATGGTTTTACGGTCAATAAATTCCGCACCAGAAATATTCCAGGGTTCGTCTTCATTGCTAAATTCTTGCACTTTTCCATCAACTTTATAATACCAAATGTCTTTAAATTTTGCTTGGGGCGCATCGGGAGGAGTTCGCATACCTTCGTTGATATTTTTGCCAACGGCATAAGGTCTAAAATCAATCAAAGGTAAATGCCTTACTGTATATATCATTAGTAACAACGCCATTAAAGCACTTGCATGTGCAAAAGCCGTTGTTATTTTTTTTGAAAAAAGCGGTTTAATGTCCTTATATCTAATATTTAAAAACAGGATTAAAACAATTAAAATGACATTTTTATAAAAGGTTTCCCAAGGACTGAGTTTGACAGCGTCACCAAAACAACCGCAATCGGTTACCTTATTGTAATAGGCGGAATACCAAGTTAAAAATAAAAATACTATTATAATAACGAGTAAAGCTTTGAGTGTAAATTTTGGCTTATAACCAACTAATAACCAAATACCTAAAACAAATTCAATCAATATAAGAAAAATAGAAATTTCCAATGCAAACGGATTGAGATAGGACATATTCAACACATCTTCACCAAAATATTCCAACATTTTAATTTTGGTGCCAATTGGATCAACCAGTTTGACAAAACCGGAAAATATAAAAGTAAAAGCGACTAAATATCGAATAATTTGCGTTAAGTATTTCATTTGTGTAATATTTATTACAAAAATATGAATTATTTCTTATACCAAATCAATTTAAAAATCATGAAAAATATTTTGTTTAATCCTTTTGGCATAACACAAATTTACGAAACTAAATCAAGTTATTCTTTATATATTTGCTAAATAATTCATAAAATATGTTCCGAAAATCAATAGTTTTAGTATTCTTTTTAATAATGGCTTCCGGTCTTTCACAAGAACATAAAACTATTGATAATCAATTATTTTCTGCCGATTTAAATTTCGGATATAATTTGACTCGTATTAAAACCAATTATTTTTTTGAGGAAAAAATGCCTTTTTCTTTCCAACTAAATTGGCAAAAAGCCAATTATATAAACAAAAACAGCTTGGGAAAATTTGGCTATTCTGATTTTGGTTTAACCTTTTTATATCATGATTTTAGAAATAAACAGATAGGTAAAAATTACGGTTTATATGCTTTTATGGAATATTATTTGTTAAAACCGGCAAAAGGTTTTCAGCTATCATTTAGAATATCACAAGGTATTGCTTACAACACAAACCCTTATAATAAAATAAATAATTCTAAAAATTTATATTTCGGCGGCCATTTTTTATTTCCTTTTGACATAGCTTTATATTTAAAAACCCCGAAAATTATTCAAAATTGGCGAATGCAATTTGGTTTGGCTATATTTCATTACTCTAACGGTAATTTGCAGTCTCCAAACTATGGCGCCAATATTCCAAGTTTAACTTTAGGTTTGTTATACGATGGTAGAAAATTACCGGTAATCCAAGAAAAAATATTCCCTGATTTTGACAAAGCTTGGCAATACAGGGCATTTTTGCGTTTTGGCATTAACGAATCCGATTACTATGACAGTGGCATCTATCCATTTTTTATTCCCGGGATTCAGATAGACAAGCATTTGAGTTACCGGCATAAAATTTATATGGGCACAGAGTTGTATTTGTCATATTTTTTGCGGGAGCAAATACGTTATGAATATTATGCACAACCCGAAAAACAACTTGATAAAATTTATGATTTCAAACGCATAGGAATATATGTAGGACACGAATTTTATTATGACAAATTCGGAATAGATATTGCCTTTGGATACTATATTTATTATCCCTATCAGTTTGAAACCCGTTTTTATAATCGCTTGGGCACCAAATACCGAATTAACAATCGGTGGACAGCCTTATACAGCCTTAAAGTGCACAGCATCAATAGGGCAGAGGCAATGGAATTCGGTTTAATGTATCGTTTTAAATAAGATGAAAAAAACATATTACATATTATTATTGCTATTTATCCTGATTGAATCTTGCAACAAAACACCATTGAGTTGCGAGTTTTCGGGTCATAAGAAAGTGCAAGAAATAAATCTACCGGCATTTGACAAAGTGGAAGTCAATCCGCAAATTAGTTTGACATTGATCGATACTACTTTTAACAAAATAATTATAGAAGCAGACCAAGATGTCATGCCAAATATCTCTTATAAAATTGAAGCCGAAAAACTCATTTTAAAAAACAACACCAAATGCCTGATTCAAAATACAGCCGCTGAAGTTCACGTAGTTTTATACGCAAAAAATATCAAACAATTTATCGCCAATACCGATTTGAATATCAATTCCGGAAATCTATTACAATTTCAAAATTTATGGCTTATTTGCGAAAATGCCTCAATTGGTAATAATAATATTGCCGATTTTGATTTAGATGTCAACATAGATACTTTACGAATTTCGGCCAACGGCAGTAGTATTTTTAAGATTAAAGGCCAATCTCGCTACTTATTTGTCGGTTTTTACGGAGTAAACCCTATTTTTAGAGGTAAAGATTTACATGCAAAACATATTGAAGTTTTTCAACGCAGTGATGCCGACATGCATCTATATCCCGAGCAAAGTATTACCGGTGATTTGTATGGTTACGGAGATATTTATTTATACCACAAGCCTCCTGTAATTAATATTACCGAACATTATGCAGGACATATTTATTTTGTAAATTAGCAAATTAATTAACAACTATGGCAAAAAAAACAAAACAACAAGGCGGTGTACGTATTCCGCGAAGTATCATTAATATAGGTAAATTTTTACAAATATTTTCACCGGATTTAACGGTAAAATATGTCCGTTATTTATTTCAAAAACCATTTAACCACCGCATGCCGGAGACTGAAAAACATTTGTTGGAAGATGTGCAAATCAGTTATTTGGAAATCCCTGAAATAGACAAGAAAATTGCTGTTTATCAATGGGGCGATGGTCATAAAAAAGCATTGGTAGTGCATGGTTGGTCGGGACGCGCTACACAAATGTATAAGATTATCAATGCTTTGAGAGATGAGGGCTATACTGTCGTCAGTTTTGATGCACCGGCACATGGCAAATCCTCGGGCAGTAAAACTATGATGCCGGAATTTATTACAACCATTCAAAAAATTGAAGAACATTACGGCCCTTTTGAAGTTGCAATAGGTCATTCTATGGGCGGTATTTCACTATTAAATGTGCAAGGTGATAAACCTTTATTTAAAAAATTGGTTGTTATTGGCACACCGGATTCTATTTTTAATATCTTTAACGGTTTTGTTGAAAAATTGGAACTCAAGCCTTTGATTGCCGAAAAACTGATTGCGGTGTTCGAAAAAATCACCGGTAAATCCATATTTGATTTTCACGGTTCCACGCAAACCAAAAAAATACAAGAACCCACTTTAATCATACATGATGATAATGATAAAGAAGTGCCTGTAACCGATGCGCTAAACAATTATAGATACCTTAAAAACGGAGAATTGCTCCGCACCAAAGGATTGGGACATAACCGGATTCTAAAAAATGATAAGGTGGTGCAAAAAATCAAGGATTTTATAAAAAAATAGAGTTATAAATCAAATGCTTTTTGCACTGCTTTTACTTTATCCAGTTTTTCCCAAGTAAACAATTCGACTTCTTTATTTTCTACCAAAACTTTTCCTTGGGTATAGTCATACCGCTCAAAATGTTTGGTGACTTTTTTGGGCAATCTGCCAAAGTGACCATACGCTGCAGTTTCACTGTAAATAGGGTTGCGCAAAGCCAAGATTTTTTCAATACCGGCCGGTGTTAAATCAAACAATTCCGTAATTTTTTGCGCTATTTCGGTATCTTTTAAACCTTTGACAGCTGTGCCGTAAGTATTGACAAAAATACTGACCGGTTGTGCCACGCCGATAGCATAAGATACTTGTAGTAACAGTTCGTCAGCCACACCTGCTGCTACTAAATTTTTGGCTATATAGCGTGCCATATATGCACCGGAACGGTCAACTTTACTCGGATCTTTACCTGAAAAAGCACCGCCGCCATGCGCTCCTTTACCGCCATAAGTATCAACGATAATTTTACGTCCGGTAAGACCGGTATCGCCATGAGGACCACCTATAACAAATTTTCCTGTCGGATTTACCAATAGTTTATAATCGTAAAAATAAGGTTCCCATTCGGGATTTTCGCAGAGTAGTTTTGGAATCAAAATATTTTGAACGTCCTCTTTTATTTTTTGAAGCATTTTTTTATCATCAGTCTCAAAAGGGTCGTGTTGGGTAGAAACAACTATGGTATCTATCTTTACAGGTTTATGTTGGTCATCATATTCTATAGTAACCTGACTTTTAGAGTCGGGGCGGAGGTAAGTCATTTGCAAACCTTCTTTACGAATATCAGCTAATTTTTGGACTATTTTATGGGCCATATCCAAAGTAAGCGGCATATAATTTTTACTTTCATTGGTGGCATAGCCAAACATCATACCTTGATCACCGGCACCTTGGGCTTCTTTGGTTTCGCGTACTACCCCTTGGTTGATATCTTCGCTTTGGTCATGTATGGCCGACAAAACTCCCAATGATTTGTAACTAAAATAATAATCGTCCTTATCATACCCGATATTTTTGATGGTTTCGCGGGTGATTTTTTGCACATCGACATAAGTCTTGCTTTTGACTTCGCCGGCTACAACCACTTGTCCGGTGGTAACCATAGTTTCGACGGCTACTTTTGACTCGGGATCAAAAGCTAAAAAATTATCTAATAAATGATCGGAGATTTGATCCGCTACTTTATCGGGGTGACCTTCTGATACAGATTCTGAGGTAAATAAATAGGACATACTAAATTGTTTTAAATGATTAATTTTAATAAATCTATCAACAAAGTATACGGATTGGCTCAATGGAACGCATTTTAGCATTTTTTTAAAAGGTTGCAAGCGGCCAAATCCGTCCTTTGTAGTAAATTTTTTGCAAATATACAGGCTTAATTAATATTGACAAAATTTTTATTAAGAATTATTCTAAATGTTTTTTAAATAAAAGGGCTTATAAATATATGATAAATCATCCCGAAAAGAATGGCACTACTAATATAATTAAGAATAGTTTTAGATACATTTAATTTTTGTGCCATTTGTAAACCTTTATAAATTAAAAAGATTTCCCATACGGCTAGCATTAATTGTATAATAGAAAAAATAATTATTATAAAAGAACCAATTAATATAATCAAGGTGTTATTGTTTTGACTAATAATTTTTGCTAATAAAATATTTACAATGATAAGATATGCATAAATAGTAGAAGGAAAATGTGCCCATGCCAACACCTTATAAATACTTTTAAGATTATTTATACCACCAAATAATTTACCTGTAAGTTTTATAAAAAATCCCAAAGTGAAATTTAAAATTATACCAAAAATTGCACCAAATATAAACATAGTGACAAGGGTAGCCAGAGTTGAACTTAAACTTTCTATGTTAATAATTCCTTCATATTTGAAAAGCAAATACATATACACAAAACCATTGGCACTATAAAATAAAATAATCTCTAACCATTTTATTTTCCGTGCTAGTATGTCATTAAAACTATCTTGGGGATTTTTCAAAAGTTTTATAATTCTATCCATTTTATAAAACAATAAAATCAATACGCTTTCGGCACTAATTCTCCTTTTGAAACCAGCCAGGCATTATAAGCCAAAGCTTGCATTTCGTCTTCCCCCGGATAAATATAAACAGGGGCTATAAAGCCGGTTTTTTGTTTGATATAACCGGTAATCAATTCCGAATAGGCAACGCCTCCGGTTAAGAGAATAGCATCCACTTGTCCGTTTAATACCACGGCCATTTCACCAATACTTTTGGCAATTTGGTAGGCCATGGCTTGTAAAATTTCTTTCTTTTGCGGTGTTAAATTTTCTTCAATATCTTTCAAATTATTAGTGCCTAAATATGATACAAGACCTCCATTTCCTACTATCATTTTTTGCATTTCCTTCAGGTTGTATTGACCCGAAAAGGCTTTTTTTACCAAATCACCGGCCGGCAAAGTGCCACTGCGTTCGGGCGAAAAGGGGCCTTCGCCATCTAAGGCCTGATTAACATCAATGACACGGCCTTTTTGGTGTGCACCTACCGAAATACCGCCGCCCATATGAGCTACAATCAAGTTTAAATCTTCATATTTTTTTTTCAAGGATTCAGCGTGCTTTCTGGCAACGGCCTTATGATTGAGTGCATGAAAAATAGAAATGCGTTCAAACAACCGGTGCCCGGCATATCTTGCAATATCTTGCATTTCGTCAACAACGACAGGATCGGCAATATAAACAGGCTTGTGGCCCTTACTCAAATGCGCACCGATAACCG
>Ga0256843_1003608_pt1 | contig 10679 bp, 11 predicted proteins | sample AlvinellametaG_FD_191572 | JGI IMG/M metagenome (GOLD analysis project Ga0256843, IMG submission 191572) | Pompeii worm associated microbial communities from hydrothermal vent at the East Pacific Rise, Pacific Ocean - Alvinella | ecosystem: Host-associated > Annelida > Integument > Unclassified ... | reverse complement strand
AAGAGGTAGCGGGGGTTGAGATCTTCCCCCAACCCTTAAATAGAAACTTTTACGACGCAGGATTTTATTAAAAGAAAATTGATAAAATTAAAATTATGAAAGTTTCAAATAAAATAGAAGAAAGTAAAAGAAAAGGAAATAAAAGAAATCATTTAAGAAAAGAAGAAAGATTTGTAATTGAAAAAATGTTAAATAAAAATAAAAAGATAGTAGAAATAGCTGAAATTTTAGAAAGAGATAAATCTACAATAAGTAAGGAAATTAAAAACAATTCTGTATTAAATCCCAAAACGAATAAAAAAGAATATATTGCTACAAAAGCTCATCATAAAGCATATTTAAAACAGTATTGAAAAAAGAAAACTTGTTTAAAAACCTTATCTATTTCTAAAAGAGTAAAGAACGAAATAGACAAAAGAATAATATCAGGGCAATCTCCTGAAAATATATCTGGTTGAATAAAAAAGAATAATAATAAAAAAATCAAACCAGAATATGTTTCAGCTAAGGCTATCAGAAAATATATCAAGAAAAGTAGACCAAGTTTAGAAAGATTTTTGTTTTGGAACAGAAATAGAAAATCCAAAAAAAGAACTGTAAAAACAAGTTATTTACAGGATTCTCAAAGAAAAACAATAACTACAAGATATGTTCTTTTTCCTAACTTCTTTAATGAATTTGGTCATTGAGAGATAGATTTCATAGTATCTAAACATAACAAATATGTTTTACTTGTTCTAGTAGAAAGATTGACTAAAAAAGTAATTATCAAGAAGTTAAAAGATAGAAAAAACAACTCTGTAAATAGAGCTATTTCATCTTTACTTAAAAATGAAGTAGTTAAATCAATAACTACTGATAACGATATTGCTTTTACTAAATGAAAAAATTTAGAAAAGCAATTAAATATTAACATATTTTTCACAAATCCTTTCCATTCTTGAGAAAAAGGTTTAGTAGAGAATACTAATAGATGAATTAGATCCTTTCTACCTAAAAGAACTGATTTTAAGAAAATTACAAAAAAACATCTTCAAGAGATTGAAGATTGATTAAATAATATTCCAAGAAGAGTTATTAACTTTAAAACTTCTTATGAATATTATGAGTTGTTAAAAAATGATGTTAAAATATCCTCATTAATAGTTTCTTTACCAAAGAGAGTTGGGTAAAGAAAAAGAAAAAAAGTTTCTATTTGGGGGTGGGGAGAGGTCATATTTTTGCAAAAAAGTATATCATATTATATTTAAAATGTCAAGATTTTTATATTTTTGAAAAATGTTATAATTTATTTTATGGATAAGTTTAAAGAAATTTTAAATTATGAAATTTTTAATAACCAGATTCAAGACTACTTACTATTTTTAGTTTTGTTTGGGGTTTTATTTTTGGCTTTTAGATTTTTTCGTTTAGTAGTTTTAAATCGTTTAGTAGTTTTTTCAGAAAAAACAAAAAATGATTTTGATGATACAGTTGTTTCTATTGTTTCAAATATTTCAAAATTTTTCTACTGATTTTTATCTTTTTATATTGCAAGTAGAATTTTAAATATTGATGATTTTTGAAAAAATGTTTTAAATAAAATTTTTATTATATCAGTTACTTATGAAGTTGTGATTTTTTTAGGATCACTAATTGATTATTTTGTTGATAAGTTTTCAAAAAGAAAAGATAAATCGTCAAAGATTGCTTTTCTAGCTTTAGGAAAATTTTCAAAATGAGCTGTATGGTTGGCAGCAATATTAATGTTACTTTCAAATTTTGGTGTAAATATTACGGCAATTGCAACAGGATTGGGGATTGGAGGTTTAGCTGTAGCTTTTGCTTTTCAATCTGTTTTAAAAGATTTATTTTCGTATTTTACTATTTTACTTGATAAACCAATTAGACTGGGTGATTTTATAGTTATTGGCGATAAAAAAGGGACAGTGAAAAATATTGGTTTAAAAACAACTAGATTAGAAGCACCAGATGGGGAAGAAATTATTTTGGCCAATGATATGGTTACAAGTACAGATTTTTTAAATTATGGGAAGGCACAGTATAGAAGAGTTGTTTGTAAAATTGGAGTGGGTTATAATACACCAATTAAAAAATTAAAAAAGATAAAAAAAGATATTCAAAAGATAATTGAAAAAATTGATAAAGAAAAAGTAAGATTTGACAGGTGTCATTTAAAGAATATGGATGATTGAGCATTAATTTATGAATTAGTTTATTATATAGATGATAGGGATTATACTTTTTATATGGATGTTAATGAGAAAGTAAATCTTAAAATTTTAGAGTTATTAGAGAAAGAGGAAGTTGAAATTCCATTTCCAACTCAAACAATTTATACTCGAAAAGGTTAGAAAAGATAGGATTTATATTCTATTTTTTTATAAAATAAAAAATGATATAATTAATTTATGAATAAAAAAAGTGCAAAAGCAGAAGTGGTAAAAGTGGAAAGAAAAAAACAAAAAAATATAAAGGATAAGTATGTTGATATCTTTTGGAAGGCACGAAACTTTAAGATTTATCCAAAGACAGCAGATTGATATTGATTGTATTTTTTAGTCTTTGGTCTTACAATATTTTTTTCTTCATATTATTATGAAAATTATTTTTTATCAGTGGTTTTGTTTTTGGTGATGATTTTAAATTTGTTGAACCATAAATATGGGGTGACGGTAGTCGAGTATAGAATAAATGATGATGCAATTTATGATGGAAAAGATAGAATAGATTTTAAGGATATAAAAAGTTTTAACGTTGATTATAATGAAATGTATATTTTGATTAAGAAAGAAGGAAAAAGTTTTATAGTTAAAATTCCTTATGAAGAAAATCACAATATTGAAGTGATTGAAAAGATTTTAGAATCAAAAATTACGAGAAATAAAAATCTTAAGGTTCCATTATTAGAACAAATGATTGAAAGATTTATGGGTTATTAATTATTAATTTAATATCAAAACAAAAAAATATAGTTCATTTTAGATCAAATTTTGAACCAGAAATAATTCAATAAAAAAATAAAAAAGAAAAAACTTCGTGAATTTGTTAAAATTTATCAAAAGTGGTGCTGGATTGCTGATTTATGAAGAAGAAATAAATCTAAAAACTACATAGCAAAATGATTAAAAAGATCTTGAGATACAATAGATAAAGAAATTGAAAGAAACGGAGAAATAGACAAATATAATAGAAAAATAATATATTCAACAAAAAGGCTCAAAAGAAATATTTAGAAAGACGAAAGGAATCTAAAGAAAAGTATAGAATCATTGAAAATAATTATAAAGTTGGAGAAAAAATTGGATACTCAGATTGGGAAAAAGAAAAAGCAGCTATGTCACTTTTTGAAATGCAACAGCAGAACAAAAAGAAAATCGACGGCGAACCGGAGCAATTGAGTTTGTTCTATTTTTTTCATGCTTTTTTTTTGCTATAATATTTCTGTTATGACAAGTTTAGATGGAAAAATGTCAGCGTTGAAAACAGAACAACGTGGTGTAAAAGAAGCTTTGGCTGGTAAGATTGCTCAAAATCCAAATATACCAGCTGATAAAAAGAAAAATATTTTAAAAACAATTTTTGATAAATTTAAAAGTGAAAAAATAGAAAAAAAATTTTCTGATGAAGAGAATAGGGAAAAAATAGCAGAAAAAAGACACACTATTGCTAAACTTTTGAATAATCTTAAAAAGCAAGAGAAAGAATTAGCAGAGAATAAAAAAATTAACCCCCAAAAGAAATTAGAATTAGAGTCGAAAATCAAAGCACAAAGATCTTATTTGTATTCTGAACAGAAAGAATTGGTTGAAAAAGAAACACAGTATTTAGAAAAAGACTTAAATAATATAAATAAGGAAAAGAAAGAGAAGGCTTATAGAGCTAAAGAGAAACGACAAGAGTGGTATCCTGAGATTGACGCTCAAAATAAATTGGAAAAAGAAAATTGAAGAAGATGGGTCAGAAAAGATATTGATGAATACAAAAAATTACAGAAAGAAGTAAAAGATAAGATGGGAGAGATGCAAGATGAAAAGAATGTAATATCTAGACTTGATAGAAAAGAAAATATGAATATTGAAAAATCAAAGCTGAAAGAACAGTTTGATGAATTAGATCGATTATATAAATTAAAAGAAAAACTTGAAAAAAGATATATTGAAAAAAATAAAATGCATAATAATATGCATTTAGATCCAACAATTAAAAATAAATGAAGAGTTGAAAAATTAAAAGATATTGGGGAATTAAGAGAGGTTGAGGCAAAAATAAATTCTTTTGGTGAAGATGTTAAAAAGAAATATGAGGAACATCAGAAAAAAATAGGAGATTATGAGAAATTGATGAGGAGAGCTGAAGGGATTTTGTGGGGTAAATTTGTTAAAAAATATGAAAATTTGATCGCTATTATTGGAGGTTCTGCTTTTTCTGCCGGGGTTTATGGTGCTTTAATAGAACATTTTGCTAATATTAATATTGGAGATCTTGGTTATACTGGTATATTTCTTTATTCCATGTCTCTTTTTGGTTATTATGGATACAAAAGAGAGCAAAAGTTTAAAGAAGCTAGAAAAGAAAGACTTCAAAAAAAAGATAGATATAAAAGTTATGCAAAAAAATAAAAGTTAAAATAATTTATAATCACAAGATAAAAATATTGTGATTTTTTTTATTTTAGGGTAAACTAAAAATAGTAATATATGCTTTTCCAAACCCCTAAATAGAAACTCACAGTCCCCTTTTTTTCCAAAAATCTACCAAACTTTTTTTGGTAAAGGAACCACTAGTGAAGATATTTTAAGATCATCCAGCACCACTTTTGATAAAAATGTTTTATTGTCTAAGATTGTTTTGAGCTTCAATCTCAAAAAGTGGTTGTATTTTTTTTAGTATCAAAAGTGGTGCTGGATTCATAATACTCATAAGAAGTTCTAAAATCAATCACTTTTCTTGGTTTATTATTCAATCAATCTTCAATCTCTTTAAGTTGTTTTTTTGTAACTTTTTTAAAATCAGTTCGTTTAGGTAGAAAGGATCTAATTCATCTGTTTGTATTCTCAACTAAACTTTTTTCTCAAGAATGATATGGATTTGTAAAAAATATGTTAATATTTAATTGCTTCTCTAAATTCTTTCATTTAGAGAAAGCAATATCGTTATCAGTGGTTATTGATTCAACCACTTCACCTTTAAGTACAGAAGAAACAATTCTATTCATATAGATGTTTTTTCTATTCTTTAATTTTTTCCAGCACCACTTTTGATGATTACAATTTGATACAAAATTTAGAAATCGAAGTTGCAAAACACTTTGTGTTTACAAAACGTTTTTATCAAAAGTGGTGCTGGATGATTTTAACATTATTAAAAGAAAACAAAAAATGTTTTCAAAAGAATGACAAAAGAACTTAAAGAAAAGAAAAAGAATAGAAAAACAAATATAAAATTTTAATGTCGTTTAATTATTATCTTTATCGGGATATGGAACAGTCTTTATAATTTTCTCAAAAAGCTCTTCTACTCCTTCACCAGTTTTTCCAGAAGTTTCAATAATATCTTCCATATCAATATCAAGTAAAATTGCAATCTCTTCCTTAACTTCTTCCACTCGAGCAATTGGCGAATCCACTTTTGATAAGGCTGGAATAATTTTCAAACCTGCTTTTTTTGCCATATCCAAGGTTGTTAAAGTCTGAGCTTGAACTCCTTGAGTAGCATCAACCAAAAGCACTGCTCCTTCAACAGCCTTCATAGCTCGGGAAACTTCGTAATAAAAATCAATATGCCCTGGGGTGTCGATTAGGTTTAAGATATACTTCCCAGACTGCGGTTTATCTATTTTATCCTGGGTAGCCCGACTCTCTGAGGAATACACCCCCACAGACTGATGCGGAAGTGACGCGGAAGAACGCGGAACGGTTACCGCCATATTTTCGTTTTGCGAATTATTTTTACTATTAATTATTCTTTTAATTTTTAATTCTTTGCTTCCAAAATTTACCAAAAGAGCCAATTGATATTTTGAACCTTTTAAGTAAGTTCAAATCTGGTTATTTTGTGGCCTCCCAATTTTTGGCAAAGCTTTTAATTCTAAAATAATCTTATCCTCAATAATAAAATCAGGAGTGTAATTTCCAACTTTTTTACCTTCGTAAAAAATATCAATATTTTTTTGATTTTCAAAAGAAATTCCTCTTTTCTCAAATTCAATCTTCAAGGCGTTTTCATAAACACTTTCTTTATGACCTAAACCAATTTTCTTTTTTACCTCAAAAATTGCTCCACGAATCTTGTAAGTCAAATCTTCATAAAGTAGATCAGTTGAATTATTTTGAGCGGTATCCGTTTCTGCGTTCTTCTGTGTTTCTTCCGTGTTATTTCCGCGAGAATGGAATTCATATTCCATTCTAACGGGTTGCATTTTTATTGTAATTCCTCGCTCTTGTTCCAGCTCCATCGTATCCAAAACTTGATCGTGCATTTTTCGTTTTTCTACAGTTTGAGTTTTTTCTAACATTCTATCTGAGAGAGTTGATTTTCCGTGGTCGATATGAGCGATAATAGAAAAATTTCTAATATTTTTTAAATTTGTCATTTTTTAATTATAACATTTTTTATAATTAAAAAAATTTAATTATGTAAACTAAATTTTTTAATTTCATCCAAACTCATTAAAACCCTTCTTTTTGTCGCCTCTTTAGTGTTAAAAGCATTATGTGGAGTAACAATTACATTTTTCATCTTAATAATTTTTTTGTTAATTTTTTTAATTTCTGAATTGCATTTTATTTTATGATGTTCTCGACCCAAACATTCTTCTTCAGCCAAAACATCAAACCCAGCTAACGCAATCTTCCCATTTTTTAAAAATTCAAACAAATCCTTAGTTTTTAAAATTTCTCCCCGTGAAGTATTTACCAAAACCACCCCATCTTTCATTTTTTTAAATTCTTTCTTTGAAATAAAATTTTTCGTTTCTTTAATCAAAGGTAAATGAAAAGACAAAATATCAGAATTTTCTAAAATATTTTCTAAATCTAAATATTCCATTTTATTTTTCTTTGCAAATTTTTCATCAGGAAACTTGTCAAAAAGAGAAATATCTAAACCTAAACCTTTTGATAACAAAGCCATTTTTTTACCAATTCGTCCAGTCCCAATAATCCCGATTTTTTTATCTTTTAATTCAAAACCTTCAATTTCGTGTATTCCTGAAGTTGAAAAATCTTTTGATGATTTTACCTCTTCATTGGCTAAAATTATTTTTTTTGATAAAGTCAGAAGCAATGCTATAGCATATTCCGCCACAGAATCTGAACCATAATCTGGAATATTTATAACCTCAATTTTTTTTCTTTTAGCATAAGACAAATCAATATGGTCTGTACCTGTTGAACGAGTAATAATAAATTTTAAATTGGGAAATTTATCAATATTTTTTTGGTCTAAAATTGAATCAATAAAAACTGATAAAATTTCCACCTCCTCAAATCTTTTATTTTTTTTATAATCTTGAACTGCCCCTTTTAAAAACCAAATTTTTTTATCAAAATTTGCTTGATACAAGTCCTTAACATAAGGATATTCATAAAAACATAAAATCTTCTTTTCCATATTCGTATAATACCATAATTAAAATAAATAAAGAAGGTATAACAACAAAAATATAATTGACTTTTTAACTCTTCTATGATAAAATTTCGGAATATGTTAAAAATAAAATTACAAAGAATAGGACGAAAACACGAACCAGCTTACAGGATTGTTGTTACAGATTCAAAAACAGGACCAAAATCAAACAAGCACGTTGAGATTGTTGGAAATTACCACCCAATTCAAAAAACTTTGAATTTAAAAGAAGATAGAATTAAATATTGATTAAATGAAGGTGCTAAACCAACAGAAACAGTTCATAATATTTTAGTAAAAGAAAAAATTATCGATGCTAAAAAAATTAATGTTTTACCAAAAAAATCACCAATAAAAAAAGAAGAAGAGGTATCAGCTTAATAGCTGATTTTTTTAATCTAAAATTTTCACCATTTTACCCAATTTCAAATCAAAATCATTTCTCCATTTTTGAAAATCAATTTGATAAGCCAAAAATTTTCTGTCCATTTTTCTTTTCGGCCAAAATATCAATGCGACTATTTTCACTATATTTTGCCTCTATTTTAATTTCGGAAAAATTTTAAATCTCAAAAATATCTTTATTATTTATCCACTTAAAAACCAACGCATTCGGCCTCTGAGTATTTATCAAACAATAAATATTTTTTCTATTTTTTGCTTTAGAAATTCAGATTTTTTGATTATAAAAAATATAAATGATATAATCTATATTATGGAATTTAAAAAAATACAAAATTTTTTCTTTTTTGGTTCTTTAGGTTTAGCTACTCTATTGTTTTTTTGAGTTTCTAGTAGTTTATTCTATATTTTCTTTTGAACAATATTTTTAGCTATAGTTTTTTATCCAGTTTATAAAAAACTTCTAAAGCTCACAAAAAATAAAAAGAATTTATCATCAGCGATTACAATTTTATTAATTATTTTCTTAATAATTATCCCGCTTTCATTATCTTTATATTTAATTGTAAAACAAATTCCTGAAATAAATTCAAATTTATTTTCTGAAGAAAAAATAAATATGATTATTCATAACATACCTTTTAGCGAGGATATTGACCATGTGATGTCAAAATACGGTTTACATTTAGATGATATTGAAACAAAACTTATAAATTCTTTTAGAGAATCCCTTAAAACTTTTGGTGGAAGCATTGTTTCTTTTGGAAAAAATACTCTTAATTTATTTATCCAATTCTTTGTTATGATGTATTTTCTTTTCTTTACTTTTAAAGATGGAAAAAAATATCTTTTGAGAATTTCTGAAATTTTACCTTTAGGAAACAAAACTGAAAAAAGATTATTTAGCAAATTTTCTTCAATTGTTCGTTCAATCTTCAAAGGGACTTTAATTGTTTCTGCAGTTCAAGGTTTGCTTGGAGGAATTTTATTTGCTTTAGTTGGTTTTGAAGGTTTCTTTGTTTGAACCATCTTACTTACAATTTCTGCCATGATTCCTGCTATTGGAACAGGAATAATTATTGTTCCTGCTATTATTTTAATGTTAGCTACAGGACAAACCGGAACAGCAATTGCTTTGGCTCTAGGACTGTTATTTATTTCATCAGTAGATAATTTCCTTCGACCAGCTATTATCGGCCACGAAACTGAAATGCCTGATATTTTAATTACAGCTTCAATTTTTGGTGGACTTGAAACCTTTGGTGTAACTGGTTTAATAATTGGACCAGTTATCGCAGGATTATTTTTAGCTATGTGACATATTTTTGAAGAAAAATACAAAATAGAATTAAATAAAAATGAATAAAAAAAATAACAATAAATTTATTTTTTTATTCATTTTCTTTTAAATTTGTAAAAACATCAACTACATCATCATTTTCTTCAAATTTTTCTATCAAATTTCGCACTTTTTCTTCTGTGTTTTCATCAACTTCCAATTCTGTTCCATCATTCGGCACTCATTCCCCATCTTGATTCTTACTAAAAGCTCAAGAAACTGCACCAGCTGACGCAAAAGAACCACCATTTTTTGTAAAAATTGTCTTCACTTCTGTTACAGAACGATTTGTGTTATCTGTAACAACTTTAATCAAAAAACCAATTCCACCTGGCCCATAACCTTCATACATCACTTCTGAAAGTTGAGCTGCATCTGCACCAGTGGCTTTTTTAATTGCCCTATCGATATTATCTTTGGGTACATTTTCTGATTTTGCTTTTTCAATAATTCTTTGCACTGAAGCTGAAGTTAAATCACCTCCTGCTTCTTTAATTGCCACTTGAATTAATTTATTGTATTTCGAATAAACTTTTGACTTTGCTGCATCTGTTACAGCTTTTTTATGTTTTATTTTTGATCATTTATTATGTCCTGCCATATTTTTATTTTTAAAAATCTTTTGTAAAAAATATACTATAAAATTATAGCATATTTCTTATAAAATTGAATCTACTGAATGACTAATGAAAACCATAATTCCTCAAGCTCCAAAAATTAAAATAAAACCAACCATACTTCAAATAATATGTTTTTTTGCTTTTTGTCGCTCGTCTTGTTTTTCATCAGCAGTAAAAGCATATTTTACCAATCCGTAAACAAAAATTATTACAGAAACTGACATCAACAATCAGATTAATGGCTCGATAATTGCTACAGTAAATTTACCTATATAAGTATTAATTTTATCTTCTAAAAATATTTATTTTTAAAAATTATTGAGTTGTAAGACTTGGTAATTTTACAGTTTGCGGACCTTCATTTCCAATACCAAAAGTACCAGTAACAATTGACACTAAACCTCAGATACCGACCATTACAGCTAATGATATAACTCCCCAAATAATGATTTGTTGTCCTTTATCTTTTTGATCCTTGTTCGCAGTAGCACCACCTCTAATTCAATTAAACAATCCTCACATTATAGCTAAAACAGTTAAACTAATTAATAATATTGAGGCAGTATTTAATCATTTTTGTAATTTTACCAAAAAATCATCTAAATTTTTTACCTTATCTGTATCTCCAGCAAAGGCTAAAAATGGTGAAGCTGCTAAAACAGCTAAGAAATATTTTATTTTTGTCATAT
>Ga0256843_1003607_pt1 | contig 10680 bp, 5 predicted proteins | sample AlvinellametaG_FD_191572 | JGI IMG/M metagenome (GOLD analysis project Ga0256843, IMG submission 191572) | Pompeii worm associated microbial communities from hydrothermal vent at the East Pacific Rise, Pacific Ocean - Alvinella | ecosystem: Host-associated > Annelida > Integument > Unclassified ... | reverse complement strand
TTTTTGCTGGTGGCGGTGGTGCTTTCGCTCACCGGTGAAGCCCGCAGCGTGCTGGCTCTGATGGCTCCGACCCTGATGCTCGGGCTCTACCAGATGCACCTGATCTACGAAGAGATGGTCTTCTACAGATACCTAAACAAAGAGCACTCCAACTATTATCAGCTCAGCCGCACAAAAAAGCTGCTCGAAGAGCACTTCGCCCGGGAAAAGAGACTTCGGCTCCTCAGCCTCGCCCTCTTCGCCATCGGCCTGCCGCTAGTGGCCATCGTCTTCGCCGCAGCCAACATGGGCGGCGTGGCGGCCGTCGTACTGGCTGTCGCTTTCCTGGGCGCCACCGCCAGCGAGATGCTGGGACGCTACCTCTTTTACACGACGGTGGTCCCCCTGGGGCTGGCGGGTAACTTCTTCGCCGGCAACCAACGGCATTGAGGATTCTCAATGCCGAGTGAAAAACGAAAAGTGAAAAGTGAAAAATTTAGGATTGAAAATGTTTGACAAAATCAAAAACTTTTTAGGCCTCGATATCATGGAAGATAAGTACGCCTTGGTCGACGACCCCTTCTTCGGCAAGGTGGCCAAAGAGAAGGCGCCGGATAAGTGGGTGCGCTCCACCTGCGGCTATTGCGGCGTAGGATGCGGGCTTTATATCGGCGTCAAAGGGGATGATCCGGTCTATGTCAAGGGCGATCCCGACCACCCGGTCAATCGCGGGACCCTCTGCCCCAAGGGGCTGAGCGAACACGAGATGGTGCGGGCCCCCACCCGCCTGCCGGGCGCGATGATCAAGCGCAACGGCGGTTTCGAGCAGATAAGCTGGGACGAAGCGTTCAAAACCGTCAGCGACAAGTTCAAAGAGGTTCAAAGCAGGTACGGCAAAAAGTCGGTGGCCGTGATCTCAACGGGACAGCTTTTGACCGAGGAGTTTTATACCCTCGGTAAATTCGTCCAGCTCGGCCTGGAGACCAACAACTACGACGGCAACACGACCCTTTGCATGGCCAGCGCCGTGATGGGCTACAAGCAAAGCTTTGGCTCCGACGGCCCTCCGGGCTGCTACGAAGACTTCAGCCACGCCGAGGTTATTATGCTGATTGGCGCCAACATCGCCGACAACCACCCGATTTTAAAGCTTCACATCGCCAGAAACCGCCAGATGCGGGGCAAGAAGCCTACCATCATCGTCGTCGACCCCCGCCACTCCAAAACCGCCAACATGGCCGACATCTACCTGCCCATCAAACCCCGCACCGATCTGGCGCTCATCAACGGGCTGTGTTACATCATCTGGGAGCAGGGGTGGATGGACGAGAAGTTCATCAACGAGCGCACCGTAGGCTACAAGGAGTTCATCAAGCAGATCCAGAAGTACCCGCCACAGGAGGTGGCCCACATCACCGGCATCGAGGTCAAGACGCTCTATGAAGTGGCCAGGCTCTACGCCGGGGCGGAGGCGGCCATGAGCGCCTGGACGATGGGGGTCAACCAGTCGGCCCAGGGCACGGACACCGTCAGCGCCATCGTCAACCTCGCCCTTATGACCGGCAATCTGGGCAAACCCGGCGGCAGCCCCATGAGCATCACCGGCCAGTGCAACGCCATGGGGACCCGCGAGAGCGGCTTTACCAGTTCGATCCCGGGCTATCGCAACTTCGCCAGCGAAAAAGATCGCCGGGAGTACGCGCAGATCGTGGGCGTCCCCGAAGAGCTGGTGCCAAGCGAAAGAGGCTACGCCTATCCGCAGATCATCGAGGGGATCGAAAAGGGCGAGATCAAGGCGCTCTGGGTCGTGGCCACCAACCCGCTGGTGAGCTACCCCGACCAGCCGAGGCTGCGCAAGGCGCTGAGCAAACTGGAAATGCTGGTGGTGCAGGATAGCTTCATGAGCGACACCGCCGAGCTGGCCGACGTGCTTTTCGGCGCCGCCACCTGGAGCGAAAAGACCGGCACCTACACCAACAGCGAGCGCCGCTGCAACCTGGCCAAGAAGTCGGTCCCCAACTACCAAGACTCCAAAAGCGACTTTCATATCGTCGTGGAGTTTAGTAAATATTTTGAGGGCAAGTACGAGCTGCTTTTTAACGGCTGGACGAAGCCCGAAGACGCCTTTGAGGAGTGGAAGAGGGTCAGCAAGGGCAGGCTGTGCGATTACAGCGGCATGACCTACGAAAAGATCGAGAAGCTCGGTGGCATCCAGTGGCCCTGCAACGACGAACACCCCGAAGGCACGCCACGGCTCTACTACGAGGGGATGGATACCCGGAACGAAGAGGGAAAACCCAGGTTCGTCTTTGCCGACTGGGAGCCCCTGCCCGAAGATGTCTGTACCAGCTTCCCGCTGATTCTCAACACCGGCCGTACCGTCGAGCAGTTTCACACCCGCACCAAAACCGGCACCATCAAGATTCTCGAAGATCTGGCCCCCGAGGCGTGCGTCGAGTTGAACCTGGTGGACGCCGAAAAGTTGCAGGTAAAAAGCGGCGACCGGATCGCGCTAAGCTCCGCCAGAGGCCGTGTCGACAATGTGATCGTGCGGGTCACCGAAGCGGTGAGAGAGGGCACCGTCTTCGTGCCGTTTCACTTCAACACGCAGCTCATTAACACCCTCACCCAGTCGCTTTTCGATCCCAAATCCTTCGAGCCCAATTACAAGCAGACCGCCATCCAGCTGCACAGCGAAAAGGTGCCCGAAGGGATCAAGCTCGAAGAGCGCGAAATCGCCGGAACGTTGGGGTATGCGAAAACAGAGAGTTTGAGAGAGTCTATCGTCGTGGGTGAGAAGAGAGACGCTACCTGACCGGACTTCACGCTTTTTGCATCACCACTCTTCCCAACAGATGCAAAAACTCCCTTTCCTTCTCCCGATCATACCAATAAACCGCCGAATCCACCTCGATCTCTTCAACCTTCCACCCCTCACGCAATCGATTTTCCAGTTCATGACTGAACCCTTTGGAGAGTCTCTCGACACGACGATTTTCATAAAGTAAATGGTAGGGAAAAGTGTCGCTCTGTAAAGTACAGATATTCCCGGCAACCGGACGGTTCCCGATCTTCAGGCTGCTGACATAGGAGATACCGAGATGCACATCCCGCAGACTCATCATGTAGGTACGGGTCATGGGGGGAGGATAGGCAGAGTGATCGATCTCGTGAATCAGGGATTTGGAGAAGAGCGTATTGGCCTCTTTCAGGAGTTCGGTCAACCTGCGGTCATCGGTAACGATCTGCAACCGGGTTTTGGCACGGGTCATCGCCACATAGATCAGACGCAGCCACTCGTCATCATGAGGCCGGGTCGGGATCGTGACAACGACCCGGTCAAACTCCCGACCTTTGGATTTGTGCATCGTACTGACCAAAAGATTGCCGAACTTTTCGAACTCGTCGAAATCGATCTCATCCAGATAACTCTCCCAGAGAGTGAAGTAGTAGGTCTCATACTCCCGTTCAAAGCCTTCGATCACCCCGTTCAGGGTGTCGAGCCGTTTGGAATCGGGAAAGTGGCGGCGGGTCTCGGCGCGGGCCCGGGCGATCTGGGGACGGTCGAAAATCGGATCGTCACCGGCGATCGCGCGTAACGCCAGGGTGAAGTGGCGGATCTCCGCCAGGTTTTTGAGCCGATAGCCCGCCCGTTCGGCCAGATAGGCCGGTCGCACTCCTCGGGCATGGAGGGCCGAGTAGAGTTCGGAGACTTCCCGGTTGCTGAAGGCAAGGAAGGCGCATCGCTCCTCCGGCTCAATATCCCCGGCATAGTGTTCTACCGCGGCGGTAGTGAGATTCCCTCGGGGAACTTCGACCAGTTCCACCGCGGAACCCGCAGAATGAACCGCTTCGGGAGACTTTGACTTGATTCGTCTCTGCAGTTGCGTCAGTAACGTAGCGGAAGTTTTCAGGATCGGCGGGGAGGATCGATAGTTGTGCAGCAGTTCATAGCGGACAGATCCCCCCTCTCCGTCACCGAAACGTTCAACGAAACGCTCGAAAAACCGGACATCCGCTCCGTTGACGCTCTCCAGGATACACTGGTCGTCATCTCCCACGGCGATCAGACGCATCGCCCCATCCTGAAAATCGTAAAGTGCCTCGACCAGGGAAAACGCATCGGCATTGATATCCTGAAATTCATCCAGCATCAGCACCGATTTCATCAAGGGACGTACCCGGCCCTCCCGAATCTGCCGAGCCGCTTCCGCGACGGCGTTTTGCAGCAGCTCACCATTCTCCTCGCGGACCTGACGGCCGATAAGGGAGAGGGCAAAGCCGTGAAAAGTGCGGATCTCCACCTCTTTGGCCGTCATGCCGATCAAATCGTAGAGCCGGTTGCGAAATTCCGCCGCAGCCGAGTGGGAGAAGGTAAGCATCAGGAACCGCTCGGGCTGGACATCCTCTTTGAGGATTAGCGATGCGATCTTGTGGACCAGGACCTTGGTCTTGCCGCTGCCCGGACCGGCGAGGATCTGGATCGCTCCGTGTTCATTATCCTCGATGATACGCTGTTGCACTTCGGAGAGCCTACTGAAGATCCGCTCGTACTTCTGGCGGGTCATCGGCCGGGTGATCTGCTCTTTGAGGAGTTTATACCGCCGTTTGAAACGGTCATAACTCATCGTGAAGTAGTCGGAGAGGAACTCTTTGGCACCTTCGGGATCGCGACGCATCCGTCGGGCATACTCCCCCATGATATGGATCGCCTCCACTTTGCGACGGTAATAGGCGTGAAGCCGCTTGGCATATTCGACCTTGGTATAACGAAGCTTTTTGTCGAATTTGTCGGTTTTATAGATCTGCATGGGCGCATAATAAAGGAATCGCCCCTCCCCCAACTCCAGAAGCCCGAGTCTATGCAGATAGAGCAGTGTCGCGTCGATCCAGTGGGCCGGTCGACCCAGTTCATTCTGCAGTTCTAGGAGAGAAAACGCCACCTCGGTCGACTCTCGGGAACGGCGTACAGAGATCCCGCGCAGAAAGATCCCGATCAACGCTTCGGCCAATTCATGCTTGAGATCCAGCGCCATACCCAGACTCGCCGGATCACGCATCTCATAGATCCACAAATCATTCTGGCGATCGGTCCGACGAAAGAGAAATCGCCCCGACTTCCGTCGCCAGAGTTTGAGAAGTTCCCGGATCGTCCGGCTGTAGTTCTCCCCTTCTTCCAGTATCCCCGCTTCGATCAACCTCTCGTTGAGCGCACGGATCGTCACTGTTCCCTGCGGTGAATCCTTCAGCATTTCATAGAGTGTCTTCTCGACCCGTATCAGATTTCTGAAGCGTCTCTGCGCATCGGAACGGATCTTCAGCGTCATCTCCCGGGCATCGTTGACAATGCCGTACTTTTTGAGTTGAAGGAGAATACGTCCCACCTTCTCCCGCTCCCAATCCAGCAACGTAGCGGCTTCGTCCATCTGAAAAGGCGCCGGTTTGCCCCGCCCCAAGAGCAGCTGGAGGAGACGGCTCAACTCCTCGTATCGATGCGCATCGATATCCTTTTCGCCCCTGAGACGATGGAGCTTCTCCAAAGCATCCCGCGCCACGGCGTCGGCAAAGTAACGGACCCGGTTACGCTTGCGTTCAAGATACCCTTCACGCTCCAGCTCCAGCAGAGCGGTTTTGACCTTGATCTCCCAGCTTCGGTCATCTCCATCGGTATCCCACCCTGCCGCCTCCGCAATCTCCCGGGCGCTGAGAATCACCTTCTCTCCCGGCTCTTTTTTGAGGACTCGGAAGATCGCATTGACATCATCGGCGCTCAGCTTGCTGCGATTGAGCTGGTTGAAATGCTTGTCCAGATCCTTTTCGTCGAAGAGGATCGGACAGAGGGCCTCCAGACTCTTGTCCCGAGCCCCCCGACCCGCTTCCTGGGCGTAGTTTTCCAGTGAATCCGAGATCTCATAGTGAATGACCGTCCGGATATCGGGTTTGTCCACGCCCATCCCAAAGGCGGTGGTCGCGACGATGATCTCGATTTCGCCCGAGAGATATCCCTGCAAAATGGCGGCCTTTTCCTCCGACTCCAGTTGGGCGTGAAAGGAAGCGACGCTCCGGGGAGCGATATCGACGGAGAGTTTCTCGGCGATGGCATCGCATTTGGCTGTAGAGGTTGGGATGTAGATCAGCGCCGGGCCGGGTCGTTCGCCGAGGATCTCCAGAAGCCGGAGATATTTCTCCTCCTCTTTCTCCACCGGCAGCGTCGTATAGCTGAGGTTGCTCCGTTCCGGTCGGGCCAGATACCGCTCCATCTTCAGATTCAGTTTTTCGCCGAAGTAGCGGGTGATATCGTCAATCACATCGGGTTTGGCTGTGGCGGTGAAGCAGGAGACCGGAATCCGCTCGCACCAGGGTTGCTCTTCCAGCAAATCGGCGATAAATTCGGCGATGAAGAAATAGTCGTGGCGGAAATCGTGCCCCCAGGTAGAGAGGCAGTGTGCCTCGTCCACGACAAAACGGTCGATGAGGCGGTTTTTGAGCATCCGGAAGATCGTCTCGGAACGCAGACTTTCGGGCGCGAGGTAGAGGATATCCGCTTCCCCGTTAACCACCTTTTCGATGGCGTCGGCACGCTCCAGGGTGTTTTGGTATCCGCTGATCGCTACGGCGGTAAAATTGGCCACCTGGCGGTTGAAGCTCTCGATATGGTCCTGCATCAACGCCTGAAGCGGCGAAATCACCACTGTCAATCCTTTGAATCTGCGCGAGCGGTAAAGTGCAGGCAGCCAGAAGGTGAATGTTTTGCCTCCGCCGGTAGGCAGTACGGCGAGAAATGACTCCTCCCGCAACGCCGCCTCCACGATCTCCCTCTGGGAGATCGTCGCTCTTCCAAAAAGCGTAGCTTCCAATCGGGGAAATTCCCGGAAGGTGGCGAAACCGAAGGTCGTTTCACTGAATTCCGTCAGCTCCTCGCCGCTTTCATGTTTGAGTGTCAAACGTTTTTGCAATTCCGGGAGGCCCGAATACTCGTAGAGTACCCTGGGCGGGTGGGCCTTGACCTCGATGACCGGAGTCAAGAGAGCGACGATATAGGCCAGCTCCACCGGATGATCGCTGATCGCCTCTTCCAGAACTCTCTCATCGACGAAAACTCCCGGATAGGAGCGTAGCAGAAGCGCTTTGAGCGAAGAGCTTTCCAGTTTCTCCGGCTGCTGCGGCAGCGTCGCGTAGAAACCGCCGAACTTCCTCTCTCCCTCGGTCAGCGTATAGAAGATCGTCTGAAGTTCACGCGCCAGGGAGAGAAACTTTTCCCGGACTTTACGGTAGAGCTCCCGGGTCAGTTGTGCGTCTTTGAGCGGATTGTTTTTGAAGTCATCTTCGCTCTTGTAGGCTTTGGGAAGCTTGTGCACAGTCTTTTCGCTGAAAAAGAGGGTCGAGAGGCTGAGCGTATCCACCCGGATCAGCTCCTCCAGCAATACTCCCAGAGAACTTTGCTTCAGATAGCGATCGTCGAACTCGACGAGATTGTGCCCGCAGAGATAGCGTAGCCTGCCTCGGTGATCCTCGATAAACTCCGCCGCTTTTTTGAGCGAGTCGGTACGAAGCGTATCCTCTCCCGCGACTAAGCCGATTTCGACGATGCGCTCTTTGCCGCTCACTTCGAGATCGAGAAAGAGGATTTCGCTCATGACACTATTCATTATCCGGCGCTCCTCCTTTTCTTAATCTGACAGATACGATTTCTATTTGAATTTCCAACTAAAGAGTACCGTTTTTACCGCCAATTATCCAAACCATTTTCAGATTATTTCTCACTGACAAAACGACTCGTCCATCATTCAGATCCGTGATCATCATCGGGTTTCACCACGCTCTGTCATCCAAACAGATTTGCATGAGGAGAAAAAAACAATCCAAAATTCTGTATATTCTGAAATCGCAAATATGGTATTCTCTCTTTAAAATCTGCGTATCAAAAGGAGAAGAGATGAAACGGATCATGACAGCGGCGGGGATCTTTATACTGGCAATGGCGCTGAATACGCCGTCGGAAGCCTGTACCCGGGTGCTGCACGTCAGCAAAGACGGCAAATATGTCATCACCGGACGCAGCATGGACTGGTATCTGCGCTATCCTACCTCGTTCTGGAAATTTCCCCGGGGAATGAAACGAAACGGCCTGACAAAGGAAAATCCGCTGACATGGATCTCCAAATACGGGAGTGTGGCGCTGGTGCAGACCGCTGACGGCCAGAGCGCCACCGCGGACGGGATGAACGAAAAGGGGCTGGTGGCCAACCTGCTCTACCTCACCGAGACCAAATACCCCAAACGGAATCCCAAGATCAAAGGGCTCGCCTCCTCGATCTATCTGCAGTACCTGCTGGACAATTTCGCCACGGTGGCCGAAGCGGTAAACGCCATAAAAAAGGGGGATTTCCAGATCGTACCCGTCCCCATCCCCAACAGCGAACATCTGCCGACCATGCACATCGCTCTCTCGGATGCCGACGGCGATTCGGCCGTTGTGGAGTTTCTCGACGGCAAAACGGTCATTCACCACTCCAAAAAGTACCGGATCATGACCAACTCTCCGACCTACGAACAGCAACTGGCTCTCGATACCTACTGGCAGGCGATCGGCGGCAACACTTTTCTGCCGGGAACGCGACGCTCCGCCGACCGTTTCGTCCGGGCCAGCTACTATGAAAAGATGCTGCCCGAGCCCAAGAACTACCGCGAAGCTATTGCCGGAGTGATGTCCGTGGTGCGCAACGCCTCTTCGCCCTTCGGTGATCCCGATCCCGACAAACCCAATATCTCCACCACCATGTGGCGTACCGTGGATGATCAGAAAAATCTGATTATGTTCTATGAGTCGACGGTCGCCCCCAATCTGATCTGGATCGATATGAAAAAGCTCGACTTTTCACCCGGCGCTCCCGTGCAGAGTCTGAACGCCGCCGATGAAACACTCAACGGCGAAGTAAGCGGCGCCTTTGGAAAAAGCACACCTCTGAAATTCGCCCGTCCCTGATTTGGGGACGTGTGTTCACGATATAATTCTCTTCATGAAAAGCCAGACAATCCTCAAACCGATCCGATTGCGCGAAGAGACGCTCGAAGAGCTGCTCAGTTTTTCCGAATTGGAGAAGCGTCCGCCCGACGCCATTGTCCAGGAAGCACTGGAGGCATGGTTCGACGCCCGTCACAAAGCGCTGCTGGAGAAGAACCTGACGGATGAAAACGCGCAGACCAACCTGAGTTATGACGAGTTTTGGGACGGCATTGAACTCTGAACCAATATATTAAAAAATATTTTTACAGGCGGCAGCTCACTTTGGAGGAGCGGATCTTTAGATCATCTTGGGGTGATCTTTTTTTCGTTGCGACCCCTTTCATCTTTGGACTCCCCGTATCCTACCGGGATGATGGGCTACGTTTCTTCTTCTAAATTATCCAGATTTATTTCACTTTTCGGATCTATTTTCCCATATCTGTTTGTTGTTTTATTAAAGAATAGATCGCCATGCTTCACTGAATCCACCACAACCGGTTTCCAGGTGACGGATATGAAACCCCTCCCAACCCATCCTATGCTCTCTACCCTTCCAATCATTTTTCTGGAGAAGCTCTCGATTTCAGTTATTTTATCTTTATCTGCTTTTGAAGATCAACGGGCCCGGATGGAGTTTTGATTGGCTATAATTTCCTCAGATTTTATTCCGAGAAGGAGGAAAAAATGGAGGAGAAGATCGACGTCGGGTATGACTGGCGCGAAGAGAAGACGAAACCGCCCGTGGGCAAAGGGCTGATCACCCTGCTGCTGGCCCTGGTTCTCATCGGCAGCACGACCCTCTGGAGCTACAACTCTCTGGTAAGCCTCTCAGAGGCCGTCGGCTCCGCCAGAGCCCAGATCGAGAGCAATATCCAGCGCAAAGCCGACCTGCTCCCCAATCTGGTCAGGACGGTCAAAGCCTACGCCAAACATGAAGAGAAGGTCTTCAAAGAGGTGGCGGCCCTCCGGGCCGACGCTTCAGGGCGGATTCCCGCCGACATCGCGCAGGCCTCCCGGCTCAACAGGTCGATCGACGGAGTCATGGCCCGCCTTATGGCGGTGGCGGAACGCTATCCGGAGCTGAAGGCTTCGGAGCAGTTCCTTCAGCTTCAGGCCCAGATCGAAGGAGCCGAAAACCGCATCAATGTCACCCGGATGCTCTACAACGACACGGTCCGGGAGTATAACGCCGCTCTGCGGCGGATCCCCGGGAAGTTTGTCGCCCCGCTGGCCGGCCTGAAACCCGCGCCCTATTTCGAAGCGGAAAAGTCGGCGAAGAAAAAAATTCGACTGGATCTCTGAGATGTGGCGCGCAACAATACTCTCGGCACTCTTTCTTCTGACGATGACGACCGGTTGCGGTGACAACACCCTCCAGAATGATACGACCCGCACCGCCGTCAAAACCGGAAAAAAGATTCTCATCGACGAGGCGGCCATCCTGGGAGACGATCCCAAGTTCGTCAGAGCCTTTCACGACTACAACGAAGCGCTGCTCAAGGACTTCGACATTGATTTCCGGGTCGTCACCACCCTCAGCGAAAAGAATATCGACCGCTTTGCCAACGAACAATTCGCCGCGCTGCAGAAAAAGAGCCGCAGCGGCAGCGGCAAGGCCCTGCTCCTGGTAATCAATCCGATTCAGGACAAGGTCCGTCTGGAGGTCTCCCAGGCCCTGGAGCCGGTCTATACCG
>Ga0256843_1003606_pt1 | contig 10681 bp, 9 predicted proteins | sample AlvinellametaG_FD_191572 | JGI IMG/M metagenome (GOLD analysis project Ga0256843, IMG submission 191572) | Pompeii worm associated microbial communities from hydrothermal vent at the East Pacific Rise, Pacific Ocean - Alvinella | ecosystem: Host-associated > Annelida > Integument > Unclassified ... | reverse complement strand
AAAGTCATGAAATATATAAAAATAGCATAGTTAAATCTCTCCTCCTTCTATAAACCAGAATCGAAGGGGGAGAATATATTTTTAAAGTTCGTCAATGTCACTTTCTGGTAAGGCTACAATACGTCTTTCCATAAGATTAATTTCGTTGACCAGTTTTTTAGATACCTCTTCCATAGAAGTAAAGTACTCTTTTGCAAGTCTTGCCGCATCTTCTGTGATCTTCTTTTTCTTGCCAAACAGTTTACTGAAAAATCCCTGTGGTTCCATATCATAATAAACTTTATAGATATTCAAGTAAATATCATGAAGTTCAAAATGAAGCTTTTCTATTTCTGACATACAATCCATCGGGTTATTTCGCAAACCATTCAGTCTTTGGGCATCGGAGTAGAACCATTTTCCGAACTGGCATTGTGTAGAGTTGACCGGAATGGCATCTTCCTCTACTTTAAAACCGGATATCAACATTTTTGCCCGTTGTACCCAGTTGATATGTGCAGCCTTTGCAGCTCTTAACTGTTCTAAAATTGTATTTTTCTCCATAAGTAAAACTCCTTATCTTTAATAATAATATTTTATCATTATTTATCTTGTTTGGAGATAAAATACTAATGTACAGTCTCTTCCATGGCAAGTGCTTCAATCAGTCTAAGCATCATTCTTACTCCTGCACCGGAAGCACCATGTGGGTTTTCACCCCAGGCATGTTCTACAAAAGCAGGTCCGGCAATGTCTATATGTGCCCATTTTTCTTTATGGTCTTTATCGATAAATTCGGAGAGGAACTGTCCTGCGGTAATGGCACCGCCGTAACGTGTGTTGGAAATGTTGCAGATATCGGCAATGTCACTTTTGATGGTTTTATGAAGGTAGGGGTTGAAGTCTAGTGCTGTTGCCAGTTCTCCGGAAATTCTTGCCTGTTTTGTGACCATGTTTTTGACCTCTTCACTGAAACCCATAACGCCTGAGGTATAGTGCCCGACACCAACCACGCAGGCACCTGTGAGGGTAGCAAAGTCAAAAAGGTAGTCTGCTTTAACTTCCTGCTGGGCATAAGCAAGCGTATCTGCAAGGACAAGACGGCCTTCGGCATCGGTATTTCTGATCTCGATGGTTTTTCCGTTTTTGGAAACGAGTACATCATCGGGTTTGTAGGCATCTCCGCCTATCATGTTCTCTACCGCTCCGACAAATCCGTGTACCTCTACAGGCAGGTTCATTTCGGAAATGGCTTTCATAAGTCCCAGTACGGCAGAACCGCCGCTTTTGTCAGATTTCATTGTGACCATGTAGTCGGCAGGTTTCAGGCTGAGACCACCCGAATCGTAGGTGAGTCCTTTCCCTACAAGTGTAATGACCGCTTTGGGATTTTTGGGCTTGTGGGCAAGATGGATCACTCTGGGTTTATGACGGGAGGCACGGGCAACCGCAAGCAGGGTTTCCATTTTTTCTTTTCTGAGTGCTTTTGGCTTGAGTATCTTGCATTTGAGTCCATTCTCTTTTGCCAGCTCTTCTGCAATTTCGGCCATGACCTGAGGGTAGCAGTCATCGGGAGTGGTATTGACGATATTTCGGGTAAAGTTGGTTGCTTCGGCACCAATCTCCCCATTGTGTACGGCACGTGCAGCTACCTCCATGCTGATCTCATGGGCATTGTAGCCTTCAAGAGAGATTTCAACGGTTTTTATCGGAGAGGTTGCTTTTTTACTTTTGTACCGGGTAAAAGTATAGCTTCCCAATACCAGTCCCTCTACCATTGCTCTAATGGAAGCAGAACATTTTGGGTTGCTTACATAGGTTGCAATTTTGACTGTTTTATAGGCTTTTTTGCCTATGAGTGAACGCATGGCTGTAGCTACTGCCGGTCTAATGCCTCTGCCTTTGAGTGTTTCAGCTCCTACATAGAGTCTTTTCTTCCCAATGAGATGGCATATTTCATCCTGACTTCCGGAGAAACCGGCTTTTTTCAGCAGTTTTCTGTCTTTGACCGATTTGTGTTTCAGGTCACCTTTTATGACGATGATGATCTCCAGATCTGCTTTGATCTCTTTGAGTGGGGTTGTTGTGATATTAAAATTCATTTGTATCCTTGATAAAATAGTTTTTTTGAGTGATAGAGTATAGCAAAATATCTGTTATGTTTTTAGGTATAGAAGTTTCAAATATAAAAGTGTGGTAAGTAAATAAAATTTAAAAATAGCAGGCAGAATCGTTTAGAGAAACTGCTCTGCCAAGATATCTTTTGCCTGCATCATGTCTTTGTCGCCGCGTCCGGAGAGGTTGACCAGAACGGTTTTCCCTCTGAGCTCTTCTGGTTTCATTTTTTTAAGATAGGCAACAGCGTGTGAACTCTCAAACGCAGGGATGATCCCCTCTGCCTGAGAGAGCCATACAAAAGCTTCCATTGCTTCATCATCGGTAATGTGGTTGTAGCTTACAATGCCTTCATCTTTAAGGAAAGCATGTTCAGGCCCAATACCGGGGTAGTCCAGCCCTGCGGAGATGGAGTGGGCTTCCTGTACCTGTCCGTCCTCATCCTGAAGCAGGTAGCTGAGCTGTCCGTGAAGCACACCGGGGCTTCCTTTTTCAAGTGAACAGCCGTGTTTGCAGTCAAGCCCTTCTCCTCCGGCTTCAATGCCGATGCACTCTACACTCTCATCTTCAAGGAAATGGTTGAAGACACCCAGTGCATTGGAACCGCCGCCGATACAGGCAATGACCTTGTCGGGAAGGCAGCCTTCCACGACATCAAGCTGTGCTTTGGCTTCCCAGCCGATAATGCTTTGTATGTCTCGTACCATCATCGGGTAGGGGTGGGGACCTGCTACTGTTCCAATGAGGTAGTAGGTGTCTCGTGCATTGGTCACCCAGTGTCTGATGGCATCGTTCATAGCATCTTTCAGAGTCTTGGAACCGCTTTGGACTGCATGTACTTTGGCTCCGAGTAGTTTCATACGAAAGACATTGAGTTCCTGACGTGCCACATCTTTGGCACCCATGAAAACTTCACACTCCAGTCCGAAAAGGGCGGCAACGGTTGCCGTAGCCACGCCGTGCTGTCCGGCACCGGTCTCGGCAATGATCTTCTTTTTTCCCAGTCTTTTTGCCAGAACAGCCTGTGCCACACAGTGGTTGATTTTGTGTGCGCCGGTGTGGTTGAGGTCTTCGCGTTTGAGGTAGATCTTTGCATCGAGCTCTTTGGAGAGATTTTCGGCAAAGTAGAGTGCTGAAGGGCGGCCTACATAGTTTTTGTAGTAGTAGTCCACCTCTGCCCAGAACTCTTTGTCAAAGCGTACCGCTTCATAGTCCAGACGGAGCTGCTCAAGGGCAGGTATGAGTGTTTCGGGTACGAAACGACCTCCATAGCCGACCTGGCCGTTCTCAATACTGCCGAAATGCCCGTTTTTATCGGGGTCAAAAGAACTTGGTTTTGGAATATATATCTCTTTGTGTAGGTCCATGGTTTTTCTCTTCTGTAAAAATTGGGTAGATTATAGCGTATGGGAGGTTATAGCGTTATGATGAAAGAAGAGTATCTTCCTCCGCCTTTTAAAAACACTTATCCTCCTGTTGTACAACAAGAGGATATGCCTGTATTCATTTGATGAATTCTGTAATCTTTTCTATCTCATAAAAACGTTGCAGCAGGTTCTGCGTGTTTTCTTCAATGAGGGTGCGGGCATCCTGCAACCCTTTGTTGTAGTGGTAGCTGCCGATCTCCCGGTTAAAGAAATCAAGCAGAAATTCTGCATCGAACTGGCCGATCTCTTCAGAAAGTTCAGTGTGAAAATAAGACTGTATTTTGTCTACAAGGATCTTTTTCTCTTCTTCACCAAACTGAATATCTGACATCAGTCTATCTCAAGTACAGAATAGACAGGTGCAGGGAAGTCCTCTTTTCCGTTCAGGAATACAAGTTCCATGATGAAACAGGCTTCTATACACTCTGCACCCACCTTCTCAATGAGGTTTGCCGCCGCTTTTGCCGTACCGCCCGTAGCAATAAGATCATCGATCAGCAGCACCCTGGAAGGTTTGCCGGCCGTGCAGCAGCCGTTTTCTCCAAAGGCATCGATGTGGATCTCCACTTCATCAAAACCGTATTCCAGAGTGTATTTCTCTGCTACGGTCGTGTAGGGGAGTTTTCCTTTCTTGCGTACGGGTACGAAACCTACCCCCAGTCTGTCTGCAAGTGCCGCACCAAAGATGAATCCTCTGGCATCAATGCCGGCAATATAGTCGAGATCATATCTGAGGTAACGCTCGCTCAGATGGTCCATCAGTGTTTTAAAAGCGTTAGGATTGGAAAGCAGTGTCGTAATATCTTTGAAAATAATGCCCGGTTTTGGAAAGTCGGGGATGTCTCTGATGCTTTCAAGTATAATGTTCTTCTCTGTAGAAGTAAGTGTCATGGATAATCTCCTTCAAATATAATAGTACAGATTCTAACATAGATTGACTAATGGAAGATGGTGTTTTTTTACCCCGTTGCCAAATATGTTATTAATGGTTTATCAGACTTATACTATGAATTATAAAAGCATTAAAATACTAAAATAATATACACATATTTTAAAAGGAAAAATATCATGATGTATATAAAGTTTTTTTATCTAGGATGCTCGGTTGTAATGTTATTGAATGGTTGTACCCAAAATGATGTAACGCCCAAAGATACGACACCTGCACAGACTGCAAAACAAGTAAAATATAAACCAATGAAAATAGACCCGGTGTTAGAGAATGTGGAAAATAATGTAACACAAAAAGATTATGCCAAAGAAGAACAGATAAAAGAAGAGAGGGAAAAAGAAGAAAGTGTAAGTGACTTTGAAAAATATTTGCAATATCACAGAGGATCTTTACACATATAGTTTGTAACACGCACATAGTAAGAGAATGTGAAACTTTCAAGTCAATATGTCATAATGTCCGTTCATTAAAACTATAAGGATACTAAATGGCATTAGAAAATTTGACCAAAGAGAACTTTGACGAGAAAGTAACATCCAGCAATATTGCAGTGATTGATTTTTGGGCACCCTGGTGTGGTCCCTGTCGTCAGTTTGCTCCCATTTTTGAAAAAGTGGCAGGAGAATACCCGGAAATTCTTTTTGGAAAGGTTAACACTGAAGAGGAACAGGAGATAGCAGGACATTTTCAGATACAGTCTATTCCTACAACGGTTATTTTAAGAGAAAATATCGCCATTTTCAGACAACCGGGACTTCTCCCCGAAGAGGGACTTAAAGATGTTATCAGACAGGTACAGGAGCTTGACATGGATGATGTACGCAGACAGATAGCAGAACAGGAATCAGGTAACACAGAAGCGTAGCCGTGTCAGTCGTATTGGGGACAATACGACCTACAAAAAGAAGCCGGTTTTTTACTGTATTCCCACGTAAAACATAGGAACGAGGAGGTATTTATCCCAGATCTGCGCCGAAACTGCACATTCCGTCTTCTATTTTGGCAACACGTCCGGCATGGCGACCGCCTTCAAATTCTGTGTTGGCAAATGCTTCGATCATATCTTCAATGATACCTTTTCCTACGACACGTTCGCCAAAACAGAGAATATTTGCATCATTATGCTGTCTTGTCAGTTTGGCAGTGTAGTGGTCATGGCAGAGGGCTGCTCTGATACCCTGTATCTTGTTGGCTGAGATACTGATGCCGATGCCTGTACCGCAAATGAGAATACCGAAACTGCCCGGGTCATTAATGACCGCATGGGCACATTTGTGTGCGTAGTCTGGATAGTCTACTCTGTCTGCCGAGTCTGGACCGAGGTCGATGATCTCATGGCCGAGGTCAGTGACAACCTCTTTGACATAAGCTTTGACAATATAACCGGCATGGTCTGTAGCGATGTAGAATTTTTTACGATTTGGCATGAAGTGCCTCCCTGTGTTGAATTTGAATTCTTTTTGACATTGTTATGTACTTTTCTCAAGTTACTCTGAATATCATCAATTTTACCATAATCAGTATATTAAAAAGTATAGGTCAGTATATTTTTTTCATTTCTCTGCTCTAATAGTGGAGATGAAAGAGGATAAAGATACTTTAGATAAAATAAACTTATTCATGAACAATAGAAATTGTGGAGATGATAGATGGAAAATGAAACGATACTGATAGTAGATGACACGGTTTCCAACCTTGATATACTTGGTGAACTTTTAAAAGATTATGATCTGATAGAGTCAACGAATGGAGAAGAAGCATTGGAGATTGTAAATGATGAAAATGTAGATCTTATACTTTTAGATATTGTAATGCCCGATATGGATGGCTATGAAGTATGCAAGACACTAAAAGGCAACCCAAAGACCGCAGATATCCCAATTATTTTTATTACTTCAAAGACAGATGAAGAAAGCATAGAAAAAGCATACAATGTTGGCGGTTCCGACTATATTACAAAACCTTTTAAAGCAAAAGAACTGTTAGCCAGAGTAAGAAGAGAATTGCAAATTACAAAATTGCAAAATGAACTGAAACTTTTAGCGTCAACCGATTTTATGACACATCTTTACAATAGAAGACATTTTACTCAGCTGTCAAATCAAACGATAGATCTGGCTCGAAGAAATAATCAGAATATATCATTTATTATGCTTGATATAGACAAGTTCAAGAATATAAATGATATATATGGTCATCAGACAGGTGATGAAATTATTGTCTCTTTGTCAAATATCCTGAAACAGGACAGGCGAAAAGATGATATTGTTTCCAGGTATGGCGGTGAAGAATTTGTTCTTATGCTTCCAAATTCAAATTTGGACAGTGCTTACAGCATAGCAGAAGATATTAGAGAGAAAGTAGAAAAATTTCATTTGGAGATAAGCGATGGCAAGCAATTGCATTTTACAATCAGCTTAGGTATATCGGAACTCTCTTTTGAAGATGAAAACAGCCTGGAAAAAGCGCTAAAAAAAGCAGATGATGCGTTATATAGAGCCAAAAAATCCGGAAGAAACAGGGTTTGCTTATGAGCTATGAGTCAAATACAAGATTTTGAAACCAATTAACAGTAGAGAAACAAAATAGAAATACAATCGGCTTGTAGCCGATGAAACCATCGAGGATTATTCTCTGCGTTATGCCCCAAAATCGTTTAGAAAATGGTCGGAATTCCGTATTGCCAATACGGCGATCGGCAGTATATCCTTTTTGGCGCTGGAAGCGATCGGAGCGGGTATCGGGGTCAGCTATGGTTTTGCTACGGCATTTTGGGCTATATTGCTTGCAAGTATTATTATTTTTATCACCGCTGTTCCTATCAGTTATCATGCAGCAAAAAACAATATAGATATCGATCTTCTTACACGAAGTGCCGGTTTTGGATACATTGGTTCTACTTTTACCTCACTGATCTATGCTTCATTCAGTTTCATCTTTTTTGCGCTTGAAGCTGCCATTATGGCACAGGCGCTTGAACTCTACTTTAATCTGCCTCTCTCCTGGGGGTATCTGCTGAGTTCGCTCATCATCATTCCTATGGTTTTTTACGGCTTTACCTTTATAAACAAGCTTCAACTTTTTACGCAGCCTGTCTGGATTGTCATGATGATAGCCCCCTTTGTTGCGATACTCGTGAAAGAGCCCCAGGCTATAGATATTCTTAGGAATTTCAAAGGTGATTTGTCTCACAGCAGTACATTCAGCTGGCACTATTTTGGTTTTGCTCTGGGTATTTCGCTCTCTCTCATCGCACAGATTGGAGAACAGGTGGATTATCTCAGGTTTATGCCGCCTCTGACAAAAAAGAATCGTTTCAAATGGTATGCTTCTATGCTTATTGCCGGTCCGGGATGGATTATTATAGGATTTCTAAAGCAGATAGGAGGACTCTTTTTAACAGCTATTGCAGTGTTTAGCGGTGTATCCATCTATGAGGCAAAAACCCCCATTGAGATGTATCATATCGGCTATACCTATGTTTTTGACAATCCTGCACTTGCACTCTCTGCCGCTACCTTTTTTGTGATCGTTTCTCAAATTAAAATCAATGTGACCAACGCTTATGCCGGCAGTCTTGCCTGGTCAAACTTTTTTTCACGCATCACATATTCTCACCCCGGACGGGTAGTGTGGATGATTTTCAATATTACCATCGCGCTTCTGCTCATGGAGCTTGGTCTTTTCGATGTACTGGGAAAAGTTCTGGGTCTCTACTCCAATATCGCTATTGCCTGGATCGGGGCGCTCTTTGCCGACTTGACGATAAACAAGCCATTGGGGCTTAGTCCCAAAATGATAGAGTTCAAAAGAGCCTACCTCTACAATATCAATCCTGTCGGTGTGGGAAGTATGGGTATCGCCTCCATCGTTTCCATTCGGGCTTTTATGGGCTTGTTTGGAGAGTTTTTACAAAGCTATTCTGCTATTTTGGCTCTCTTTATCGCCATAATACTCTCGCCCTTTATTGCCTATATCACAAAAGGGAAATACTATATAGCCAGGGAGCGGGAGCAGATCATCTCAAATGATTGCGCAAGCTGCAATCACACTTATGAGGATGAAGATATGGTTTACTGCCCTTTGGCGGAAAAAAATATTTGTTCACTCTGCTGTACACTTGACTCATTATGCCATGATATCTGCAAAGCAAACAGTGAAGCGTCGATAAAAGAGAAATTCATAAACGCTCTTTATACACTCTTCAGAGAAAAAATTCAGACATCTATCCTGTCGAAAACGCTTAACTTTATAACCATAAATGCAGGTATTGCTTTTATCCTCGGTATCATAGGCTGGATGAGCTTTTCTATGCATAGTGAGCCTCTCAGCCCTGAACAGCAAGCTTTTTTGAAAGAAAACATTAAAGATATTATCATTGTTATTGGTATATTCGTCTCCCTGCTCAGCTGGTGGATCGTACTCATCCACGACTCAAAAGAGAGGGCGGAGAGAGAGCTTGAGGAGCAGAGTCAGGCACTGAAAGAACAAAAGGAGCGGTTTAAATATCTTTTCAACAATACGATTGAAGGCATTGTGGTGTTTGAAAACGGAAAATGTGTCGATATGAACGATGCAGGCGTAAAACTGTTCAATTTTCATTCGAAAGAAGAGGCACTCAATATAGACAGAACAAAATTTATCGCCGAAGATTCAAGAGAAATTATAAAGAAACATTTAAAAGAAAAAATCGCTACTCCCTATGAAGCAAATGTAGTTAAGTCTGATGGAACGGTATTTCCGGCACTACTTACAGGACAGGATGCAAAAATATCTGACAGCACTATCAGAATAAGCTGTATCATTGATTTGACACTGCTGAAAGAGAGAGAAAAAGAACTCGAGATCGCGAAGCAGAAAGCAGAAGAATCCACAAGGTTGAAATCAGAATTTCTATCGAATATGTCTCATGAAATAAGAACACCGATGAACGGTATTATCGGTATGACACAGTTGGCATTGAAAACATCTTTAGATGAAAAACAGAAGCATTATATAAAACAGATCGATACAAGTGCGAAAAGATTGCTCAATCTTATCAATGATATTTTAGATTTTTCCAAGATAGAAGCGGGGAAATTGGAAATTTATGAAATTAATTTTGATATGAAAGAGTTGCTGCGCAACATAAAAGAGATTATTGATTTAAAGGCCCGGGAAAAAGGACTTGAGTTTGAACTGATATGCAACTGTCTGGAAAACCCTGTCTATTATGGTGATGCTTTAAGAATATATCAAATAGTGATAAACCTTGTCGGAAATGCCATCAAATTTACGGAAAAAGGATATGTAAAACTGCAAGTCTCAGACGAGGGAAAAAAGAAAATACGCTTTGAGATCATCGATAGCGGCATAGGTATTTCTTCAGAGCAGCAAAATAGACTCTTTAAGTTGTTTTCTCAGGCAGACGGAAGCACCACACGAAAGTATGGCGGTACAGGTCTGGGTCTCTCCATATCTAAACAATTGGTAGAATTGATGGGAGGTGAAATCTGGGTAGAGAGTGAAGAAAATATTGGCAGCAAATTTATATTTGAGATAGCGTTGGAAAAGGGTGATATATCCAGGATAGAGAAGAGTAGGCATAAAAATTTTAATATTCAATCACTAAAAAAATCTAAAATCCTTCTGGTGGAAGACAATGAGATAAACCAGGAGATTGTTTTAGGTTTTCTTGAAGAGAGTGCCATAGAGGTTGTCATAGCCAATAATGGTCAGGAGGCTGTCGATATGTTCGGTAGTGATCACTATGAACTTGTACTTATGGATTTACAAATGCCGATCATGGATGGATTTGAGGCTACCAGACGCATCAGAGAAAAAGATAAAAATATTCCGATTATAGCCCTTACGGCAAATGCGATGAGGGAAGATGTCGATAAGACACAAAAGATCGGAATGAACATGCATCTGAGTAAACCGATAGAGGCAGAAAAACTCTATGAAGTATTGTTGAAATATCTATCTGAAAAGATAGATATTTCAACGGAGAAATCAAAACATGACAATGATATGGATATACCTGAGTTTGTACATATAGAGAAAGCTGTCGGACTCGCCTATATGGAAGACAATAAAAAGCTTTATCTTAAAATTTTGAATGATTTTTATACAAATTACAAAGGGTTGAAACTGGAGGAATTGGATGATAAAAAGCTTCAATTAGTTGCTCATACACTAAAAGGGCTCAGCGCGAACATAGGTGCAA
>Ga0256843_1003605_pt1 | contig 10682 bp, 11 predicted proteins | sample AlvinellametaG_FD_191572 | JGI IMG/M metagenome (GOLD analysis project Ga0256843, IMG submission 191572) | Pompeii worm associated microbial communities from hydrothermal vent at the East Pacific Rise, Pacific Ocean - Alvinella | ecosystem: Host-associated > Annelida > Integument > Unclassified ... | reverse complement strand
TATCTTTGTATCATGGTTATTTGGTTGTAGTTCATTTAGAGTCCTTTTATCTTTGGTCGGATATTTTGACTCTTATTTTACTACATCCTCTTAACCACCCTGTCGCACTTTAAATTTGAATTGGCGTACTCTTTTTAAGGTGTATAAGCTTGATTGTCTCATACGCACATTGTGGATTTAACTTTATTGCACACACTTTTAAAGCTTCAAGACATACTATCAAATACTCTAAATCATCTTTTTTCATAAGTTCATAGAGAAGTTTTTCTGCATCTTTGATGCGTAAGTTTCTTGCTACACCCAAGTTTTTATGTGCTAGTTCACGAAAAAGTGTATAGTCTAGCTGTGTATGGTTCTCTTTGGAGTTTTGGAGTGCTTTTATGTAGTCTTCAAACTGCATGACAGAACGAATGATCTGTGCAACATAGTCAGCAACAAGCTGTTCTATCAACTCTTCATCCAAACCAAGCTCTTCCATCGCCTCTTTTGGGTCATAATGATAGTCTCTTATACCTAAATCCTGTAAAACTGTTGCTGTTAAGTTATCACAAATCTTTTGAGCATCTGCCAAGAGTGTTTGCGCATTTTTATTTTCTAAAATATAATCAAAAAAATCTAATTTTTGTAACATGAATGTAAGATACCATAATTTACATCAAAAAAAGAGAAAATAGGAAGAAAAAAGTGAGAAAAACTAAAAAGAGTTTAATGGATGCTGATTTTAGCATCCATTTTAAACTCTAAAGTGCTTTTGCCATTATGCGGTTTAGACGCATTGCAAAGTCAGCAGTATCATCAAGCTCACGCCCGTCAAAGAGCTTCGCTTGGTCAAAGAGAACATGTGCAGCATCTTCTATAAGATTTTGATCACTTGTCTCTTTGAGTTTTTTGATCAACTCATGTTTAGGGTTGATCTCAAGGATTGGTGCTGGTTCTGGAATGTCACCAGCTTGTCCCATCTGTTTCATCATCTGTGCCATCATGTATGATGGATCATCTTTGTCAACTTTTAGAGCAACCGGAGAGTCTGTAAGCTCAGTAGTTACCTCTACCTCTTTAATAGCCTCACCTAAGAATGTTTTGAACTCTTTTGCAAGACCTTCAAACTCTTTTGCAAGCTCCTCTTTAGCTTTTTTCTCATCTTCACTCTCGTCAAACTTCGCATCTGTCGCAGGTACAAGTTTGTACTCTTTATACTCTGTTACCATTGGGAAGATGATAGTATCTACCTCTTCATTGAGTAGAAGTACATCTATACCACGCGCTTTGAACTTCTCAAGCACTGGAGAGTGTTTGAGCATATCTATAGAACCTTTGTTTGCAAGGTAGTAGATCTCTTTTTTCTCTTCGTCTACATTTTTAACAAACTCTTCGATCGTTACCATCTCATCTGAGTTGAGTGTATGGAACTTAAGCAGTTCTAAGATCTTCTCACGGTTAGCAAAGTCGCTGTAGAGTCCCTCTTTAAGTACATTTCCAAACTCTTTGTAGAAAGTATCATACTTCTGGGGCTCTTTTTTCATCATCTTCGCAAGTTCAGAGAGCACTTTTTTCACTGATGCATTTCTGATCTTCGCCATAATAGGGTTAGACTGTAAGATCTCACGGCTTACATTTAACGGTAAATCTTTAGAGTCGATCACACCGCGTAAGAAGCGTAAGTATGTCGGCATAAGCTCTTTGTCATCATCAGTAATGAAAACACGGTTGATGTAGAGCTTCACTCCTGGCTGATAATCTACTCTGTAGATATCCATCGGCGCTTTACTTGGAATGTAAAAGAGTGTTGTATACTCTATAGCACCTTCAGCTTTGTGGTGCATCCACTTAAGTGGCTCTTCGTTTGAGTGTGCCAGTGTCTCATAAAAAGAGATGTAGTCCTCATCTTTTAGCTCGCTCTTTGGAAGTGTCCAGAGTGCATTTGCAGAGTTGATCTGTACATTTTCTATCTCTGTACGAGCTGGTTCGATCTCTTTTCCATCATCATCTGTTTTTGCTGGAATATACTTCTCTTTATCCATAAAGATAGGAAATGGAATGTGATTTGAGTACTTTTTAACGATAGACTCGATGCGATGCTCTTCTAAGAACTCCTCTTCACCCTCTTTTAGGTGTAAGATGATCTCTGTTCCGTGCCCCTCTTTTTCAGCAAGCTCTATCTCAAACTCGCCACTTCCGTCACTTATCCACTTGTACGCTTGCTCTTCGCCAGCTTTTTTCGTAATAACCTCTACTTTGTCAGCTACCATAAACGCAGCATAGAAACCTACACCAAACTGACCAATAAGGTGAGAGTCTACTTTTTGGTCACCCGTGAGGTTCTCTAAGAATGCTTTTGTACCAGACTTAGCGATAGTACCGAGGTTGTTCATAAGGTCAACCTCATTCATACCAATACCTGTATCTGCTACAGTCAATGTTTTAGCATCTTTATCACGCTTGATGTCGATGCGTGGGTCAAACTTCACATTTTTAAAGTTTTCGTCAGTCAGTACAAGCATGTTTAGCTTGTCAAGTGCATCTGATGCATTTGATACAAGCTCACGCAGGAAAATTTCTTTGTTTGAGTATAGTGAATGAATCATAAGTTGTAATATTTGATTTGCTTCTGTTTGAAATTGATGTTTAGCCATTTTCATAATCCTTTTAATTTTTTAGCATTATTCTATCACAAAAAGTTAATAGTTGCAAGTTTTATCAAGAAAGTTTAGTTTATAAGACTAAAGTTAGTTTAGTTTTAAGTTCTTATCTCTCTTTGCTCATTATATTTTGCTATAATTATTTCATGAATGACAGTGACTACATAAATCTCATAGAGCCCACACCAAAGCTACACTCTAAAAAGTGTCGTACTATTGCTCTGCTTTTACGACTCTTTTTACAGTTTGCTACACCACTGAGTGCACTTGTGGCTTGGTACTTTTATGACTATTTTGTAGCGGGAGCGACTCTGCTGCTTAGTTTTATCATTATGGGGATTGTCCGTGCGAAGTTAAGAAACAGTGTCATTCCCCTCACGCAGCAAGAGTACCACTACAACGATGATGGCATAGCCAACTGGTACACTGCAAAACGATTATGTATAGGAGAAGAGTAATGCCAAAGAGCTGCACTGAAGCGATGGAGTTTCGCCACGCCTGCAAGATATTTGACGATACAAAAAAGATAGATGCTACAGATATGAAAAGTATACTCGAAGTGGGCAGACTCTCGCCCTCCTCTTTTGGTATGGAGCCGTGGAAGTTTTTACTCATCACAAACCACGAGCTCAAAGAGAAGCTCCGACCACTCTGCTGGAATCAAGTGCAGATAACAAGCTGCTCACACCTTGTCATCATTTTAGCTGCCATAGATAGAGTAAAACCATCGAGTGGCATACCACAGAAGATGTTTGCACGCCGTGATCTGCCTCAAGAGAAGATAGATGCTTACATAAAGCTCTATGGAGAGTTTTTGGCAGATACTTTTGCTAGTGATGAAAAGACCTTTGCGTGGACAAGTAAACAGTGCTACATTGCAGCGGCAAATATGATGACACATGCTGCAAGCCTTGGCATAGACAGCTGCCCAATAGAGGGCTTTGAAAAAGAGAAGGTCGAGAGAGTTTTAGAGCTTGATACAAAAGCGTACCAAGTAGCTCTCATACTGCCTTTTGGCTACAGACTCAACCCACAACCACAACACATACGCCTTCCTTTTGAGGAAGTTATAGAGGAGATAGAATAATGACAGGTGGATTTTTTGCACTTTTAGATGACATAGCAACACTTTTGGATGATGCAGCAGTAGTAAGTAAAGTAGCTGCGAAAAAAACAACAGGCATACTCGGTGATGACTTGGCGGTAAATGCCCAAAAAGCTTCTGGCTTTGCCTCATCGCGTGAGCTGCCAGTGCTTTGGGCGATAACCAAAGGCTCATTTCGTAATAAGCTTATCATCCTTCCCATCGCTTTTTTACTCTCTGCCTTTGCTTCGTGGGCTATCATTCCCATACTGATGCTTGGTGGTATCTACCTTGCGTATGAGGGAGCAGAGAAGATCTACGAATATCTCGCAGGACACAAAGAAAAAGGTGAGAGCCAAATAGAACTCAGTGAAGAGGAACTCCTCAAAGTAGAAGCAAAAAAGATAAAGTCAGCCATAACAACTGACTTCATACTCTCCATAGAGATCGTCATTGTAGCCCTTGGCACAGTTATGGAACAGCCACTTGTAACACAGATCATCGCTGTAACCATTGTCGCTTTTTTAGCTACTGTAGGGGTTTATGGGCTCGTTGCTCTTTTGGTACGCATGGATGACTTCGGCTTTGCTCTCATAGAAAAAGCAGATGATGAAAGCTCACTGCTACACAAACTAGGACGCATACTCGTAGTATCACTCCCAAAAGTCATACGAGCACTCACAGTCATAGGAACATTTGCAATGCTGCTAGTTGCCGGAGGCATCTTTATGCACAACATCCACCAACTCCACGAACTCCTACACTTCATGCCATCGCTCCTAGCAGAGATGCTAGTAGGGCTTGTAATAGGAAGCATAGCCTTTGGAGTGCATATGCTTTATGTGAAGGTTTTTGGTAAAGAAGCTAAATATTAAAATCTATACCGTTTTTTTAAATGTTTTTTATTTATTTTGTTATATAAACTGTTTTAGATATAATATTTATATTAATTTTAAAGGCTACTGAATGAAAAAGATACTATTTTTTACTTTAATATATACATCATTGTTTTCTGAAAGATATGAAATATTTCTAGAATATCAGTTTATTCAAGGATGTGCAGAAAATGGAAATGAAAAAAATGTTCAACAATGTATTTGTATGTTATCAGAAATAGAAAAAGTGACATCACAAGCAGAAATGATAGAATTTAGTATAAAAGCTGCTTCAGGCCAAATAGCTTCTGATCAATTAAATACAAAAATAATGGAAGCAGCAATGAAATGTACTAGTACTAACAAATAAAATACCAATTATAATTTAACTGCAAATTAAAACTTTATTAACTATAATTACAATTTATTTTACTTAAAAATCAACTAAAATAAAATTTATCCTTAATTAAAGAAAAAGGCATTAGTAAATAATGAAGTTTAAAAGTTTAATTATATTATTGAGGCCTCATCAATATGTTAAAAATTTGTTTGTTTTTGCTCCTCTAATATTCTCATTCAATTTCACATTACATAATTTAGAAAACTCTTTTCTTGCCTTTATCCTTTTTTCTATGGTTGCAAGTAGTATTTATATTTTAAATGATTACATGGACATTGAAGAAGATAAAAAACATCCTACAAAAAAATTTAGACCTCTAGCAAATGAATCTATAAGTCAAAAATTAGCTTTATATATATTTATTGTTTTAGCTCTTAATGCTTTAAGTATTGCTTTCTTTCTCAATACTCATTTGTTTCTTGTATTAATTATATATTTTATTTTAAATATTGCTTATTCTGTAAAATTAAAGCACCTTCCTATTGTAGATATTTTCATAATTTCTATAGGATTTGTTTTACGATTATTTGCAGGAAGTAGTGTTTTAGATGTTACATTATCAATGTGGATTATAATCATGACATTTTTACTAGCACTATTTTTATCTTTAGCAAAAAGGAGAGATGATGTATTATTATCACTTAAAGGTCAAGAAACTAGAAAAAATATAGATGGCTATAATCTTGAGTTTATTAATACAACTATGACTTTAATGGCAGGGGTAATAATAGTTTCTTATATTTTATATACAGTTTCTGACAATGTAACAAACAGATTAAATTCAAACTTTTTATATTTAACTAGTTTTTTCGTTATTTTAGGTATTTTTAGATATATGCAAATTACTTTTGTAGAAGAGAATAGCGGAAGCCCTACAAAAATTGTTTTAAAGGATAAATTTCTACAGGTTACTATTATTTTATGGCTTATAAGTTTTATAGGAATTGTTAAATATTTATGAGTATTACAATCAAATATATATTATTCGCAGTTTTTTCTACATTAGGAAATCTTTTTACTCAATGGTTCAGTTTAAAAGTATACTCTGGAGATTTTTCTTTATATTTAGCTATGTTTTTAGGTACTTTAATAGGTTTAATTATAAAATATATTTTAGATAAAAAATATATTTTTTATTATGAAACAGATTCTTTAAATGAGAATCACAAATTATTTTTATTATACTCTTTAATGGGGGTATTTACTACATTTATTTTTTGGAGTATGGAATTGTTTTTTCATTATCTATTCCCTAGTCCAAATGCAAAATATTTAGGAGCAGTTATAGGATTAAGTATTGGTTATATAATTAAATATCTTTTAGATAAAAAATTTGTATTTAAAAAGGATCAAAATGAAATTAACTAGTTGGGGAATGTATCCTAAAATAGATAATAAATATTTTAATTTTAATACTAAAAGTCAATTAAAGAATATATTGAAAAAAAATTTAGAGTTCATTCCTTATGGAAATGGAAGAAGCTATGGTGATAGTTCAATTAACTCAAATCAAATATACACTAAACCTTATGATTATTTTATAGATTTTGACGAAAATACAGGTATTTTACATGTACAAAGTGGAGTCTTACTAAGTGATATCATTGAAGTGTTTACTCCAAAAGGCTGGTTTTTAAATGTTACACCAGGCACAAAACTTATTACAATAGGTGGTGCTATAGCTAGTGATGTACATGGTAAAAACCATCATAAATATGGATGTTTTAGTGAATGTATAAAAGAGTTTAATCTTATGTTACCTGATGGGAAAACAGTAAACGTACAAAGAGAAGATGAACTTTTTTTAGCCACTTGTGGTGGTATGGGTCTAACAGGGGTGATATTAGATGCAAAAATTTATCTAAAAAAAATCAACTCTCAATATATTGATCAAATTACAATAAAAACAAAAAATTTAAAAGAAACTTTTGATGCCTTTGAAAAATATAAAGAGATGCCATATAGTGTAGCATGGATAGACTGTTTGGCAAAAGATGAAGAGATAGGTAAATGTTTATTAATGGTTGGTGATTTTAGGGATGATGGTGATTTAAATTTCAAAACAAAAAAAAGGTTAAACATTCCATTTAATTTTCCATCCTTTGTCTTAAATAAATTTACAGTAAAAAGTTTTAATTGGCTTTATTATAACCGGATAACAGATAAAGTAACTAAACAAAAAGTGGATTTAGATACTTTTTTCTACCCTTTAGATAATATTAAAAATTGGAATAGGATATATGGAAAAAATGGGTTTACACAGTATCAATTTATTTTACCTTTAAAAAATAGCTATGATGGCTTACAAGAAATTCTAAGTACCATTTCTAAAAGTGGTAAAGGTTCATTTTTAGCAGTTTTAAAATTATATGGTAAAGAAAATAAAAATTATTTGTCATTCCCTATTGAAGGATATAGTTTAGCCTTAGATTTCAAAATTGATGCTGATATATTTCAACTTCTTGACGAACTCGACAAAATTGTTATTAAATATGAAGGAAGAATATATTTAACAAAAGATGTAAGAGTCTCTAAAGAGACTTTTGAAAAAGGATATCCACAAATAAACTTATTTAGAAAACTTAGAAAAAAATATAATATGGATAAAAAGTTTACTTCTTTACAATCTAAAAGGATAAAAATATGAGTAGCAGTGTATTAATAATAGGGGCTAAAAGTGATATAGCAAAAGAATTAGCGAGAATATATGCTAAAAAAAACTATGATTTAATCTTAGCAGGTAGAAATATTAATAAATTAGAAGATTTTACTAAAGATATTAAAATTCGTTCAAATCAAAATATAATATTAAAAGAGTTTGATATTACAGATTTTGATTCTCATGAAAATTTTTATAATACTTTAGATGAAAAACCTCTAGGTGTTATTATTGTTACAGGATATATGAAAGAACAACAAACAGTTCAAAGAAACTGGCAAGAAACACTAAATACACTTAATGTAAACTATACAGGTGCTGTAAGTATTTTAAATATTATTGCGAATGATTTTGAAGAAAGAAAATATGGTTTTATTGTGGGTATTAGTTCTGTTGCGGGTGATAGAGGTAGAAAAGCAAATTATATTTATGGTAGCGCTAAAGCAGGATTTACAGCATACTTAAATGGTTTAAGAAATAGACTCTATGAAAATGATGTGCATGTACTAACAGTAAAACCTGGTTTCATTTATACAAAAATGACTGAAAATATGGATTTACCAGAAAAACTAACAGCAACTCCTAATGCAGTAGCAGAGGATATCTTTGAAGCACAACAAAAGAAAAAAGACATTTTATATACAAAATGGATATGGAAATATATAATGTGTATTATTAGACATATACCTGAAACAATTTTCAAAAAGATGAATATATGATAACAAAATATAAAAGACATATTTTAACTATTTTATTTTTTAAACTTTTAATTATTTACTTACTACCAATTACAGGAGATGAAGCTTATTTTATTAAATGGGGACAACATTTAAGTATGGGGTATTATGACCATCCACCTATGGTAGGATGGCTTATTTATTTAATGAGTTTTATTAATGATAGCTATATTACTTTTCGTTTGTTCTCTTTTTTTTCAGCTATTGCAATTGCTTTTTTAATCTATAAAATTTTATTAGAATTAAAAGTAGATAGAGATTCTTCTATATTTGTAGGAATTTTATTTTTGATTATGCCTATTGATATTTTGATATCTCTTTTTACAAATGATATTCCTCTAGCATTATTTGGGACAATTGGTACTTATTTTTTTGTCAAATCTTTTAATTCTCATTCTGTTAAATATTCATTATTAGCTGGGTTATTTTTTGGTTTATCCTTTTTAAGTAAATATTTTTTAGTTTTTTTAGTTTCGGGCTTATTTATATTTGCTCTGTATCAATATAAACAAAAAGCCATTAAAAATCTTCTCATTATTACAATTACCATTCTACCATTTGTTATCCAAAATTTATATTTCAACTATAATAGTTGTTGGAATAATATTATGTTTAATTTTTTTGCTAGAACAAAAGATTTACATTATCATTTAATCAATGTATTGACCTATATATTAATATTACTTTATTTATTAACACCATGGGGTGTCTATTTTCTCATCAAATCAAGAACAAACTTTAAGAAACATACTCTTACTTTTATATTATCAGCATCAGGAATAGGTTTAATCGTCTTTTTAGTAGTCTCTTTAAAAGCAAAAATAGGACTTCATTGGTTGTTATTACTAATGCCTTATCTCCTTATGTTATTTGTATTTACTGCAGACAAGTATAAAGAGAAATTAATTAAATATAATATTTATTTTACATACTTACATATTCTTATATTATTAGTTGTTTTAGTGATGCCAATCACTTTACTAAAAGAACATAAAAAATATAAAGATATTTTATTGTTTACAAAAACTAAAGAGATTTGTAAAAAAATAGATAAATATGACCCACTATTTACAACAGGGTATACTTCTGCCTCTATTCTCTCTTATTATTGTAAAAAAGATATATCAATGATTTTAAATAATTCTAAATATGGAAGATTAGACGATAAATTAGTAAATGTTAAGAATTTAAAAAATAAGACTATTTATATTTTTGATAAACATAAAATAGATATAAACAAGTTATTAGAGATCTTTCAAAATGTAGAAGTGATCCAAGTGCCCTTTTTTAATCAAATATATTATATAGCCAAATGTTCAAACTTAAAATATGAAAAGTATAAAAAATCATATTTAGATATTCAAAAAGAGAGATTTTACACTATTCCTTCCTGGTTACCAAAAGGAGAATGTTATTTTTTAGATAGGTATTATAAATGAAAAAACTAGCATTATTTGATTTTGATGGTACATTAACAACAAAGGACAGTTTAAATGAATTTTTAAAATATTCAGTAGGTATTAAAACATATTTTTATAAATTAATTTGCTTTTCACCTATATTTCTTGGTTATAAATTAGGAATTATTCCAAATGACAAAGCTAAACAAAAACTACTAAAATTATTTTTTAAAGATTGGGATGAAAAAAAATTTAGAAAAGTAGCTTTAGATTTTTCTACAACAAACTTAAAAGAAATTTTAAATCATGAAATTTATAATAAATTAATTGATATGAAAAATGATGGATATAGAATAATAATAATATCTGCTTCTATTGAATGTTGGTTAAAACCTTGGTGTGATTTACATGAAGTAGAATTGTTAGCTACAAAATTAAAATTTGAAAACTCAAAGCTTACAGGAGAACTTTCAACCCCAAATTGTTATGGAAAAGAAAAAGTAAATAGATTAAAAAAACACCTTAATATCAATGAATATGATGAAATAGTATCTTTTGGAGATAGTAAAGGAGATGAATATATGTTCCAAATCTCTCATATATCTCATATGGTTAAAAAAAAGGTATAATAGAACTGATTTCTTATTTACATCATAAGCCCCTATTAACCCCCTAAGTGCTATCATTACAAAAACTAAAACAAGTATGATTTTATGGCACTTATAGACTTACAAAACATTTCAAAACACTACTCGGCACAGAAGATTCTCACGGAAGTTGACTTTCATGTAGATGAGGGTGAGCGTATCGTTATCATCGGTAAAAACGGTAGCGGAAAATCAACCCTTATGAAGATAGTCAACGGTTCACTTGAGCCTGATGAGGGTA
>Ga0256843_1003604_pt1 | contig 10683 bp, 12 predicted proteins | sample AlvinellametaG_FD_191572 | JGI IMG/M metagenome (GOLD analysis project Ga0256843, IMG submission 191572) | Pompeii worm associated microbial communities from hydrothermal vent at the East Pacific Rise, Pacific Ocean - Alvinella | ecosystem: Host-associated > Annelida > Integument > Unclassified ... | reverse complement strand
GTGATATCAATTCAAGTGCAAGGTTTACAAGAGTAGATAATGGTAAGAGTGTAGATGTGATTTATGATCCTTCAAATATTCCAGCTGATCCTCAAATGATGCCTTTAATGCAAAAAATGCAAAGTGGCAATGCTGCATCGCAAGATATACAAATGTTTGGTGAACTTTGGCAAGATAGAGTTAAACGTATCTTTGAAAATTCAGGAGATGTTATTGAAGTTAGGTAAATTTAGTAGTTTAGTTTTTTTAGGAGCTTTAGTTAGTAGTAGTTTAGAAGCTGTTACTTTAGGAGTTGATGTAGGTCTACATGATTTTATTGTCTCAGATATTAAAAATGATACACCTTTAGATGGTGTAAGTAGTGGAACTTCTCATACTTTAGGTGTAAATGCTGCTCTTTGGGTACAACATACTACGGAAAAAAATATCAATATTTTGGCAAAGGCTGAAGGATTTTTAGATAAAGATAATGATCATTTGGATCCGGATCATATCCCAGTATGGTTTCATTTCGTAATAGATGTTGATGGTGATATTGATACTATAAATAACTACAATACAATTAAATGGTATATTTATATGGATAATAAACAAAATACCGTAAGTTGTATTGAAAGAGAAATCCGTCAGCATGTTGGAATTGGATGGCAACATCAAAAAAATAATTTGACATTAGCTTTAAATGCTTATGCAGGATTTTATTATATTGAGATTGATGATGATACACCAGGAAAAAGGGGGTACAATCGTTTAGAACTTGATGATGGAGAAGCATCAAATGTATTTGAGTTTGAATTTGATTATAAATTTAACCAATTATGGTCTTTTGCTGGAAGTTTAAGACGATACTCTGCAAATGCAGGTTTTGAAGAGTTAGAAACTAATTATGATTTTTTATTAACATATAATGCATCTGATATAGTTTCGGAAGATTCAACTCTAAATCTAAAGGTTAAATATACAAAATATAATTTTGATCGTTTTAATATACATGAATTAAATATGTTACCATGGGATAACGATACTTTAGTTCAAGCATATCTTTCTATCCCATTTAAAAATCCTTTTTAACCTAACGTAAAGATAGATTTGGAAAGTATGTATGAAGCGTTACAGCTGTTGTTGTAGCTAACTTCTTCATAAATTTATCAAATTTATCTTCTTTATTCCAAACAGGATTTGTAACGCCACTCATTGTAATAAGCAAATTTTGTGCATCAAATTCAACACCAACTTCATCGATAAGCCCTACATCTTTTGCTTGTTCTGCTGTAAAAATATGAGCATTAGCAAAACTATCTTTTTTCTTGATATCTAATTTTCTAGCATTTGCTACATCTTTTACAAACATAGCATATGTCCCTTGAATAACTTTGTTTAATTCATTTTTTTCATAAGTTGTCCATTGTCTATCTGGTGTTCCAACTTGTTTATAACGTCCCGCTTTTACTACTTGGCTTTTTATTCCTATTTTACTCATTATCCCACTAAGGTCTGCTCCTTGCATAATAACACCAATACTTCCAACCATACTCCCTGGATTAGCTATGATTTTGTTTGCCCAGATACTTGCATAATAGCTTCCACTCGCGATTGTTCCCTTTGCATAGACAATAACAGGTTTTTTCTCTTTAAGACGTTTTATTGCATAAGCAATTTCAACGGATGGAGCTACTGCACCACCTGGAGAATCTACATCTAGTAAAACTCCTTTAATGGCACTGTTCTGTGCTGCTTGATTGATTTGCTCAACGATTTCACTAGAGTCCATAATCGGACCGACTAATGCAATTTTTTGTAAATTATTTGGTGAGAGCTCTTGTTCACTTGCTGGTGCAAAAATCATGATTATGATGAGTATAAAAATCATTGCTTTGAAGTGGTTTTGTATATAACTCATTGTTTTTGTGATTGGTAAAAAAAGCTTTTTTATAAATTCCATCTATTTTTCTCCTACTTCTAAGTTTCCATTAACATATACTTTTGATATATTATATCTATGTAAGATTAAATGTAAAGCTAAATCTTTTGTTGGTTCGCTTTCTAAATCAACTACAAGTAAATCAGCATTTTTTCCTTCAGATATTTCTCCTGTATTTAGTCCTAATGCTTTTGCAGCATTTACTGTTACACTATTCAAAAGAGCTTGTGCAAATTCTGATAATGGTGCATCTGAATGCATGAAAAGTGAAATTTTCATCTCCTCAAAAAGATCTAAATCATAGTTAGAACTAAGTCCATCCGTTGCAACAATCCAAGGAATATTATTGTCGTTAAGTTCCTTGATATTGAGTGTTGGATTACCTAAAAGTCGATTTGAAATTGGGCAGTGAATAATTGTGTGTCCATTTTTTGCAATTTTTTTGATTTCATTTTTATTTGCATTTGTAACATGTGTAAGTAAAACATTAGCCCCATCAAAGTAAGTAAGAAATTCATCTGCACTACCAACACATTGCTTTTGTGAAAGTAGATCTTCAAAAAACTTTTTAAAGTCACCTTTACTCTCATCAAGCCATTCTCTCTCAGCAATACTTTCCATAAAATGAGCTGTGAGTTTTAGATTTTCATTTTTTGCCATTTCTACAGCTTTTTTTACTAAAATAGGGTGAACAGAGTATGGAGAATGGATAGCAATTGCAGGATAGAAGCCTTCACGCTTTACCATTTTTGAAGCATCTAAACGTGCTACAAAATCTCCAAATAGTGCATCAGCCATTGTTGCTTGGGAACCGATAAGTTCATTGAAAAATACAACATTTTGTTTTGCTTTTGCACAAGCTTCAAGGTCCATCGCCTGTGAACTGATAGCACCAAAAGTTGTTATTCCATTTGTAAGCATTTTATCAATAGCTTTACTCATGCACTCAAGTCCACAATCATTAATAAGATCTGCCCGATTTTCTATAACACTGTATAGCCAATTTAAAAAGTCACCATATGTAAGTTCTGTTTTATTTTTAGAAAATTCAATATGTACATGTGCATTGATAAGACCTGGCATAAGCAGTGAGTGCTCACGCAGTGTTGTTACATTTGCTTCTGGGAATTGTTCAATCAATTCATCAAAAGGGGCAATTTTTTTTATCTTTTTATCAAAAGCAACGGAAAGATTAGTTACAACTCTGTCTTTTAGTAATATATAATGGGGTGTAATTATTTGCATATTTTTCTCTATTTTTTAGTTGTATTATACAGTTTAAAAAATAATTTGAAGAGTTTTGTTTTTTTGTAACTCTATTTAATAATAGTTTAGATAAAATAAATGCCTAAAATTAAATAGATAAAAAGGTCAATAAATGAAAATAGTAGTGATTCAAGGTCCAAACTTAAATATGCTTGGTGTTCGTGAACAAAATATTTACGGTCCAATGAAATTAGAGCAAATTCATGCACAAATGCAAGAAGTAGCATCTCAAAATGGTGTAGAGATTGAATTTTTTCAAAGTAACCTAGAAGGTGAACTTGTTGATAAAATTCAAGAGTGTTATGGTGATGCGCAGGGTATTATTATTAATGCTGCTGCATATACACATACATCAATTGCTATTCGTGATGCAATTTCTGCAGTAAGTATTCCTACTATTGAAGTTCATATTAGTAATGTTTATCGTCGCGAAGAATTCCGTCAAAAAAATCTGATTGCACCTGTATGTGCATCATCAATTATTGGTTTTGGCCCTTTTGGTTATCATTTAGCAATGATGGGTATGCTTCAAATAATGAATGAAATTAAAGCTGCACAAGAAGCTCAAGCTCAAGCACAACAACAAGCACAAGCGTAAGTAAATGTATATCTCACGCAAAGTAGGAAAGTCTTTAACAACTTTTACTGGTTTGCATTTTCCTACTTGCCTTAAGAGTAAAACTTCATTACCATATGAAGTTACTCTTGGTATAGGTGGAAATATTGGTGATGTTCGTCGTCGTTTTGAACAACTTTTTTTTTATTTAAAGAGACAAAAGTGTATAAAACTGTTAAAAACTTCATTGATTTTAAAAAATCCTCCTTTTGGATATAAAAACCAGGATGATTTTTTCAACTCAATTATAGTTTTAAAAACAGCAATGCAACCAAAAGAATTTTTAAGATTTCTTCATAGGGTCGAAAAAAAATTTGGTAGACATAGAAGTTTTGCAAATGCCCCAAGGACATTAGATTTGGATATACTGTTTTTTGATAATCGTCAGATAGATACAGACGAATTAACCATCCCTCACGTAGATTGGTTTAATAGAGAAAGTGTTGTTATTCCACTTGCAGGAGTTAGATAATGAAGATTTTAACTTTTACAGGTCGTACACCATCAGAAGCTTTAAAAAAAGCAAAGATGGAAATTGGTGATGAGGGAATGCTTATTGAGACTAAAGAGATTCAGAAAAAAGCACTTGGTCGTGAAGCTCTTTATGAAATAGTAATAGGTATTGATGAAGAGATGATTCCTTCCTCATATAAAAAATCACAAAAGCCATTAACCGAACAACAACCACTGAAAGAAGAGTCTCAAGATGTTTTATATGATATTTCAAATGCAGCAAGGCAGATATCTAAGATTAGTAAGGTTGTTGATGACCCATTAAAAGAGTATATGGAACCTGCTACAAGTAAAGTCACCTCTTCTATATCAAATGTGGTAGAACCAAAAGAGCTTAAAGAGATAAAAACAGAGATAAATAAGCTTACTGACAAAGTTAAAATTATTCAAAATATGTTTTGGGATGAAAAAGCTCCTGATTTAGAACGTCAGATTCCACCGGAATTTGCTGAAATTTATAGATTGGCTTCACAAAGTGGTATGAATAGAGAACACCTTGATATGTTGATGCAGATAACCTTAGAGCATATGCCTCTTAAGATGCGTGAAAACTCTGCAACAGTAAAACGATATTTTCAAACTATTTTGCGTAAGATGGTTCCGATTAGAAGAGAAACTCCACCTTCTATTGGTAGTAAAAAGGTTATTATGCTTGTTGGACCAACAGGGGTTGGTAAAACAACGTCAATTGCAAAACTTGCTGCTCGTTATTCTTTTTTAATGGAAAAAAAGTACAAAGTAGGCCTTGTTGTTTTAGATACATATCGTATTGGTGCAGTTGAACAACTTATGCAATATGCAAGAATGATGAAACTGGGAATTGAGACAGTAGTTGATCCTCCAGAATTTACAACAGCTTTGGAGTCTTTAAAGTATTGTGATTATATATTAATTGATACTATGGGATCATCGCCATATGATAAAAATAAGATTGAGAAAATTTACGAATGCTTGAATGCTAATACTACAACTTATAATATAGATGTAGTTCTTGTTATGCCAAGTTCAATCAAGTATGAAGATTTAAAAGTTACTTATGATAATTTTTCATCTTTGGGTATAGATACTTTAATGTTTACAAAACTTGATGAAACAATAGGCTTTGGAAATATTTTTTCATTAGCATATGAGACAAAAAAACCAATAAGTTATTTTTCAGTAGGACAAGAAGTTCCAGAAGATTTGGTTACTGCATCGAGTGATTTTTTAGTAGAGTGTTTACTTCATGGATTTAATAGGAGTAAAGTATGATAGGTAATCAGGCAAAAAAGCTTGAAGAACTTGTCGCTTCAAGTGCCAAACAAGAACAAAAAAAATCTAAAAAGACTCGTTTTATAGCTATAACATCAGGCAAAGGTGGTGTTGGAAAGAGTACAATTAGTTCTAATTTAGCCTATATCCTTGCACAGAGAGGTTTAAATGTTGGAATTTTTGATGCAGATATAGGACTTGCAAATCTTGATGTTATGTTTAATGTTAAAATCAAAAAAAATATTTTACATGTTCTCAAAGGTGAGGCAAGTGTTAGTGATATTTTAATTCCTATTACACGTAATCTTATTTTAATTCCGGGTGAAAGTGGTGATGAAATCCTAAAATATTCAGATATGGCACTTTTTGAGCGTTTTATGCAAGAAGCCCAAGTACTTGATAAATTAGATGTGATGATTATTGATACAGGTGCAGGTATTGGAGAACATATTCAAATGTTCTTAGATGCTGCTGATGATGTAATTGTTGTGACTGTACCTGATCCTGCAGCAATTACTGATGCATATGCAACTATTAAGACAATTGCTACACTTAGAAATGATGTAAGTATGATTATGAATCAGGTTAAGAGTGAAAAAGAAGCAACAGGGGTTTTTGATAAGATTAAAAAGGTAGCTCGTGCTAATATAGGTGGAGATCTTGATTTGCAACTTTTGGGGAAAATAAATTCTGATATGAAGGTTTCTAATGCGATTAAACAAAGAGCACTATTTTGTTCTTTGTATCCATCTGCAACAGCCACTAGAGATATGGAACAAATTGCCAATGGTGTTGTTGCTAAGCTGGAACGCAATGTGCTAGTTACATCCAATGAAAGTGGCTTGTCCGGTCTTTTTAGAAGATTGATGGAACATTTTTAAACTTTGTTGGGGTTAGTGTATGTTAGGTGAAAATTTTGTCTATTTTTTTACAGTATGGGGCTTTTTTGTAGGTATTATTTTTGGTGTTTTAAAGTCATTTGATGCAGAAAGTCTATTAACATACACATTTCTTATTACAACATTTTTTTATCTCTTTTCACATATTATTATCGCATTATATTATAGAACTATCACAGCTAAAGCATATAATTTCCCAAAAGAGCGTCATGAACTGGAATTAGACATGTTTGTTAAAGAGATTAATAAGCGTGAAAAGCTTATTGATTCTGCCTGTAAGTTAACAGATATAGCAATGAAAATGAATAACGAAGATCCTGCAGGACAAAAACCATGATACCTAATGCTTATGTCGAAGATTTAAAACATAAAGAAGATGAATTAGCGATACAATATCTTCCTGCTGTAAAGGCAATGGCATTTCGTCTAAAAGAGAGGCTTCCAAGCTCTGTAGATTTTTCTGATCTCTCAGCTATTGGAACAGAAGAACTTATTAAACTTGCTCGTCGATATGATGAAAGTTTAAATGACTCTTTTTGGGGATATGCTAAGAAGAGAGTATATGGTGCAATGCTTGACTATCTCAGGAGTTTGGATATTCTTTCACGTGCAAGCCGTAAACTTGTCAAACAGATAGATTATGCGGTAGAAGAGTATCGTCTTACTCATGATGAAGAACCAAGTGATGAAGAGCTTGCGGAAATATTGGATGAAGATATAGAAAAGGTGCATGAAGCACGAATAGCATCTAATATCTATACAGTTATGCCTCTTCATGATCAACTGCAAGTTGGTGATGAGGGTGCAGCACTTGCGCAAATTGAAAAGGATGAACTTGTAGAGGTGATTAAAAAGGTTCTCTCAACTTATAAAGAACGAGAGCAGATGATTATTCAACTATACTACTTTGAAGAGTTGACACTAAAAGAGATAAGTAATATACTAAACATTACAGAATCGAGAATTTCACAGATTCATAAATCCGTGATACAAAAAATTAAAGAGGGCATAGGAGCATAGTATGGCAGATATACTTTCCCAAGAAGAGATTGATGCACTACTAGATGTTGTTGAAGATGAGGGTGATGATGTCTTAGAGAGTGCTGATGACAATCTTCTGCCTCAACGTCAAGTTACTCTCTATGATTTTAAGCGTCCTAACAGAGTATCAAAAGAACAGTTACGTGCTTTTCGTGGTGTTCATGATAAAATGGCACGATCATTAGCTTCACAAATATCTTCTATTATGCGTTCTATTGTTGAAATTCAACTTCACTCAGTGGATCAAATGACCTATGGTGAGTTTTTAATGTCTCTGCCAAATCCTACTTCATTTAATGTTTTTTCTATGAAACCATTGGAGGGCAGTGGAGTTATTGAAATAAATCCTTCTATTGCTTTTCCTATGTTAGATCGCCTACTTGGTGGAAAAGGTGAGCCATTTGATGCCTCTCGTGAGTTCTCTGATATTGAACTTTCACTCTTTGAAACCATTCTACGTGTTATGATGAGTACATTAAAAGAAGCTTGGGGCCCTGTAATGGAAGTTTATCCAACAGTTGAGTCTAAAGAATCCTCACCAAATGTTGTGCAGATTGTTGCACAAAATGAAATTGTTGTGATGGTTGTTATGGAGATTATAATTGGGCACTCTTCTGGTATGATGAATATATGTTATCCTGTTATCTCTTTAGAACCTATTTTACCAAAATTGGCATCACGTGACCTTATGCTCAATGAGACAAGTTCAAAAAAGAGTAGAAATACTGAATTAAAAGTATTACTAGGTGGTGCAAAAGTAAATGTTGAAGCAAATTTAGGAGATGCTGACTTATCTATGGCAGACATTTTGGAGTTAAAAGTTGGAGATGTATTAAGACTTTCAAGTGCAGCTGATGATATCGTTACAGTGTCAGTAGATGGTAAAGAGAGATTTAAAGGTGAAATTGGTTTGCGTAGATTTAGAAAGTCTATTCAAATTACTGAAATTATAGATACGGAAAAAGATGCTGTTAAGCGTGCATTAGAAAAATTAGAAAAACAACGTCATGAAAAAATATCAGGTGTAAGAGATATTATTCATGAGGATGATTTATTAGAAGATGAGGATTTATAATGAGTGATTTTATGAAACTATTTGAAGAGGAGACAGTAGGGACTATCGAAGCACTTGTTGGTGTTGCCCCATCTTTAGAACTTAATGAAGAACAAGAATTAAGTATTATTTCAAATATTGTTCCACCTATTGTACTTGTTAAAATTAAAGTAAGTGGTGATGTTGATGCTGATGCAATGGTCGCATTACCACCAAGTCTTGCAGCCGCACTTTCAGATATGATGATGGGTGAAGAACCAAGTGATAGGGATGATGTCAATGATGATGATATGGATGCAGCAAAAGAGATTATTTCAAATATTTTTGGTGCTATTGGTAATGCTTTGTCCGCTCAAAAAGAGTTGCCGGTACTTTCATTTTCAATAGATGAAATTGAACTTATAAAAGATGATGATGAAGTTAGTTTAGAATCATTTAATAGAATGTATGTTTATAAATTTTCACTTGATTCTATAAGTTCATTGCTAATGTTTATAATTGATGATAATCTTTATAATGCATTATATGGAAAAACTTCTGAAGATAGTGTTTCTCCTGGTATAACTAATCATTCAGAAGAAGGAAGTTTTATTTCAAATGATTGTGGAGATGAAGCTTTAAATTTAAGTACAGAAGAGATGAAAAATATTGCCCTTATTATGGATGTAAAACTTCCAGTAAGAGTTCGTATCGGTAAAAAAAGAATGCTTTTAAAAGATGTTTTAAATATGGATATCGGTTCTGTTATTGAATTAAATCAATTAGCAAATGACCCATTAGAAATATTAGTAGATAATCATGTTATTGCACAAGGTGAAGTTGTTATTGTAGATGGTAACTTTGGTGTACAGATCACTACTATAGGAACAAAAAAAGAGCGTCTTAATCAACTTAAAGGTTAAATGGAATGTCTCTCAATAAAAAGAAAGTTCTTGTAGGTATGAGTGGTGGTGTTGATTCTACAATCGCAACACTCCTACTAAAAGAAGAAGGCTATGAAGTAGAAGGCCTTTATATGAAACTGCATTCTAAGCCTGGATATCATGAAATTCATCAAGCACGTGCACAAAAAGCAGCAGATTTTGCAGGTGTTAAACTTCATGTTTTAGATTTACAATCAAAATTTAATGAAAATGTTTTTAATCCATTTATAGATACATATGAAAAAGGTCAAACACCAAACCCTTGTGCTGTATGCAATAGAACAATGAAGTTTGGAGAAATGATAAAGTTTGCAGATAAAATAGGAGCTTATTATTTAGCAACAGGGCATTATATTAAAACAGATGGAAAGTTTTTTTATCAGGCGAAAGATGATACAAAAGATCAAAGCTATTTTCTTTTTTATGTTAACAAAGAAATTTTACCTAGATTAAAATTTCCTTTAGGAGAAAGAAAAAAGAGTGATATAAAAATAGTTGCTTCTTCAATAGATGGATTAGAGTCTTTTGCATCTCAAAAAGAGTCAACTGAAATTTGTTTTGTTGAAACTACATATACTGATCTATTAAAAGATTATGTAGAAGTAGATAAAGTAGGTGAAGTATTAGATAAAGATGGTAATGTAGTTGGCGAACATAAAGGCTACATGCACTATACAATAGGTAAACGACGTGGTTTCAGTGTAAAGGGTGCTCATGATCCTCATTTTGTAACCAAGATAATCCCAGAAACAAATCAAATAGTAGTTGGTAAAAGAGAAGAATTAGAATGTAAAAAAGTTGTTTTAGATAATCTTAATATGTTTATAGATGATATAGAGTTTGATACGACTGTAAAACTTAGATATAGAACAAAAGCTGTTCCATGCCATGTTATTATAAAAGACAATGAAGCAAAAGTTGAACTTCATGAAGGGGTATTTGGTGTAGCTGTCGGACAAGCAGCAGTATTTTATAATGATGACAAGCTGATAGGTGGTGGTTGGATTAAAGATACAGAATAACTACTTTTCACAATAAAAACAATTTTCAAAAAGTTTTTGCGACTTCCCTCATAAATTAATCTTCTTTTAAGCAATATCCTCCTATAATTCCCATCCACAAACAGAGAGACCTTGTTTAAAAGGTTGAAGAGACTTCGAGTTGAAGTTTTTAGAAATGTTTGAGATCATTGAAAACTA
>Ga0256843_1003603_pt1 | contig 10684 bp, 7 predicted proteins | sample AlvinellametaG_FD_191572 | JGI IMG/M metagenome (GOLD analysis project Ga0256843, IMG submission 191572) | Pompeii worm associated microbial communities from hydrothermal vent at the East Pacific Rise, Pacific Ocean - Alvinella | ecosystem: Host-associated > Annelida > Integument > Unclassified ... | reverse complement strand
AAAGGAGTCAGGGAACCAGGTTTCTTGGTCATATAGTGCTATGTTTATTAATATGTTTATTGGTGCATTTGTGGCTTCGTCTATCGCAACATTTATACCTGATGGTATTGTTGGACGAGATGGGATAATTGCATTTTTAGGAGTATCAAGTTACACGATACTTGGTATTATAGAAAGTAAATTTGCAAGAGTTATTTTAGATAAAACTATGGGTATCAAAGATGATAACTATATGAAGCGTCAATAGGAGGTTTTGGTGATTATAACAAAAGAATTCAGACTAAACATAAAAACGGTAGAGTTTAATACATACGTGCCGGTTATAGAGTTTAGTATTTATGAAAGGGTAACAGCATGATAACGATTAGACAAGGTGAGAGTGTATTTATGGATTTTAAATTCGTAGATCCACTATTAACAAGTATTCCTGCAGACTACACTGGTGCCTGGAAAATAAAAACTACGGACTCAGATTTGATACATTCAAGTGGTATCGTTGAGACAAATGACCAGAGAACGGTGTTCGAATTAAGAATACCAGGAAGTTCTACAAATATTGATAAAGGTACATACACTTTATTGGTACAAGTGCTTAATCCTGTAACAGGATATAGCGACTACATTTTAGATGATACCCTATATATCAAGTGAACGAATGTGAGATCAGACTATCTATTTTTTGATAGCTTGGTCTCACATGTTGTTTTTTTGGTTTTTAGAAAAACAGAAAAGAAGGAGAAATAATGGTAGAAATACATGAACAAAAGAAGACAGAGATCAGTATAGGAAAAAAAGAAAAAACGGAACCTAACTTACCAGAAGAAAGGTTCATGTTGAAAGAATCAAACGAAGTTATTCATAAACACGAACACGAGCATGAATATGAACATAAAATAGATATTGATATCAAAAGTGAACCTATAAAATTAAAAATAGATTTGGGTAAATTGACATTGGATGATATTGTAGTAAAAAATGATTTAAAAGTTGAGAGTATATCGAGCGATACGACCCAAAACGTTTTTGATCCAGAAAAAATTTTTAAAGACTATTTTGAAAAACAATTAGAATATTATTCAAGAGAAAAAGATATCATGCAAGGTGAGATACACATTATGCTGGATATATTAAAAGATAAAATAACGGAGCTGGTAAGCGCAGCTACCGTGTTGCAAGAAAAAGTAAAAGAGATTTCTAATCGCGACACTAATGATATACAAGAAGAACCAAAAAAACCTTGGTATAAAAGAATTTTTTAGGAGCAAACAATGGCTACAAATATAGAAGTACCCGCAAAGACATGGATACAGTGTGCAGATGTTGATTCAGTTTTACATGTGAAAATACCGAAGTTTACAAAGATATATTATGTTGAAACGACCGACGACCCAAACGATTTATACCCTGAACCGCAAGATAGTGATCCTATCAAAGTACTGGTTTCTCCTCCTTATAACTATGGATTTATTGAATTACAATACACAGCTAACAATGGACCTATATGGTTATATACTGTCCATCACGATGTATATGTCATCAGGGAGCCATAAGTTATGAGTATATGTATTATAAGACCTCTTTCTGTATCGGGAAGCTGTTTGATTGGTCCTGGAGGAGTTATAGGAGGAGGAGTTGCTGTATCTGATGAAGGTACAGTTGTAAACAGTTCCGCTTGTAATATTAACTTTATTGGTGCAGATGTTATAGCAAAACAAGATCCTGATGAAGATTGTCAAGTTGATGTTTATATACCAACACCGAGTTATCCGTCACATTATAACACAAATGATGGAACTACAAATGGTATTGTCACAAACACAGGCACCTCAACAAGACATGTTGCTAACCCTGGAAGTTATGATATAGGTGATTGGGTAGCAGGAAGCGAACATCCAACCACTAGAAGTTCTAATGTGTATTATAATACGAGTGAAGTTGTGTTATTCGAAGACACTGCTTCATCGGTAGTTGCGGAGATATACGGTGCTGATGGAGCAACAGTTTTAGCTTCTGTGACTATATCGGATATAGCTGGTAATACTAGTGCTTCACAAGATGGAGTTACTGTGTCTATCACAAATTGGGACGTATCGAGCGACAAGTACCAAGCTAAGATAAGTGTATCTTATGATTTGAGTTCGATTATACCAGACTCTGGGAGATTCAGTATTAAAATTTCTCATATACAAACCAATGCAACATATATCAAATCGCAAAATGATTTATTTTACGACAGTGAACCGAATACTGCAAGTTTAACTGGAGTTCATATTGTTGAAAGTGCAGCGCGCATAACCAGATACTTGTCAGGTGTTCAATACTATGATCTTAACTCCCCATTTACTGTCGATATAGATGATATAGATAATTTAAATGGTACGAGTTATCCAACTATCCAAACTGAAGTCTTTGGTGCTGAATTCGGGTTACCACAACTCAATTTACAAGGTTCTGATTTAACAGATTGGACGAATGATTGGGATGATATCGACGACAGCTATCATAATGAAGATTGGAAAATAACAGCAGTAAATTATAGATATATAGGCGATGAAGCAAATATATCTGCAAGAACTGAAGACTGGAGTGCTGGAGCACTTGTAAATTCTGATAATATGAAAATTCTTATAGATACTTGGGGTCCGCAATCTAGTGAACTCGAAGAGTATTTTACAGATGAAAATTTCAGAATGATGAGTGATTATGCGACTCCGTGGGACAGTACACAAGATCTCCGCACATATGATGGTGGTAATACTGGGGTGCAAGTTATAGGCGGTGTGATAAAAGTACCATCAACATTATCTACAACCAACAACAATAACGCCGATTTCAGTGATTATAACCCACTATCAAACCCTGATTATTCATCGAGTGACGGTAATACTTATTATCGTGAATTTATAGATGTTGATAAACAGGTTAGAGGGTCTGCATGGTTAGCTATAAGTGGATTTACTTTACAAGACCTAATAGATGAGAAGATATTATTATTTATCGATGTACCTGGTAAATTTACTAGTGAATGTTACGCGCATTCTCCTGAAGAATTTAACTACGGAGAGATGGATGGTGATGATGATCCTATCAGAGTAAATGATAGTACGGACTACAATATACATATATCATTTGGTACTTATGGTCTTGATGAAGATCATGATAGATTTAGAATAAGATTAGTGATAGTAGATGATACAATTGAACCTAGCAGCATAGTTGTTAGCTGGTAGCAAAAAGGTTAAAAAATGTTTAAAGCAGTTTACACAAAAGATAATAAACTTTATATAGATATGACATTATCTGAAAGTACGACGATAACAACGTCAATACCCCAGGCTAATGGAATAACGTTACTGAATGAATTAAAACGAGTGTTGATGAACAGCGGTGAGAGATTTATCTCTTTCAGCGGGATAGAAACAAAAGAGGATTTGCAAGCTTGTTTTCCGGAGGATTACGAAAAACTTGAAAAAATTTTTAACGGAGGATAATCGCGATGGCATTTTTACAAGAAGAACTGCGTAATTTCTCCTTCAAAGGGTGGAGCGGAATACTTGGTACAGGAAACCGTTCCACTGCTCCGGATAATTTAGCAGTATATGAGGAGATGACCACTAACTCGGTTTACATTAACCCGAGTCAAATCATCACCAAAATGGATGATATACCTCCTGCTCCTACTCAATCAGATGCTTCTGCAAATGCTTCTGCTAACCCGTTATTGATATTCGAACATGATGTGAATCATGCGATACATTTAACACCTTCTCCAAACAACAAAGCATTTTTTGCAACAGAGACATATGGTGATCTTACTACAAGATTGTATAATTTCATTATGCCTCAAGCGATACCAAGAACAGATGCTGGTAATGAAGGGCGTGCAAGTATAGGATATACAGCGAGACTTTATCAAGGAAATCCAGCAAGTGGAGGTACAGAAATAACCACAACAGTTGATCAAGATGGGGCAGATGTTGGTTGGTTTTTTATGTACGGAGCTGGGGCTGTAGTAGTTGCTAGTTCTTTTACCGGTATAACTGATCCGACTGATGTTTGGATTACAGGTTTTAGATATGTTGGACCAACTGGTACAGAAGCAGCAAGTGCAGATGTAAATGTTGATGATATCACAGTTGAAACAATTCCAGGGTACCAAGCAAGAGCTAATACTGGTAACACCAGACAAGAGATAATTGATACTTATTGGATGCACGGGGTGCCTGTAGGATCTTCTGTAGGGTGGCGTGGTGCGATCGCTGCAGACGGTGCTTTGCAGATGGTTCCCAATGATAAATTTATTTTTGCTTGGAATGACGATGATACCATGGATCTGGTTTGGGATTCAGGTACATATAGTTTTTATTCAACTATAAATATTGACGCTCTCGGAGTACATATAACAGATTCTGATAATAATAAATATTATTTCGCATCAGGTGTTAAAGAAAATAATTACTATAGATATTCTGTTAACTTGCCTGCGGCGAGATATTATTACTTCACTACTGACGATACCGTTAATAAACCGTATACTATTTATTTGATTGATAGATATGATACCGAGATAGAAGATGAGATAACTATAAAAAATATCAATACCATTATTGACGGTAATATGATATCGATAGATGGTTCATTTATTGACGCGAAAGACCCACATACTGAACTAGTAACAAGAAGTTTTGTGGAATCAAGAATCAGTGAATCAGATGAAGTTACTATTGAATCAAAATTCAATGATATAGAAATTGTTGATACAAATGATATCCAGTACCTATTGCATGATGCGTGGGATGATACGTTACCGACCACAGATTGGGAGTTAGACCCAAGTGCGTCGCTAAGTAATGGAATTATTACCATAAATGCACAATCGAATACATCAATTGCGGTTATAACTCACAGTACCGGTGCACTAGCTACTAAAAGTAACCGTGTTAAAATTATAACCAATTATGATTTTGATACAGAGAATGCGTATATTGAACTTTATGATGATTTTTCAGGTATATATTCTGTACATTATGAAAAAGAAGTTCTCCTAAATGGTGAATTTGTATTTACTATAAGTTTACCAGCAAACTATGTTATACAGAAACTTCAGTTCAGTATAGGTGATGGTGCTGATCAGCAGGTTTATTTGAAATTTGCTGATATGGATAAATATCCTCCAGTTTCGGTAATAAGTATAAAAGAAATTGATCATATTATAGATGATGATTTTCAATCAATTGATGGATCAGACACTCCGATGTCGGACCCTCATAGAGAACTTGTTACTCGTGCATATATTGATACAAAGACAACAGGATATAGTCAGACATTTACACAAGCAGATCTGGTTGATGGGGTATTGCGTGTTGAACATAACATAAACGCAAAAGATGAAATAGTTTCAGTCACTATAAGAAATGATAACAATAAAATCATAGATCCAGATGATATCAATATTATAAATGCTGATATTGTGGAAGTGGATCTAGGTTCTGCAGAACCGATTGACGGCACATGGGCTATATTGATATCAGGTATTACAGATGAAATCATAGTTGAACAAGAAAATGTTTCGTATATAAACGGAGCACCTTTAAATACTAAAACATTGAATTAACATTAAGGGAAAAATATGGCAATTAAATTAAAAAACAACGCTACCAGTTTTCTGGCTGCGGATATAACTTCGACAGATACGTCGATATCTGTCACTTCAGGAGACGGGAGCAAATTCCCTTCTCTCGGATCGGGAGATTGGTTTTATTTAACAATAGCAAATAAGGACAATAAAGATATTTTTGAAATTGTTAAAGTTACTAGTGTGTCTGGTGACGTGTTTGTTGTTGAACGCGGAGCGGAGGACACGACACCTAAAGATTTTACACTGAATGATGTCGTTGAACAGCGTCCTACGGCACAGACATTGTATGATTTATCTACAGGTAAAGAACCTGTTTCAAATAGTAACAGAAGTTATTTGGATGAAATTTTCTTAGCAATGAACGGTGGGCCTGTTATGGATGAAAGTAAGCTGTTAAGTTTCAATAAAAAATATGCTCCGAAATTGATAGTAGAGTGGGATACCAAATGGGGTTCATATTTAACAGGTATGATTTATAATTACACAACAGGCGATATTATAGATGATGTTAGTTTTCCCACAATAGCTGATATGGCTGATTGGGTTGCGAATAATGTTCCTGAGAGTAATGGATACGCACAAAATACAGTTGTATTTAAGCCTTACGAAGTAGTTGACCCATCCATCCCTCAGCTTACAAGATCTTATGCTATAAATATGGCTGATTCAATGTTTAGAAACGGACAGAACGGTGCGACTAAGTCTTACGCGAGTTCTGATAACGGCAACGCATTAGATACAATTTTCAATCATTTTTTTAATACAGGTGGAGCTACTTTAGATAGGCGTGCTTGCTGGTTGCCAAACGCTAAAAGAAATAGATATGGTGCTACTAACCAAGGAAACAGATATACTGTTTCCTTACAAGGTACAAGCAGCAGATATTGTTGGGACGGGTCTAATTTTGTACAGACAAATTCAAGCGAAGTATTCAGAGCAACGGGTGATTATGCATATGCGTTTTTCTATCTAACAGGAAGTTTAAAAGGTATATATAGCACTAACAGTTCTTGGATGGAAGTACATCAGCATATTAGGGATGGTGGTAGTGTGATGCTTATTATAGCACTAACTAGTATTTCAGATAGTACTCGACGTGCTATAATGATGAAACCAGTTGGTATTGACCAGTTTGTTATGGAATATCCTGATTTTGATAAATATAATCTCGAAATGGTTTTTTTGAATGATAAACATCAAAGTGGAGTCGATATAAGAGTAATCACACAATTAAGCGATTTTCCAGGACAAACTGTTATATATGATGAAAATGGTCGCAAGATGAGGCTGAATGCTTGTAACTGGTCATTGCCACAATACGATCCTGAAGCAAGAAGTTATAATGATTATCATTATCCGAGAGTCAGATTTAGACTAAGAGATAAAAGTACAGGCAAAGTATCCAAATTGTCTAAATTTGAAATATATGAAGATAATGCGCATAAACTCAACGCGGGTAAGTTTATGCTTCGCAATTTGGGTTCATAACTAAAAGTAGAAATTAAAACTTCATTTTTTCCTTTCATACTCTGGTTAGGTTATGTGGTGCCTGCTAAATGGCTTATACGATTGCAGTATCTTCGCGTATAATGAAGAACTTGATTGCAGTTTCTTCGCGTATAATGAAGATCGCGATTGCAGTATCTTCGCGTATAATGAAGATCTTTTTTTTATTTTACTCAACTCGTTGAGCCATTTAACAGGCGCCACATGCTAACCTTTAAAGTGTTGTGTGAGTATGAACGGTGCAATAGTGTTTGACATAGACCTCCTTAATTTGAATTGCACAGCAACTAGTATCTTTGTTGGTACTAGTTGCTGTTGTTTTTTTTGGGGTCTAAAAAAAAGAATTAACAAAGATGAAAACAGAAAAAATACGGAGATAACATGGCTAAACATACCACTTTAGATTTAAAGAAAACAGCCGTAGACCGTAATCCGGAAACCGGTTACAGTCGTATAAAAGCTGGTGATGATGGGCAACTTTATATTATTGATTCAGAAAATAATAAAAGGCTAATATCGTCACCTTGGGAATTACCTGTTAAGAGTATAACAGTTAATGATCCTCAACTTATTACACCTCAAACTTATGATAGATATATCGTTCCAGAATCCGCTTTAAATGAGTGGTCAGGGCATGATAACAAGATAGCATATTATAATGCTAATGGAGAGTGGGTTTTTGTAGAACCAGCAAAAGGTTGGGTGGTATATAACGAAGAAGATAATCGATTATACTCATTTGACGGATTGCTGTGGGATAACGCTGCAGGTTATTCTGATACAGGAGTTGATGATATCACAATTAAAACTCAAGATGGTTTTAAAAAGATGTCAAAAGAACCCACAATTAAAGAAGCACTTGCTGCGAACTGGGTTCCAGATTTAATCAATGCTGATATATATGAACATTCAACGATCCATGAAGGACGTATGGATTGTCATCCAGGTATTTCTACTTTTTATGAAATCACCAACAACAATGCATCATGGCCTGCGGGTGTATATGAATTTTACTGTAATATAGATCTTGTGCCGTATGGTATAGGATTTTGGGTAGGAACTTTAAAATATTTTACATCTGTATATGAAAACGGTTTATACAGACACACTGTTACATTGGAAGATGGAGATGATCCTGCAACATTTGATTGTAACATAAAACCATTAGATGTACCTGCGAGTATATGGTTTATAAATAGATTTGATGATACAATAGAAGAAGTTATTACAGTTAAAAATGTTGACTATGTTATCGGGTCACTTGGGGTTTCGATAGATGGTTCTTCCGCACCATCAACTGCACCCGAAAAAGAGTTAGTTTCGAAAAAATATGTTGACGTGAATAAATATGATCCGGACGACATAACTCTCCAAAAGATATTTAAAGAACCTATTACCGGCACTCAATCTGATATCCAGGTTTGGTTTAAAGAAAATTGGGATAATACGGCACCTGATAGCGGATGGATGCTAAATTCAAATTTCGCATTTAATAATGGTGTTTTAACAATACCTGCGGGTACAGATTTATCCGATATAAATAACAACACTGTTTTAGAAAACACTACAGGAGACTCTTGGGCTGGAGGATTCTTCAGACTTATTACGAATATAGATATCGAAGGATTAGGATTAATTTTTGAAATTCAAAATCCTTCAGGAGTTGCACCGAGTTCATCGTCTTACTACGATCAAAAGTTATTGGACAATGGTGAGTACGAAGTATCATTTTATCTAGGTGCTGATGGTGTATTCAGTAAACTGTTTTTGCAAGGGTCTGTTGTATTATCTGAAGATATGAACATTAGACTGGTTGATATGGAACAGTATCCACCAATCGATATGACTTCAATTAAAAATATCGATCATATTATAGATAACACAGGTTTATCGATTGATGGTTCTGATACTCCGATGCAAGATTCTCATAGAGAACTCGTCACCAGGGCATTTATAGAAGATAAAATTGATTCTGAATCAGAAGTGGATAATATAACAGTAGAAAAGAGAACTGGTTTTAAAGCAACAGCAACCGAAAACAGTATTGAAGATATTTTAGTAAATAACTGGGAACCAAATGCTGCAACCGGAGGATGGATTAGTCAAATTGTATCTGATGGTGTTATACAAGGAACATCCGGAACTGATTCTATTTTTGATGACGATGCTGGTGCTGATCCTCTATTTACTGCAGGTACATATGAATTTTATTCCAATAAAGATTTAGTACCTTACGGTATACAGTTATGGGATGGGAGTAACAACGGACCGATTTATTTCACATCTGTTTTTGAAAACGGTCTTTATAGGCATTCAGCAACTCTATCAACAGATACAATTATTAATGGTATGTATTTTGACGGAAGTTCTGATACATCATTCAGTATATGGATAATAAATAAATTTGACGATAGCACGAATGCTAAGATCACAGTTAAAGATGTTAACTGGATAATAGATCTTGATGGTAAAAGTATTGATGATTTCAATGCAGATGCTGTTGATAGTGCTCATGAAATACCGACAAGAAGATATGTTGATGGTAATATTGCGGATGCTGATGAAATAACAGTTCATAAAACTGATTTCGGGTATGAGATAACATCAAATAATGATGTCGAAACTGTCTTCCATGATGCTTGGAATTCGTCATTCGACACATCAGGGTGGTCATTAAATGATTCTGTACATAGTTACAGCAATGGTACTTTTTCGATAGATTTCACAAGTAACAATATAGGTGATGAGAAAATTATGACTCATTCATCTGGAGATACTGTTACACGTGGTGTATATAAAGTAATATGTAATGCATCAAAAGCTGCTGAAGGTTTTGATGTTATGCTTCAAGATACAACGAACGATGTTTTATCTGGGCTTTATAATGAAGTAGATTTAGGTAACGGTACCTATATGTATGACATATATACACCAGACACTATGAATGTTGATAACATGATAAGAACTGGTTCGTATTCAGGCGGAACGCTTGAGATGACTCTTATTGATATGAACAGTTATCCGTTACCTGCTAAATACAAAATCAAAGAGATTGATCACATTATAGATGACGACCATGAATCAATTGATGGTTCAAATACTCCGATGTCCGACCCTCATAGAGAACTTGTTACTAGAGGCTATGTTGAAGCATATGTATCCGCTGAAGCGTACTGGTTAAAGGAAGATTCGTCTACAGGATTCGGGCAACAGTTAGTGCCTGCTGATTCTGATGTAAAAAGAATTGAAATTAAAAACGATTCTCGTGGTTTTAATGATATCTACATCCAAAATGCGTTAACTGGTGACAACTATACTGGTGCGTCGATCACATTAACAGTTGATTCAGCAGATTACACTAACCAAACCTTTATATCACATCATGGGCCTGATTATTATCAACCACAATTGAGAAGCCGTGGTGCGATAATGACAGACAGTTCCATGTTTATAGGAGCTTATAACTCAACCGATCAACAAGGTGAACCAGCGTTTGTGGCGTTTATAGTTGGAGACGATTATTATAATCAAAAAGAAATA
>Ga0256843_1003602_pt1 | contig 10685 bp, 8 predicted proteins | sample AlvinellametaG_FD_191572 | JGI IMG/M metagenome (GOLD analysis project Ga0256843, IMG submission 191572) | Pompeii worm associated microbial communities from hydrothermal vent at the East Pacific Rise, Pacific Ocean - Alvinella | ecosystem: Host-associated > Annelida > Integument > Unclassified ... | reverse complement strand
AGAGCTTTAATTTACATCTCAAAGAGTGTGAGTTTAGGTTCAATCATAGAGGTGAAGATCTCTACAAATTATTGTTAGAAATCTTCAGAAAAGAACCTCTTAAGTTGTCTTGACCCAAATCTAATTACTACTAAGCATATTCTGTTTTGCTGTAATAATAGGGTTGAGAATATAATCAAGAATACTCTGTTTACCATTCATAATATCAACTGTTGCCACCATACCTATTTTAATAGGAAGATGTTCTCCGTCTTTTTCAAGATAATTTTTAGTTGTTTTGACTTTAACCGTATAGTAATGTTTTTTATCAATTTCATCAATTGTTGTATCTGCACTGATAGAAATAACTTCACCATCCAGTGAACCATATTTGGCAAAATCATATGCAGAAAATCGCACAACTGCTTTTTGCCCGGTATAGATAAATGCAATCTTAGACGGTAAGATTTTTGTATCAATAATGAGATGTTCTTCTGTCGGAACGACTTCCGCGATCACACCTCCCGGCTTAACAACACCACCAAGCGTGTTGTAATGCATTTTTTTGATCGTACCATTAATAGGAGAAGTAATCAATGCACGATTTATACGTCCCTTGTCAATATTTTTTGCCTCATTAAGCTTTTCAAATTCTGCTGTTACCTTTTCAAGTTCAGCTCGGGATTCACTTTGAAAAGAGAGTTTTGCATGTGCGATCTCCTGTTTTGTACTCTTGATCTCAGATGCTACTTTTGGAAGAAGTGACTGTTTTGTTTTCAGATCACCCTCAATCTGGTGCATTTGCTTTAACTGGTCATTATATTGCATCTTTGAAACCACTTTATGTTTCAGCATTCTGCGTGAAATATCAAGACTCTCTTCTGCCAGAACTAAAGACTGTTTAAGATTTTCGATCTCAACCTGTAAGGTTGTCAGTTCAGACTCTTTCTGTATCGCTTTCTCTTTGAGTATTTCAATTTTTTTTGACAATGTTGTCTGTTTGGCATCATAGAGTTTTTTTTCCTCAATAAACTTTTGATACAGACTCCTGTCAGGTATTTCAGGAATTACAAACGTCCTCCCTTGAGATTCTGCTGTCAATCTTGCTATTTGTGCCGTCAAAGCATTAATATCCGCTTTATTCCCCAAATATTTACTTTTAAAATCCGTATCGTCTATACGTACAACAGGTGCTCCAACCTTGACCGAATCTCCTTCATGAACAAATATCTCACTAATAATTCCACCGTCAAAGCTCTGAATATACTGAAGTTCCAAAGAGGGAACCACCTTGCCTGTTCCTCTTGTCATTTTATCTATTTTGGCAAAATAGAACCATGTGATCAATACAATAAAAAAGAGTGTAACTCCCCAAATAATCCATCGGGTATACTTTCCACCATCACTAAAAAGTGCGGCATGATAATTATGCAGGTAATCAACATCTGACCTTTTCTTCCCGTGAAAATGATTTACATCTCTCGATTCTCTTCCTTCTCTTTTCATGATCCGTTTTTTTCTCCTAATGCTCTGAGGACTTCATCACGGGGACCGTTATATGCAAGTTGCCCCTGATGCAGTACAATAATACGGCTGCACAATTGAAGAATGTTACGTTTATGTGATACGATTAACGTTGTTTTCCCTTTTATAAAGGACTGAAGTGTATTCATTACAGTATTCTCCGCCTGACTATCCAATGCATTTGTCGGTTCATCCAGTAAAAGAAGGGACGTATGATCACGTAAAAAGAATCTACTGAGTCCGATAAGCTGTTTCTGCCCTCCGGATATACCGGCTCCCCGTTCCTGAACAGGCAAATCAAATCCCATAGGATGATTATCGGTAAACTGTTGCAAACCACTCATCTTGCTGCTATTTATAATCATTTCATCCGTAGCGGAAGCATGCGCATACTGTAAATTATCATGGATCGTTCCGTTAAAGAGTGTAATATCCTGAGGAATATAATTTACAAAGCGTCTCAACTCAGCTGGATCAATCTGTCTTATATCAATTCCATCAATCAGGATGATCCCGTCTGTCGGTTCATAGTAGCCCATTAATAATTTGAGTATTGTACTTTTTCCCGAACCGTTATTGCCTAAAATAGCAACAGACTCCCCCGGATCTATCTGAAATGTAATATTTTTTAAAATCGGTTCAACTGCTCCGGGATATGCAAAACTGACATTTTTAAATTCGATTTTCCCTTCAATATGATTTCTGCTGATATACTTTCTTCCCAGACTTTTTTCTATTGGTGAATGATGAACCTTATCAAGTATCTCATAGGAACTTTTGGCATATTCATAGTTTATGATCAGTGATGAAACCTGAACAAGCGGTGTCAAAACACGTGAAGTCAACATTGTTACGGCAATGAGCCCTCCCATTGTCAATTCATGTTCATGAATGGCATATACACCAAGAATGATGACCAAAATATTTGATATCTGTACAATAAAGTTGGTAAACGTAGTCATAAATGAAGTAAGCAATTTTGAACGCATATTTGTATGGGCGATCTCACCTACCGACTCTTCCCATTTCCAAAGCATTTTGGAATAAAGCCCAAAACTTTTAATGGTTTCAAGAGATGACAAACTCTCTATAAGGATACCATTTTTCCAAGATGCCAGTTTTGCCGTTTTATCAATATGTTTTTTTAAAGGTCTTGAGATGATCAGTCCGTATAAGATAATCAATACCCCCGCAATCAATGGTACCAACATAATTTTTCCGGCAAGTAGATAGATCACAAATAAAAACAGAATGGCAAAAGGAATATCGATCAGCATTGTCAATGTTGCAGAAGAGAGAAAATTTCTCAAGGTATCAAATTCTCTGATGTTACTTGCAAACGCGCCTACAGAATCAAACTTATGAGATAGCTTCATATTAAGAATATGCTCAAAAATATGGGAAGAGATCAATATATCACTCTTTTTCCCTGCCAATTCAAGAAGATATGTACGTAAGTATCGAAAAAGCATATCAAAAAGATAAATGAGAACAATACCGCTTGTCAATACATATAGTGTATCAAATGCCGCATTTGGGATGACTCTATCATATACATTACGGACAAATAAAGGTGTTACCAGTGCAAAAATATTCAAAAGAAAACTGGCGATGAACACATCCGTATATAGTGAACGTGAAAATTTCAAACTGTCCCAGAACCAATGCTTTGATTCTCCCGTATAAGTAGTATCTATTGTTGTCGGCTTTTGCGGTCGAATAAGCATCAGCTTCCCATTATAGGAGTTCTCTATCTCTTCACGGGAAATCCATTTTTTTTCACCTTTTCCGTTTTCCGTCAAATACTGATTGGTCTCTGTATCAAATTTATATAAAAGAAGTAAAGTATCTTCCATTTCCAGGATTACAGGGAAAAGATATTCAGAGAGTTCATCCAGACGGTAGGGTTTTAAGGTAAGATCAAATCCTGCCTTTTCTGCAAGACGAAAATAATTGGGATATAGTTTTCCCTCTTCTATAGGTACAGAAGAGAGTAATGTTTCGGAAGAAAGGACTTGATGGTAATGTTTTGCTAACAAAACCAAAAGAGTCACAAACTCTTTATATGTTTCAGAAATATTCATAGAATATACTTATTTTTTGGAAATATGAAAATAATCCAATATCTCTGATGTATTTGCCAACAACTCAAAATAAAGTTGCATAGCAGTATATTTCGTTTCTATTTTTGCAATTTGTGCAGCATTGTACTCTTGGCGGATGTTCAAGATATCAATAATACTTCTCTCTCCTGTCTCTTCCTCTTCTTTAATGTAGAGTACTTCTGTTTTATGTGCATTTTTAATATGTGTTTCAATGACACCTATTCTTTGTTTGGACATAACATAGTTATTATAAGTATGTTTCAGATTTGCAATAATCTCTCTTGTCGCATCGTTGATTGAATCCTGTGCCTTTAATGTCTGCAGTTTTGCTTTTTCTACCTTGATTTTATCACTTCCACCATTATACAGATTATAGTGTAAATTGAGTCCTACCCTGTCACTGTCATCTATACCGAGAATACCATGTTGATCACTTGCCCAATTCTTTGAAACTTCTACATCCAATGAAGGATAATATCTACTTTTTTCCTGTTCTTCCAAAAATGTAGAGATCTCCTTTTCCAAGACAAGATTCCCTAATGAAGCATTATACTTTTTTGTTTTTCTAATTAATGTTCTTAAATTCAATTTTTTTGAATGTATCTTTGGGTCATGCATCCCTTTGATACTCGGTATTGTACCTATATATTTTGCCAAAGCAATTTTTGCATCCTGATATGCTTGCTTAGCCGCAATCAGATTTGACTCTTCATAGTTCATTCTTGATTTTGTCTGGTAAAGGTCAGAATCTCGTCCCCCTCCATCTTTGATCTTCTGCGCTACTTTTTTTAGAGTTCTTCTATAGTCAGCAATATTTTTTTGGTACATTTTGTACTCTTTGTAGGTCTTGATCATATTAATGTATGAAAAAGTAATCTCTTTACTTACATTGATAATACCTTCTTTTAATTTATTTTCAGCAAGTTTGGCAGCTGTCTCTTTTTCTTTGATCTGGTACTGGTCTTTATATCCTGAAAAGAGGTTATACTTACCGATCACAGAACTGTTTTCAGCCGTTAATGTTACTGATTTTCCAAGGTTTGCAGGTGTTTGCGTTCTTTCCCTTCCGACAAAGCCCGATACATCAAGTGTCGGTTTATAGTTGGCTCTAGCCAATTCAACATCTCTCAATGCGATAGCATATTCATGCACCAGCATCTGTATCCGCGGATCAATTTCCAAACCTTGTTTCACAGCAGTCGTCAGTGACTGCCCATACATATATACTGATAATAATACAGTAAATACAATACTTTTCATGACTTATCTCTCCCTTGTCCATTGAGTATTAATATTAATTAATCAAAATTATAGCTTGTTTTGCTTATATAAAAGTTTTATTGAAAAAAATTATAAGATGCGGGGGAGAACTATAGAAATAATCAAAACAATTATTTAAATTATTTTTCCAATTTACTGAGTACTCTTGGCAAAGGATGGTTTAACTGTTTTGCCAGGCTTACCAAGTGAAATGCTCGAATCAATTTGTTTTTCATATCTTTATTCTGACCTAGAAGAGTAAATATTTCTAATTGTACCAGTGAATCATATTTCCTTTCATTCTTTCGTAATAAAGCTAAAAGTTTTTTATTTATCTCTGTTTGGTTTCGTTGGAGCCTTACAAGATGGTTAAGCCCGGCTTTTACAGACGCCACACTGTTTCTACTGATCTCCACGTCTTTGGCATAAGTTTGCGTAAATGCATCAATTGTCATATCAAAAAGAAGTGACAAGTGTGCGGAATACCATAAATTCACTTCCTCTTTCTGCTGTTTGACATTGGTGATCTCTTTTCTCAATTTATAAAAAGTCTGCATATCAAAAGGGAAAATATCTTTATTTTTATGGGGATAAAGTTTATGTTTTTTAATCTCTTTGACCAATTCCTGTGTCAAAATATAGCGTTTTGTTTTCTTATCTTTTTCAAAATAGATTTTTTTTTCGATCCCCATAAAACAGACCAGCTCCGTCTTGGTAATCTTCGCCGAAAGTAACACATAAGTTGTCCCCAGGTAGTCTTTAATATACTGGGGGGCTGATTTCACATTTAGAAAAGTGATCTCGGAAGGTTTATCCGGGTCCCTACTGGAAAGCCACTCCTGATATGTTTTATAGGGATTCTCTTTTAACTTTCGTCGTAAACTGCGAACAATATGCGTACTGAGTTCTCCGGTGAATTCTTTGATCGGCACTTTTTTCGTCTCTTCAATAAGGCACTTCAGCTCTCTGGTAAAAATAATACGTTTACGCCCTGCCGTCTTCTCAACAGGACGACCGAAACAGAGTTCAATATTAAACTTATTGTCATATTTGCGAAGGCTGACATAACACTCCTCCCCATAAATATCAACAACTGTCGGAAAGTTTGCTATTTTATAAAGATCTTTCATCTCATATTACCTCCTGTTCATTCTATCAAAATAACAATTCAGGAGTCATAAGATATCCTATTTCGCCAATATTTTGATCTTTTTTGAAACACTTCTAAACTTCTCTTTCTCTTTTTGTAAAAAATGAAGCTCGCACTCCTCTCTGTTTTTATCAATTTTTATCAAAATACTGTCTATCTCCTTTATCAATATCCATGCCTGTTTATATTTTTCAGGATGTATATGTTTGATAAATTTCAGCTTCTTCTTTAAAGGAGGTTTTTGTCTCAACAAATCCAAAAAACCGTAATGATATTGCAAACAGGCAGGACGCATTTTACTGGATTCTTGTGATTTTTTTGCTGTTAGGCGGGAATCTTTCTTCTGCAAAGCTTCCATTGACATACGTATCTGTTCAAGGTGTTGAAGTACATAACGATTTATCTCACCGAAACGTATATCTGTAAGAGGGGCAAATAACTTTCTTTCTGTCAACCGGTAAATCATATTTTCAATCTTCTCATCAGATGCTTTCATAGATGCAACCAAAATATACGGCACATGTATACCATCATAATCCACTTTATATATCCCCTGATCTTCAAAATAGGCAGTTGTCCTGTTTGAAAAAATACTTTGAAAGTGATATGTCCCGGTTTCATAGGAAATTGGCAGAAAACCGAAATAGGCATCTAATTCTCCATCTGTTAGTTGTTGAAGAGTTTCTTTATAGGGAATACTTTTATAGTGCACACTATATTTCAAATCGTACTGTTTCAAAATATCTTTTAACAAATACGCATTCTCTTCTCCCAATCTGTCTATCGAAACATTTTTCTCCTGAAGCGTATCGAGATCAATATCATATTCATCAGCATTTTGTACCAAATAAAGTCTTGAAACAAAAGGAAGCATACTGATCGTAATATATTCAGAACTAAAAGGTTTTATTGTCTGTATATGCGCTAAAATATCAGCCCGTATCACAGCAAAATCCATCTTGTTACTACGCACAGCATTCAAAGCGGCAAGATTGTCTTGATAGGGTTTAATGATAACACTTCGGTGGGTATAGACAATTTTCTCTTTAAATATCGGAGAAACAAATGATATTATTTTGGAAGGAACCGCACAGGAAATATCTTTCCCCGTACCCCATACAAATACAGGGAAAATTACAAGTATATAAAAAAGTTTCATCATACCTGAGTATACTTTTTAATAATTTTATAGACTGCCTGCTGAGAAATACAAAGCAATGAACCGATATATGCCTGGGAATACCCTTTTTTATATGCTCTGTATATCTTTTTATCTCTCTCCTCTTTACATTCACAGACAAAATACGCTTCTGTAAGATCCGGAAGCTTTTTTTTAGGACGTATTTTTTGCTGTCTGTTATGTTTTTTCAAAAGTTGATGTATACGGTTTATTCTTACTGTATCGACCGGTTTATTAAAAAAACTTTTAATCTCAGAAAATGTATTGAATTGTTGAAAGACAATGGAATTCATCATACATGAAAGTCTCTCGTCAATACCGATGAACTGTCGATAGCTGCTATAACTGTAATGCTGTTTTTCCGTAGCACTTCCGGTATAGACCGGCAGATGTTCTATATATCTGAGTATTTCAAGAATAAAACCTTTATCTTCAATGTACCAGGACTCATAACGCCCTTGCCACAAATGTCCTTTTCTTAGATATTTACGGTTAAAATAACTTGTATACTGTCCATTGAGTGCTTTCATGATATGAGGGAGATTGTTACGTGTCGTTTCAATAAGTATATTATAGCCGTTTGAAATAATGGCATATCCATGTACATGAAACTCATAATGTGCTGCATACTGGCACATAAGCCGAATGAAGTATATACGGTCCTCGTTACTTAAAAAAACTTCACGAAGTCCGACACCACGGTTTGAAACATGATAAAAGCCGGTTTGATCTATCCGTAACGCACGAGACACAATCAACAGTCCTTAGGGTATTTCTATAGCAATCACAGAAAGATTGTCTTTTGCTCCACGGGAGTAGACAAGGTTTTTGATCTGCGTACATAAAAAATCAAGATTCTGTTTATATTGGATCAGGAGTAGCAGAAGTTCTTCCTGTGTACAAAGATCACTTACTCCATCACTGCAAAGCAGTATAATATTGCCAGGCTTGGTATGAAAATACTGAATATCAAGCTTATAGGGCTTAAAATTGCCAACTGCCTTGGTGATCACATTCTTACCTGTTTTTCTGATCTCCTCTTCACTGATGTTCTTTTGCCTCATCGCTTCGTGCTTTGAGTGATCAACCGTCAACTGTCTTAAAGAGTTATCCTGAAACAGATATGCCCGAGAATCCCCCAAATGGAAAAGTATCCATGCCTGAATATTGTGAATAAATTTCACTCCTACAACGGTGGTTCCTATGACACTCTCTATCTCTTTCTCTTTGGCATATGCTTTCATTTTCTCACTTGCGATTTCAATGCAGTGATTCAGTTCATCATCAATAGACGAAGAGGGTACAATTGTATCATCATCATCAGTGAGATTTGCATGAAGATTCTTGTCCTGAATGGAAGAAAGAAAAGTTTCTATGAGTATCTGGCTTGCAACTTCACCTTTTTCATGTCCGCCCATCCCGTCAGCCACAATAAATGTGGAAGCATTTTTATTGACGAGTATCGCATCTTCATTGTGTTCTCTTTTTAATCCCGTATCGGAGAGATATGCTACATTAAACATAAAAACTTTACCTTTAAACTTCTTTCATCATGATGATCATATACATCATAGCATATTATAGTTTTGAGGTGTTTTATACTAATGTTTGCTTTTATTATAATCATTCGGTTTTTGATAAACTACACATTTAGTATTATCTGCCGGGTCTGTGATCATTCCACTGAAATCCTCTGATGGTAACTCTATAGTCCGAATGCCGTTCATATTGATTTTCCATAGCATTTTTGTACCTATTTTGGAAAGAACACATATTTTACCTTCTATCACACACATATCATTGGTTTCATTTTTTATTTTTAATCCTTTTAAATGTAGATCATGAAGAATATGACAACTTCTTTGTTTAGCATGAATTTTTACAATAAAAAAATTTCCTAAACGAAATGTATTCATTATGGTTGACGGAATAAGTGCATAAGTATGAAAAATAGACATCAATATAATAATCGATACAAATCCGCTTATCATCTGCATTGCGATTTTGTCTTTTATAGAAGTAACTGCGATCATATTGGATATAAAAATAAATCCCGTAAATACCAGAAATGCAATCAGTGCATCTTCATTTGTTGTAATATTACTCTGTCCTGATAAAATAAACACTACATAAATAATTGCCATAGGGAGGAAACCGACAATAGAGAATACAAGCAGTACCCAAAAGAGTTCAAGTTTACGATCTGTTGCTACAGTTTTCCATTTATTCCGAACTTTCCAATAAAACCAAATAAATATAACTATCATCATTCCGGCATATATACTCAAAGTGTTTAACTTTAATCCGTAGTATATGTCACCAATAAGTACAATGAATGTTATTACAGGAAAAATCATAATACTTATTCCAAACCACATACTATTGACATAGGTTTTAATATCTTTTTCTATTCCCCTATTGTAAAAAAATGAAGGAAAAAGAAAAGAAAATGTAAATATCAATATAAAAAATATACCGGAAATAGCCATTGCAAACAACATATATGTCAAATCCGCAATATTATCAATTTGGGGCAAATAACCAATATATAAATAATAAGCTAAAAACAGGAATCCGCCAACAAGTAATCCTAAAAAACTAATAATTTTCATCCAGTTATCTCTAAAATAATCAAATCTCATTTTTTCTATCTCCTATCTTTATAATACGACACCTCAATTTTCTAAAAAAACATATTCTATCCAAAATTACCCCGCTACTACAGCCAAACCTGTTCTATTGGCATAGCGTTCTCTTTTTGGCATATTGCCTATGACGTGTGCATCATTGGCTTCGACTGTGTCCACACTGATATTCGTCACTCTTGTTTTCAGTCTAAGCGGATAAGGGAGTATATCGTTCGGATGTGTAGCGGACTGATGGGCATGATGCAACCACAAACGGCTTCTATCGGGATAGCCTGTTAGGTTATTTCCTGCATGAAGGGCATAGTCATAGTAGGATTGAATGGAAGCATCAACAGGGTATGCTTCTACATTTTTAAGTGGTACGCCGCTTGCTACTGCTTTTTGATACATCAGGTGCAGTGCCACATGTGCCAGTTCATTTCCCAGTACCCTGTCAAGATAAAAATACGAATCAATATTAATAGGATCGACAGCATTGAGATTTGGCATACTGCTGCCGTAAGAACTCATTGCGATACTGACAGGATCAACCTTTTCATGATACTTCCACCCAAGAGAGCGTAACTCTTGGGCTTGATCAGCAGGAAGTTTTTGGGTACCTATAGCTAATCTCTCGTTCACACGTGTTTCATATCCTCCTCCCACATCCGAATGTGCTCCTATACAGACAACCTCTTCTCCTACACACTCATACAGAGGAAAGTTATGTCTTACTTCATCAGCTGCGGTAAAGTGGACGATATGTTTTGCAGAACCGGCAGCAAGATTGAAGTTGTAGCTCTCATAGCGTTTGTCTTCTTGATGATCCTCCACACCGCTCCATCCGAGTGAGCCCTCTC
>Ga0256843_1003601_pt1 | contig 10685 bp, 9 predicted proteins | sample AlvinellametaG_FD_191572 | JGI IMG/M metagenome (GOLD analysis project Ga0256843, IMG submission 191572) | Pompeii worm associated microbial communities from hydrothermal vent at the East Pacific Rise, Pacific Ocean - Alvinella | ecosystem: Host-associated > Annelida > Integument > Unclassified ... | reverse complement strand
ATACCTGGAGATGTTACTATTAATTTTGATGGAAAAGATAAAATAGTTATAGATAAACCAAATATTACCATTGCTAGTGATAGAGGAAATGGTGATTCCAAAGGGGCATTATTAAAAATAGATACTGTTAAACATAATTCTTATTTGTTTTATATAAAAGCAGATAATGTAAAATTTAATGGTTTACGATTAGAAGGTGCATATGGTGAACAAGTAAGTATTCATAAAAATACTTTTGGTATAAGAGTTTATAATAATTTTGAAATTGAAAATTGTGAAATTTATAATTTTTCTTATGCAGGAATATATTTTGTAGAAGGAAAATCCAAAATTCATCATAATTATATTCATGATAATAAAATGGATGGATATGGGTATGGTATTACAACATATAATGCATATTTAGATGTTGAATACAATCTTTTTGATTGGAACAGACATGCTATAGCAGGAAGTGGACTTGAAGATTGTGGATATACAGCAAAAAATAATTGGTCAAAACATGGAACACAACATAATTTTGATATGCATGGAGATATTACAATAGGTGCACATACTGGACCTGCTGGTAAAAGTTTTGTTATAGAAAATAACTTTTTTGAGTTCGATCCACTGCTTGCTACAGCAATTGCCATAAGTGGGAATCCAAGAGATTTTGGCATTATTAAATATAATTGGTTTAAACCACATGAAGATACACGACATGCAGTTTGGTTTGATCATAGTGATGCATCTAATGTTGATATAAGTGACAATGCATCAGGAGCTCTTAATACCGTACTTATAGAAAAAGATATCCATTACAAATAAAGGTGTAGAAATAAAGTTTCTACGCCATAATCTTTTTGGTTCTTTTAAAAGTCTTGGAAGCCACTCCAAATGGATATTGATCCAAAATTGGCTTGGTCTTTCAACTGTTCCTGCATAAAAATCAAATACAGCTCCAATTGAACTAGCTATTGTAAAGTTTAATTGTTCTTTATGCTCAAATAACCATTTCTCCTGTTTTGGTGCTGTCATACCAACAAATAATACATCGGGATGGAAACTATTAACTTTATTAATTATCTCTTGATTATCTTCTTTTGAGAATATCTCTTTAAAAGGTGGAGAATAACTCTCAATTATGATGTTCGGATATTCTTTTTTTATTCTTTGTTCTATTTTATCAAGTGTATTTTGAGAGGCACCCATATAAAAAACTTTACCATTTCTTTGGTTCATTATCTCTAATAAAAACTGATGTAAATCAGCACCAGCTATCTTCTTGATATTTTTCTTATTTATGTATTTGGCTGCCAAAACTATACCACTACCATCTGGTATTAAAATATCAGAATCATTTAATGCTTGTTTAAAATAAGTATCATCTTTTGCTGTTATATACGAATGAGGGTTTATAGTATTTATTATTTTCTTTTTTGTTAAATCTATACTGTTTAAATCATCTGTAAAAACTTCATATCCCATTATATTCATTGAAATATCTCCACTAAATTATTTTCAAATTGTTCTAAACTAAAATTATCTAAATATCGTTTTCTACAGTAATATGATGTCTCTTTATTTACTAAATTATTTAAAACTTCATCAAGGGCTAAGTCTAGTTCATTTAAATCTGAAACTATAACTCCACTGCCATTATCTACTATAAAAGGTATTGAGCCTTCATCAGTGACAATAACAGGTAAACCATAGGAAAATGCTTCTAAAATAGATAAAGGAAAAGCTTCGTATTTTGTTGGAAGAATAAATAAAGATGCTTTCATAAAAAGCTCTTTTTTTTGCTCCCCATTCACAAAACCATGAAAAGTTACACTATTTTCTAAACTATTTTCTTTTATATAACTAAAAAAATTTTCTTTATCTTCATCATTTTGCCAACCACCTGCAAAATGAAAATGATAATTTCTATTTTTAACTTTTTGTGCAAGTTTAAGAACTTCAAAATACCCTTTTGATTTAATCATATTTGATAAATACAAGATATTTATATCTTTGTAATTTTTATGCTCTACATAATTTTCAAACTCTTCTTCTTTGAAATTATCTTCAACTCCATTTGGTAAAAATAATATTTGTTTGTATGTTTTTACTTGATCAAAGTCATCAGCCAATAGAGGACTTAATAATATTAGATTTACATCTTTAAGAAAAAATTTGCTTAAGTATAGTTTTAAAGAAGAACTACTAACAAAATCATATACTCCCTTTGTATGATAATGGTAATAAACTTCTACCTTTTTAATTTTTTGATATATTTTCCATAAAGTAGAGAGAAGTACATCTCTATAAAAAGCAACACCCTTTACTGATGCTGTAAAATAAATTTTATCAGGACGAAACTGCATAAGACTATAGAGTATCTTTACATATAATTCTCCAACTAAGTAGAGTTTTTTAAAATTAACTTTTCCTATATCTCCTATAGTATCAGAAGATTTTATAGTAATGAATTTACACTTATACTTCTCTTGTAGTTTTTGACTTTCACCTATAAAGTCACCAACCTTAGCAGCTCCATGTGCTGGTGGCGAGCGATGAAGTATGCAGAGTAATTTAGGCTTCATTGTTTTCCTTTAACTGTATATTTTTGATCAAACCAAAAGCAAAAAACAGGTAAGGTAAAGTATATGCTCTTGAAAAAAAGACTTCTAAAAGAATGAAAAATACAAGGTAAAAAATATAATCATATTTATCAGAATAATAATTCTTATACCAATAATACGAATATTTAGCTACATAAAAGAAAATAAAACTCATTAATATAACGGCAATTAAACCATATTGTCTATAGTAAGAAAATATATTGTGTATATATGTACCAAATCTAAAACCATGTTCATAATATTGTCCCGCATAATTTCCCAGTATAGGATGATTAAAAATATCATTATAACCAAGCATCTTTTGAATTGCTCTTGCATGCCATGAACCATCTTGTCCTGTCATCAGAAAAGAAAACATTCTACTAGAAGCTAAATCATGAGAATAATCGCTTACAACAAATATAACTAATGTAAATATAAAAATTAATAATATATAAAATGCTTTTCTATTTAATGTACGACTTAAAAAAAGAAACCCTAGCATAAACATAACATAAAGAGGGGTTCTTGTATATAAAATAGATAATATAACTAAGGTAGTAAAAAATAAAATGATTTTATATTTATTGGTTTTTGTTGTAGTTATTAATACAATAGCAAAAATGGCAAAACTATCTCCAAGAAAAGCATATAATGAATTGAACTTTTCATCTAAGTGTAAAATTATGTGTCCTAATGATGGATCATAAAAGATGATTTTTTCTACAACAAGAATCATAAATAGTAATAAAATAAGTTTATACCATTTTTCAATATTTGTAAAATTAACCCCAACTAAATAAAAAGCTAAATAGTACAATGTCGTTTGTAGATTTATACTATAGACTGCAAAGGATTTTCCGTAAATTGTGTAGTCTAAGAATATAACTAAAAACATATAGATTATTAAAAGATAAACAGCTAAATCGTATATTTTTATTTGTAGCGTTGATGGTTTAATAATATAATAGATTAATAAAAAAGTAAATAATCCTAAGGAGATAGCTGCATGCATACCAGACATAGCAGATACATTTCCCATTAAATTTTCATATAACTGTATGGGACGTATGAAAAAATAAGCTATAAAAAAGAAAAAAGAAATATTATATAAGAATGTATTATTTAGTTTTATCATAATGGTACTTGATTATTGAGATGAGTTCTTTAATAATTTCAGAATTTTTATATTTTTTTGAGTTTAATAAGGCATTTTTCTGCATAGTTGTTTTATCAGTATTTTTACAAAAAGAGAGCATTTGTGTATATAAATCATTTTCTTGTTGCTCTTTTTCTAAGGTAACTATATATCCTGATGGATTTTTAGATGTATAATTAATTCTGTCTTTACTAATTTCTGATGCATTTACTATAACTGGTAAACCACATAACTGTGCTTCAATAACAGATATAGTTTCAGAAAATGGCCATAAACCAATATCTGCACCATTAAAATAGTTTGCGAGATCTATGGTTGACACATTATTATGAATATAGATTTTCTTTGAAATATTTAAAGTATCTATAAGTTTTTTTAAATTTTCCATATAAGTATCATCATAGACACCTACTAAAAATAAAGAGCTTAATGGAAATTGCTCACATATCTGTGCAAATGCTTTAATAATTATATCAACACCTTTAGAACTATTTATTTTACCTGTAAATAAAAATACATTTTCCTTATCTTTAATATTGTATTTTTTTCTAAAAGCATTTCTTTTATTAAAATCTTGAAAAAAAACTTTATCATTTGCACCTAATCTTAAAATCTTAAAGTTACCATTACAACCATAGTTGTTTCGTATTATAGACATTGTTTCTTCTGAAATAGGTAAATAGCAATCAACAGCTGTATTTACTATTTGAGAAAATAATAATTTAAAAATTTTATTATACCAACTGCTAGAGAGTGTTTTAATAGAGTGATCATCAACAAATAATTTAAATTTTTTTCTAAAGAGTAGTTTATACAAAGCTATTCTAAGAGTACTTAAGTTCGTAACACCATGTACTAAAATAATATCAGGTTGAATTATTTTTATCGATGAGATTAGTTCTTTTAACCATAATTTAAAACCTATCTCTATAGTAGGATATAAACGTATACTTTTAACTTTTTCTTCATAGTAACATCCAGGTATAATATCTCGAGAAGGAAACATTTTTTGTAAATTCGCATATCCCATACTTTTAGGATAGTTTTTTGATGCACTTATTATATAGTTATCTAACTCTGAATACTTACTAAGTTCGCTACAATAAATATTTTCTTGATAACTTAATCCTGGTGATATAAAATGTGCTACTTGTAAAAATTTAATCATTTTTACTCCCTAATGAATGATAAACATGAAGGAGATTTTTTTCTTGTTCTTCCCAATTATATATAGATTTTATTTTTTTAAGATTCGCTTTAAATATATTAATATCCTTAAAATTAATAGTGTTAATCACTTTTGATAATGCTTCAAGTGTATCATTTTCTGCCACATAGCCTATATTATTCTCTTTTACCATCTTTGCCATTTCTGGTAAATTTGAAACTATTACAGGAATTTCAGCCATAATATATTCAAACATTTTATTTGGCAAACAATAATAATGACTTAAACAGCTATTTTCTATAAGAGAGATCCCAAAGTCTGCTGAAGCAGTATAATCTATTAAAACTGTTCTATCCACGGCATTATGATAATAAATATTTTTTGAATGTTGAGCTTCTTTTTCAATAAGTTCTACCAATGGTCCATAACCCATAAAGATAATAACTTTATTATTATCTTTAAATTTTTTGAAAACCTCTAAAATAACTTCAACTCCTCTATTTGGTCCAAGACTTCCTTGATATAAAAATATAATACTATCATCTGCAATATTAAATGTTTTTCTAAATATATCTTTTTTAGAAACTTCTATATATTCTGGACAATTTAAAACTAATTCTGGTTTTTGTATGTTGTATATTTTTACATACTCATCTGCAATAGCATTACTAACGGTTAGAGTTTTATCTACATATTTAATTAAAAAATTTTCTAATAATTTAGCAATCATTTTATTTAAACCATGCATTCTATTTCTTTCTGTTTCATACTCATGAGCATCATAAACTATATAAATATTTTTATTAAAAAATTGTTTGATAATCCATCCTATAAACAAAGCATCAAGATCATTACAATGAAGAATGTTTACATTTTTATATTGTTTTGCAACCCTATATGTTAATTCTATATATTTTATAAGTTTAATTAGCTTATTTTTTGACCAATTTCTACTTTTTAATTTAACTCTGTGTATTTTAACATCATCTACATTTTCATATTCAGCTAATCCATCTTCATGCACAGCAACTATTGTAACATTATAATCATTACTTAAAGTAATAGCTTCTTTTAAAACTCGATTATCATTAATAAAATTATTAATAACAATCGAAGCAATATTTGTTTTTTTCATTTAACTATTCCTCTAATAATTGATTATATAAGTGATAAAAATCAATTATTTTTGATTCTTTAAAAGTTGAATTATGAAACAACAATGTTATTTTAGTATTAAAACGGATGCTTTGAGATACTAAAAATCTAATTTTGCGCAAAGATTCTGCAGATGATATACTTTTATAACCATAATGATGATTATCCATAAAAACAAGTGGCCTCTCTCTTAAATGTAACTTCTTACGAGTAAGTATATTAAAAACACTAAACTCATCTCCTGTGCCACATCTAAAACCCTCTTTATCTGCATATCCACAAGTGCTATCTACTTTAAGCCCATTATCTTCCCAAATTTGCCATGTAGTTGGAACTTCAAAACGTAGGTAGTGTTCTCTTCCTTCTGTTATTTTACATTTACATACAGACTCTAAAAGTTCTTTCTCATGTTTGAGCTGTTTGAAGTCATTGTAAGCATTGTAACTTGGATGAAATCCTACTATATGACCTCTTTTTTGTATTTTTTCTATCAAATTTTTTTGAGTCTTTATATCATAACGATTATCATGAGATGTCACCCCACCACTCATAAAGTAGAACCGACTTTTTAAACCTTTTTCTTCGCTTTTATCCATTATCCATTCAAAAGTATCAAAGGGATCTTTACGTTTTTTCATGGCTACTAAACAGTAATCTTTTAAATTTTCATAAGCTAATTTAAAATCTTTTCTTTTAAGTATATCTCCCAAAACTAAACGCAGTACTTGTTTCTTACTCTTCCAAAATATCACATCATCAACATCATGCGTAAGGACTAACTCAAATTTTTTCTCTTTAAAAGTTAAATTACTATCTAACTCTAACAGTTGTTGTTTTAACTCTTCTACAAGTTCATTAACTATCGGTCTATTTAAAAAACCTTCCTTGTGAGCTAAACTTGCAAAAGCAGGAAAACGGTTATGTTCATCTTTAGTTTTATTTACATACTCTTCCCAACGAGTTAGCATAAAAAAACAAGCTGCAAAAAGATCTAACTCTTTTATAGTTGTTGGGATATTTTCTTCACTTAGATACTCTAAATCATTTGGAAATTTATTAAAAAAAGTATCTTTAATTATTAACTTTTTCTCATTTAATTTAATCTCATATTCAGAAGAACCTATTTTTAGCGTATATTTTAATCCTAGAAATTCAGTAAAAATGATGTCTATAATATATTTTCTTTCATTAGTGTTATTTGGTGGAATAGTAATTTCAATCATAATCGGATCTCTTTTATTAAGTTTTTTATTTTTAATATTTTTGAGTTAGTTTTTGTAATTGTAAAAAATGGTTTTTGAACTGCGCCAAAAGAGCGATTATAGATTTCAATATTTTCCATCATACTACCTTCAAAATCAAAAGATAGCTTTTTATCACTTGCAAATTTTAGTGCATGCCAAACAAGAAGATTTTTTGCTCCACTATTTCTTAATTTTGGATCTCCACCACTTGATAGTAGATATATACTTTTTTTATCCCATACAATATATATAGCAACATGAATACGATCTTGCTCATCCATAGCCAAGTAAATTTTTCTTGATTTATGTAAAGAACACGCTTGGTCAAGTTTATTAAAAAAATCTATAGAGTATGGAGTAGCAAGATTTTGTCTCTCAAAAGACATTTTCACCATAGAAAAATATTTATTAATATTATCAGTTTCAACTATTTTAAGGTTTTTTTCTGCTTTTTTTATCTTTTTTCTTGTATCAGATGTAAGATTATCCCAAATATTATTAATATCTGAAGTATTTTCAATAATATATGTATATCTTGTTGTTTGTTTAAAACCTTTCCAATAAAAAGGAAGCCAATTTTTAATTTCGTGATTGAAATTTTGAGCAAAATAATCAAATTCTGTTAAGTTGTCTATAAAATAAATCATAACTTCTTTTTCCAAAGAGAGTTGTTTATAGTATTTTTGATCTTTAGGATATGTTATATATGGTCCCATTGTTTGCGTTAGTTTTGGCATACCTAAATAAGTAAAAATACTTTTTTTAGTTATATAGTAAGGCATTGATGCAATGATCTTCCCACCTTTTTCATATAACAAGACATCCCAATTTTTTTCACCACAGACAGTATCTAACCACCAATATTGAGAAAATATTGGTATAGATTCTATTTTACAAAATTGTATGTATTTTTCTTTATTTGTCATTTTCTTTTTCCAAAACCTTTTGTAAATAATAATTTATATATATATAATGTAAACTTCCAAATATTGACATAATCAAAATAGAAATTTTAAAACTAAAATATAGACTTGAAATATATAGTGAAAGCACTTGAAAGATAAAAAAACTTACTTTCCAATAAAGTTCAAACTTTTGTTTTCCTAATATATCGACTAATGAACTGATAGGAGTAAATAAACTACTAAAAAAAACTAAGGGTAAAAAATATCTTACATATTCACCTGCTATTTCCCAGTTTTCACCAAAAACTATTTTAAATAGTAATGGTGAAAATAGAGACATGAAAGCTATAAAGGGAATGAGCATATATAGTATTTTTTTTTGTAACTGATGTGTATATTGAATTAAATGAGAAATATCCTTATGATAAAGTTCTGCTGCCTTTTGACGATAAACTTGTGCAAAAGAAGCAAATACTAAATTTAAAGGAGCTCTTAACATAGAATTAGCAAAATAGTAAAGGCCCACTACGGTTGTATTAAAAAATATATTTATAAATATAGACATACTATTTGTAGCTATCGTTTGAAAAAATGCACCCGGAGCAGAAAATTTTAAAAAATTTATATACTTTTTAAATAACGCAATGATTTTTAATTTTTTAATATACTGAAGTGACTTTTTTTCATTGTTAAAAAAGTGTACTACTAATATAAAAGCAGATGAAAACTGTCCAAATATAGTTCCTACTATTAAACCACTAGAGTTTAAATGTAAAAATCCCATACCTGCTTTTAAACTTCCAGTACTAATACTTTGAGTTACTACCGAAGTAGATAAAAGTTTATATTTCTTTTTCCTATTCCCCCACAAATTTAAACTTTTATATACTCCAGATAAAAATATAGTTAAGGGTATAGCATATAACCATGTAGATATTTCTTTATTTCCAATGAGTTTAGTAAGTTCACTATTAAATAAACTTACAATGAGTAAAGTAAATAAACTGACAACTAAAACAATCAAAATAGACAAAGCAACAATATTTATTGCATCTTTATCTTGTTTTGGAAGGATTATAGCAGATTCGTACCTTGCTGTTGAAATTGACATTAATATACCAGAAATACTCATATAGAGAGCAAATACACCAAAATTTTCAGGAGTATAAAGTCTAGTTAAAATAGGACTTATAGCCATAGGTATAGCTTGAGCTATTGCAGTCCCTGTCATAAGAGTTACAACATTACGACTAAATTCTGACTTTGGTTTTAGTTTATTTAACATTTTTTCCCTCTAAAAACTTCAACAAACTCTCCTCTATCTCTCTACTACTTGGTAGATACTCTACATAATCTTGTGGTAAAGTTGTAGAAGTTTTATAAGTAGCTACTCCCATTGGTTGTGTATTTTCCTTTAGGGCATACTCAACTATGGTTCTGTTTTTTTCTTGACAGATTATAATCCCAATAGATGGATTTTCATCTCTCAGTTTTACGGTATCGTTTAAAACTGAGAGATAAAAGCTCATCTTTCCTGCATATTCTGGTTTAAATTTTCCTATTTTCAGTTCTATGGCTATAAGTGACTTTAAACGTCTATGGTACAGAAGTAAGTCTATAAAGTATTCCTCATTTCCAACTTCTAGCTTATACTGATTTCCTACAAAAGTAAAGTCTGTTCCCATTTGTGCTAAAAATTCTCTTATCTTATTTACAAGTCCTATCTCTAGTTCATATTCACTATGCTCACTTCCAAGTTCTAAAAAGTCAAAGTTATATTCATCTTTAACAGATAGTTTTGCTTGTTTTGCATAGGTGTCATCAGATAAAGTTTGATCAAAATTTGTTTGATTTAAAAGATATTTTTCATAAGACTGGTTCATTATGTGATTTGATAATACTCTATAACTCCAACCAAATTTTATAACACTTTTTATATAAAACTCTCTTTGTAGATTATCTTTACATTTTTGTAATATATGTAAATTGTGCGACCAACCTATTTCTCTAGACAGTGTCTGGAGTTTTTCATTTTGATGATACTCCAAATAAAATTGTCTCATATTCCAAAGGTTTTGAACTGAAAAACCTTTTATACCAACAAACTCTTTTTGTAGTTCTGCTGAGAGTTGTTCTACAACAGATTTCCCCCATCCAAACTCTTTTTGTTTTTTTAGTATATCTTGACCTATATTCCAGTAAAGCTCTATAAGTTCTTTATTTACTTTTTTTAGTGCTTCATACTGTGAAGATAAAATCTTAGCTTTTATATTTTTAACAAAAGTAGTAAATTCTTTACTTGTTTGGATCTGTTTAATTGACATAACTATATATTAACTCTTATATATTCAATCTCATCATCCCTAACATAAGGATTCATAGGAAGACTCATAATCTCCCCACTTACTCTCTCAGAAATTGGAAAGTCGCCTTGTTTGTAGTTTAAGTATTCAAATGCCTCTTGCA
>Ga0256843_1003600_pt1 | contig 10686 bp, 7 predicted proteins | sample AlvinellametaG_FD_191572 | JGI IMG/M metagenome (GOLD analysis project Ga0256843, IMG submission 191572) | Pompeii worm associated microbial communities from hydrothermal vent at the East Pacific Rise, Pacific Ocean - Alvinella | ecosystem: Host-associated > Annelida > Integument > Unclassified ... | reverse complement strand
CTGGTTTTCCAAACACCCTTACAAAAGAGTTTTGAGTAAAGAGAGACTCATCTACCTCTATAACAGGTGCGTTTGAGTGTGCCATCTGCGTTTTATATGCAGCTGATGCACCATCACCATAGAACGTAAACCCTAAAGGAAGTCCAAGAACTGCTCTGAGATGGAGTGCAAACTCACTTTGACTTTGCGTTATAAGTGTTACCATACCTGTATCGTGTGGACGTGGAGAAACCTCAGAGAAGTACACCTCATCACCTTTTATAAAAAGCTCCACACCAAAGATACCACGACCACCAAGACCATCTGTGATCGTTTTTGCCATCTCTTGTGCTCTTTGTTTTGCTAACTCACTCATAACAGCTGGTTGCCATGAGAATACATAATCACCATCGCGTTGCTCATGCCCAATAGGCTCACAAAATACAGTCTCTTTGCCGTTTCTAGCTGTTAGCATCGTGATCTCATAGTCAAAATCTACAAACGCTTCTACTATAAGCTCACTCGCATCACCACGAGCCTCTTTTGCCATCTCCCACGATGCGGGAATATCTGCTTCACTTCTTGCTACACTTTGTCCATGACCTGAGCTACTCATAACAGGTTTAATCACACATGGAAAACCAAGTCTTTTTGCCGCTTCAAGCATACCCTCTTGCGTTGTTACAAACTCATAAGGACCTGTTTTTAACCCTAACTCCTCTGCTGCAAAAACACGTATATTTTTGCGGTTCATCGTTTTGTTTACAGCTTCTGCGTTTGGAATAACGTTAAACCCTTCTGCTTCTGCTTTAAAAAGTGCAGAGATACTGATCGCTTCTACCTCTGGTAAAATATAGTCAGGTCTCTCACGACGGATCACCTCTAAAAGTGCCTCTTCATCTTGCATATCTACTACATGACTTCTATGTGCTACTTGATGTGCTGGAGCGTTTGCGTACTTATCTACCGCAATAGTTTCAAGCCCTAAACGCTGTGCTTCAATAACAACCTCTTTACCTAGTTCACCAGAACCAAGTAACATAACTTTTTTTGAATTTGATTTGAGTGGTGCAGAAAAAAGCATACAATTTCCTCTTTTAAATATAGGAGAAATTATATCGTATTTATGTAACTTTCTCTTATAAACTCAAGATTTACAAAAGAGTTGCTATACTAATGTTTATGAAACCTATAAACCCATTAGAACTTGGTGCAACACTCTTTGTACCTGCATTACATAAAGATATAGATGCGATTGCATCAGCAAAAAAATACCCACATCTTAGAAGTATGCTCATAGATTTTGAAGACTCTTTAGAAGAGGAAAGACATGAAGATGCACTCTCAAAGCTTCAAACTTTTTTAACAAACTATGAGAAGAAAGAACTCTTTGTTTTTATTCGACCTGCAAACCCTCATATGCTTCAAGAGATGCTCAACTTTGACGACATTGAAAAACTTAGTGGTTTTATACTCCCAAAATTTTCACTCTCCAACGCAGAGGATTACTTAGCACTTATGAGTCAAACAAAGATGCACTTTATGCCAAGCATAGAGACTCAAGAGCTCTTTAACATACAACAGCTTCAAGAGCTCAAAGAGCGACTCACTCCCTACAAAGAACAGATTATCTTAGTACGCATAGGGCTTGAAGATATGCTCAGACAACTCAAAATGAAACGCAGATGTTCAGAAAATCTTTTTGATATAGCTGTTACATCACACACACTTGCACACTTTCTTGCTACATTTAAAAGTAGTGGTTTTAGTGTTAGTGGTGGTGTATTTCCCTGTTTTAAAGATAGTGATGGCTTCATTGAAGATGTCAAACGTGATTTAAAAGAGGGGTTAGTGAGTAAAACTGTTATACACCCGCATCAAGTAGAACTTTTTGAGGAGTGTTACCGTGTTAAACAAGAGGAGTTCGATGAAGCGGTTGCTCTATGTCAATCTACACAAACTGTCTTTGCACACAATGGAGCTATGCAAGAGAAAAACACTATGACACCCTATGCACAAGATATTATCTTACGAAGTGAACTCTATGGACTCTACTAACACACTCCTACTCACTCCTGTTACAAATATAGAGGAGTTGGTAGTATATCATCAACTAAGAGACAAAACACTCAAAGAGCAAGAAAGTTTTATAGCAGACTCTCCAAAGGTAATCAATGAGATTTTAAAAACAGAACTGCATATTTACAGTATCTTAGCAACTCAAGAGTATTATGATGAGTTTGCTCCACTTATAGAGAAAAAACAAAAAAAACAAACAACTCCCATACAACTCTACCTTGCAACAAAACAACAGATGCAAACAGTTGTAGGACATAAACTCCATCATAACGCAATGCTTCATGCCAAAAGAGCACCTATGGTAGCATTAGATGCGCTAGATGAGCATATAATTATGCTAGATGCTATAACATCAACAGAAAATATAGGCTCCATAGCACGTAGTGCTGCTGCACTTGGTGTTAGATCTTACCTTTTACCATCAGATGCACCACACCCCTACTCTCGCCGTGCACTTCGTGTTTCTATGGGGCACATAACAAAACTAAACTACCATATTTACGATGATATTAAAAAAACTATTGCTACTTTGCAACAAGCTGGTTATACTATTTTTGCAGCAGAGGTAGCCAAAGATGCTCTCAAACTCCAAGATGTAAATATTCCTAAAAAATGGGTTATTTTAATGGGGCATGAGGGAAAAGGTCTCTCTCAAGAGATTATAGCACTTTGTGACTACTGTGTTGAGATAGAGATGAGTGGTGAAGTAAGGAGCTTCAATGTTGGTGTTGCAGCCTCTATTTTAATGTACCATTTTCAGAGTAAAAAGTAAATAGTTTCTAAATACACAAGGAGTATAATTCTTTTTCTAGGAGTAGAAAATGTTTAAAAAAATTATGCCTCTCAATGCGATTATTTCGCTTAGAATGTTTGGACTTTTTATAGTCCTTCCTGTACTCTCTGTTTATGCACTTAACATGCCTAACTCTAGTCATACCATGGTTGGTATTATTATCGGTGGGTATGCGCTAACACAGATGGTTTTTCAAATACCTTTTGGAAAAGCTAGTGACTCCATAGGTCGTAAAAAAACGATCATTTTTGGGCTTTTAGTTTTTGCTGCTGGTTCTTTCATAGCGGGTGTGGCAACAGATGTTTACACACTACTTTTTGGAAGACTCCTACAAGGTGCTGGTGCTATTGGTTCTGTTGTTACTGCAACTATTAGTGATGTAGTAAAAGAGGAGGAACGTAGTAAAGCTATGGCTATTATGGGCGGTAGTATTGGTATGTCATTTGCACTTTCAATGGTTGCTGGTCCAGTCATAGCATCCTCTTTTGGTGTTAATGCACTCTTCTTTTTTGTTGCATTTTTAGCACTTTTTTCTATATTTATACTTATAAAGTATGTTCCAGATCCACCAAAAATAAAACATACATATACACAAACTGACAAGTTGGATGCACTAAAAAATAAAAACCTTATGAAGATGAACATCACAAATGTTTTAGTAAAAGGTTTTATGACATTTGCGTTTATGATTATTCCTATTATTCTAACTAAAACATATGGTTGGGAGATGAATGAGCTTTATAAAATCTACCTACCATCTATGGTTGTTGGTATTCTCTCTATGGCTCCAGCTGCAATAATAGCAGAGAAAAAAGGAAAATATAAAGCTGTTTTACTTGCGGGAATCGTTGTTTTAGCACTTGCTTATCTTGTAATAGGTATGAGTCAAACATATATGATGTTTAGTGCTGGTGTAGTTATCTTTTTTATAGGGTTTAACCTTCAAGAACCTATTTTACAATCTTTAGTGACAAAGTATGCAAAAGTTCACCAAAGAGGTGAAGTACTTGGTATCTTTAACAGTGCTGGTTACTTTGGTACATTTTTAGGTGGTTTTGTAGGTGGTATGCTCTTAGATATGGCTTCACTTGCAACTATATCATATGCTATTATAGCTATCTGTATAGTATGGGGAATGATGATTGTAACACTTGAAAACCCTGCTAAAACAAAAATAGCATATATTCACCTTGACAATACTGACCATGCAAAACATGAAGAACTTCACACTTTTAACGGGTGTAAAGAGTGGTATATAAATGACAGTGAACATCTTTTAGTAGTAAAATATGATAGTGAAGTTGTTACAGAAGAAGATATAAAAACTGTTATTCAAAAATAAAGATTACGAACAAAAAATAAACTAAAAAAAAAGCCCTATCTGCTCAAAAGCAAATAGGGCTTAAAAAGTTTCTCTGTAATGAAAAACTATACTATGCAGATACCTCATTTGTATCTACACTTGCACCAACCTCTTCTGCGAGTTGATCCATAAGTTCAAAAAGTTTGTTAGAGTGTTCTTCAGCTTCAGAGAATTTTCTAATAATCTCATCTTTAGACTCACTTTTTGCCATACAACCACCACCAAGCGCACAATCAAGATTTTCATTGATAAGCTCATGGAATTTTGTGTGATGCTCTTCCATCTTTTTAAATGTAGCATTGTTTGCAAAAAGTTTTTGACCTGTTGAGTAGTACCATCTACCAAATCCACAACTTTTATAATCTTTTTTAATCTCATCTGTAACAGTACCATTAACCACTGAAGAGTATGCGTTTGATTTAAATAAAATATGGTTAATTTTATAACTTGATAGGAAAAGAGCAAAACTACTTTGATTTGACTCTTGAGATGTTTTTTGCATATCTGAAGTTAATGTTTCCATAGTGCTTGAGAAGTTGTACATAGTATCATTCGCACTATTTGCAATCTTGTTCATAGTAGCAGCATTTTCAGAGATACCACTTGATTGTTGTTGTAGATTTTGAATAGTGATGCTAATCTCACCTGTTGCTTTTCCAGTTCTCTCAGCAAGTTTACGTACCTCATCTGCAACAACAGCGAAACCACGACCATGTTCACCTGCACGAGCAGCTTCTATGGCAGCATTAAGTGCAAGTAAGTTTGTTTGATCTGCAATATCTTTAATAAGGTTTACAACAGTAGTAATCTCACCTACATTTGTATCCATCTGATCGATAGCACCAACTGTATCTGTTACAAGTTCACTTAACTGTGCGATCTCTTGAGAAGTTGCTTCAACTGCGCCAAAAGTCTCTTGCGTTGACTCATATGCTTTAGATGTCAGACCTGTAACCTCTCTAAATGCAGCTTCTGTTTTGTGAATATCTGCTGTAATAAGATCAAGATTTCCTTTTACACCGCCATTTAACTGACTAAATGTAGTTGACATCATACCCATAAGTTTATAACGCTCATTTGCTTTCATAGATGAAACCGCTTTTTGAATAGCGTTTGCAGTCTCTTTAAACTCACCATTTAAACCAGCAGGGAACATACTTCTGTACATCTCACCATCACTTACAGCAGAGATAGTATAGCGAGTCTCTCTTAGTACAATCTCTATCTGATCTAGTGCGTTGTTTACATCCCATGCGATCGCTTCAAGTGGCGTTTCATTTTTATGCACCATTACACGTGTTGCTAACTTACCATTTTTTACATTTTGAAGAACTTTTGAGATCTCTTCTAAAAGATCATCAGAGGAGTTTTGAGATGTTCCACCTGATGGTATAAACAGAGAACCAAGTGCTAAAACTAAAAGAGCACCACCAGCTATGAGTTGCTCACCTATCATCAAATATATTGCACTTGCCAATGTAAGTACAAAGAGTGCTATAACACTCGGATTTTTTAGATTATTCATTTTTCTATGCTCCCTTTTGTAGGTTGATTACAAACTCTGTGTAACTTACTTTGTTCTCAGCAAGTAGATCTTCAAGTATCTTTTGTGATGCTTTAATGCCACCTGAGCGTTCAGCATCTTTTAATGTCTGATATATAGGTATGATTTGATCTATGGCACTACGTGGTGGTTTACGACGTACAGAAGTATAACTTACAATTCTTCCATTTTCATCTACATCAGCCGTAATATAAGCAAGCACCCAATAGTAACTTCCATCCATAGAGAGATTCTTTACAAAACCAAAAAACTCTTTTTTGTTACGTATGAGATCCCATACAAGTTTGAAAGCAACAGCAGGCATATCGGGGTGGCGAATAAGATTGTGGTTTGCACCTATTAAATCGGCAGCGGGGTAACCTGACATCTTTGCAAATATCTCATTACAGTAGATGATATTTCCCTTTGTATCTGTTTTAGATACAATAAAATCATCTGCACCTAATTCATGTTCTTTGTTTGTGATGTTTTTTGTAGCGTCTTTTTTAGATAGTCTTTTCATAAGATACATCCTAGTATTTATAATAATACTTATATACTATAACAATGTAGCCTTATACTAGATTAAAGTTACAAAATGGTGACAATTTAGAAGATAATTGCCACCAAGTATGTGTTTTAATGTTACATTCCTGGAATACGAGGGATCTTTCCAAGTTTTGAGTAGCGTGCATAAAGCCCCCACCCTTTTTTAAGCCAGTGACCAACAATAGGCATAGGGATCATAAATGCGCGTTTATCATCACGGTACACAAATGATGCTCCATCACCTGTATCCATAACACATAAAATGTTAAGGTGTTCATTGTACCCTAACATCTCACCATTTCCACTCTCTTTTACTTTGATGTTGTGTGCAACATTTCTAGCCATTACTTCAGCTATGTGACCCTGTTTTGCTCTCCACTCATACCCTTCAAGTGCAGCAGTATCTCCAATAGCATAGATATTATGAGCTCTCTCTTGCTCCATATCTGAAAGATCTACTTGACAAAAATCATCTACTTTTACAAATCCTGCAGCATTTTGAGGTAGATCAGAATCTTTTACTACTTGATGTCCATCACCAGCAGGTATGAACATAGTAAAATCAGAATCTAGTTTAGAATCATCTTCAAAAATAATTCCATCTTTTTCAAACGATTTTATCTTTTTACCAAAGTGTTGTTTAATGTCAAGCATACCAAAGAAAGTATCCATCATACTAAGAGCTTTTGGTCCCATACGTTTTCCTGGCTCTGCCATAGGTGCAAAGAAAGTAAGGTTATAGTTCTCTCTTATACCCTTTTTCTTTAAAAGATTATGTACGTTGAACATAAGCTCAAAACCTGGTCCACCACGTACGGCAGAAGTATCATTTGGATTCCCACCAAAACCAAAGCAGATATTTCCTTTACCCATAGCTATAATATGATCAACTTTATCACGTAGAAGCAGTGCTTGTTCAGGAGCTCCACAAATAGAGAGTGTGTTATCAAGCCCTTGATGTTTCATTTTTGATGCACCAATAGCAACTATAAGTTCATCATAATCATTTAACACCGTACCACTTTGAAGTGTAACCTCACCCTTTTGTGCAGAGATAGCAGTTACACCATCTACTATAAGGTTAAAACCATGTGCTTCTTTAAGATCTTTTAGATCTACACATATCTTCTCATACTCAGTCTCACGAGTAGGAATCCAGATAGATGTTGGATAGATATAGAAAAAATCTCTATCACTTACCAATGTTACATCGTAATTTTCTTTACGCAGGTAGATCGCTGCTTCAACACCAGCAAAACCACCACCTAAAACTAATATTTTTTTCATATATTTTCTCCATAATAATCAAAACTAATGAGAAATATTAATCTTTTTGATGTTAAAACTACATTAATCTAGCTAGTTTTATCGTCATTTTTACGATTTATGAAGAAAATAGCAACACTACTGAGTAAACCACCAACAACAATATGCAACATAATATCCTCATTTAACACCACATAAGCACTCAAAAGTGCAAAAAATGGTACCAGAAACATAAACGCACTTGTTTTTTCACTTCCTAAAACCCCAGATGCCATAAAAAATATAGTAGTTGCAACACTCTGTCCTAAAACAGCTAAGTAGATAAGTGCTACCCAAAAGCGACTATCTTGCTCAAACACCAGCATCAAACCATCACCATAACCATAAAAAAAAGTAACAACAGTTGCGACTACGGCTATGTAGAAACTATAATGCACAGGGTGTATATGTGCTTGTGAGTACTGCGCTAAGAGTGTCACTCCAGCCCAACTCAAAGCACAAAGTAAAAAGTAGAGGTTTTGAGGTTGCATAAAGAGTGTCAGGTCATTTACCTGCATCATTACCGCTCCACCAACAACCCCCAAAAAAAGTCCAAACAACTCTTTTAAAGAGAGTCGCTTTCCAAAAAAAAGCACTCCTAATATAAAACTCACCAACGGTGTCAATGTCGTAATAATAACACTGCCCCCTCCTGCATACCCATACTTAATGCCAAAGAAGGAAAATACCATAAATGCGATATTTAAAACACTACTAGCTCCTACAAAAGGCAAACTCTTCTTACGTAAAACCAAAGGTTCTTTTAGAAAATAAAGTATGGGTAAAAATGCTAAACTCATAAAGAAAAAACGCCAAAATATGATGATATGTGCGTCTAAATCTGCTGTTAAGATTTTTAAAGCACTCCAACCACCACCCCATAAAAGCATCGCTAATACAAGTAGTAGAGTGTAGTGTTTTGTTGTAAGGTTGTGAAGTTGCATAGAGACTCTTATTTAAAGAGACTCTATTGTTTCTCTATCTAAAGAGGTTGCTGTCATAATGGTAGCTATATCTACACCATTTTGTAAAAGATTTCTCGCTATTGCAAATTTCATCTTCAACCTCTACACATTGTAATACGTTGCGTTTGGATGGTGCACAACCACAGCACTTGTACTCTGTTCAGGGTGTATCTGAAATGTTTCACTCAACTCTATACCAAACTCCTCTGGCTTTAAGAGGTTAAAGAGTGGACGGTTAAGCTCTAAATCTGGACATGCCGCATACCCAAAGGAGTAACGACTCCCTTGGTAGCGGTTCATTCTCACATCTGCAAGTGTGTTCCCCTCATCTTTTGCTATGCCCAAATCTAGGCGTATCTGTTTATGCGCTATCTCTGCAAGTGCTTCTGCAAGTTCAACGCCAAGACCATGGAACTGGTAGTAGTATGTATAATCACCCTGCTCATAGATCTCACGCTCTATCTCACTGAGTTTAGCTCCTGCACTTACACACGTAAGAGCAACAACATCGTGTCTCTCACTGTGAAAAAAGTCACTCAACGCTCTGTGGGGTTGTTTTCTTTGACGAGGAAAAGTAAAACGCTCTTTTGCTCTTGCTCTTATCTGCTCTAGTGGCTCTGTATTTATGTCATTTTTACCAAAATACCCCTCACTCTCATCAAATAAAAGCAGCGTGTTGTCATCACTTCTACATGGCCAATACCCATAGATAATAGTCGGCTCAAAAAGCCCCTCATCTAAAAACCTTGCTTTGAGTTTCTCATAGGCTGGCCACACCACCTCATCGAGTTGTTTTTGGTACGCCTCTTTACTCATACCTTTTGAGCTGTACCCCCAACGTGATTTAAAAAGAAGTTTATGGTTGATCCACTCAAATGCCATCTCAACCTGTTGTTGTGTAAGTTGAAGCTCACGTCTTCCCCAAAATGGTGGCGTTGGGATCTCAACGTCACGTGAAGGCATCTTTAACTCTTCAAAAGGTGGTATCACAACCTCCTCTTCCACTTTTCTCTCAACCTCTGGAGCGTCTGGGTGCAGGTTTGTATCAAAGTTCCCCGCTTCTATACGGCTCATCGCTGTTACACCATCAAACGCATCTTTACAGTAAAAGATAGGACCATCATAGATAGGGCGACAAAAATCATCTATAAATGTTCGTGTGAGTGCTGCACCACCGAGTAAAACAGGTATTTTGATACCTTTTTGTTGCATAATCTCTAGGTTTTCTTTCATCACCTGCGTTGATTTTACTAAAAGACCACTCATACCAAACGCACTTATATGCCCCGCTTGCATCGCTTCTATAAAGTCATCTAGTTCCACCTTTATACCAAGGTTTTTTACTTTATAGCCATTGTTTGAGAGAATAATATCTACAAGATTTTTTCCAACATCATGCACATCACCCTTTACTGTTCCAAGTGCCAATGTTGTATCTACCTCTTTTTCAACTTTTGGTAGATACGGGTTAAGATGATCTACCGTTTTTTTCATAGTCTCAGCACTTTGCAGTACAAATGGAAGTTGCATCTGTCCACTACCAAAGAGCTCCCCTACCACTTTCATAGCGTCTATGAGGATCTCATTGACTATCTTCTCAGGTGGTATGTGGTGGCGAACCTCCTCCACTAGAGGGATCATTCTCTCTTTATCTCCATCCATAAGCAGTTTTGCTATCTTCTCCTCATCGCTCATAGCAAGGTACTCTTCATCTACCGCATCATTATCTACTGCCTCTTTTGTAGAGAAGTGCTCTATAAACTCAAAAAGAGCGTTTGGTGTTTTGTTAAAGATAAGGTTGTTACAAACATCTTGATCCTCTTGAGGGATCTTGTTGAGTGGAATAATATGCTTCACGTTGATAATAACACTCGTAAGCCCCGCTTCCACACAGTGGTGTAAAAACATAGAGTTAAGGTAAGGTCTTGCATCTTTGTCTAACCCAAAAGAGATGTTTGAAAGCCCTAAAACTGCTCCAACTTCAGGGTGCTTTTTACGAAGTGCACGTATAGCTTCTATGGTGTTAACTCCTGCGTCAAGGTACTCCTCATCTCCACTTGCAAGGGTAAACGTAAGTACATCAAATACTAAATCCTCTTTTTTAATACCG
>Ga0256843_1003599_pt1 | contig 10686 bp, 6 predicted proteins | sample AlvinellametaG_FD_191572 | JGI IMG/M metagenome (GOLD analysis project Ga0256843, IMG submission 191572) | Pompeii worm associated microbial communities from hydrothermal vent at the East Pacific Rise, Pacific Ocean - Alvinella | ecosystem: Host-associated > Annelida > Integument > Unclassified ... | reverse complement strand
ATATTCCAAAAGAATTAAATATTTCTAGTTTTAGTTTGAATAGTCATTCTTGAGCATGTCCTGAATGTCATGGACTTTGAGTAAAAAAAGTTTTTTTAGAAGAAAAAATTACAAATCCTAATTTAACATTGCTTGAATGAGCAATAATTGCTCCGGGATTTTCAGGAAATTATTTTTATGCTTTTTTAGAAGAATTAAAAAAACATCATAAATTAGATTTAAATAAAAATTGGTCATTACTATCAAAAAAAGAAAAAGATTTAATTTTATACTGAACTTGAGATAAAAGTTATACAGTTTCTTTTAAAAATGATTCATGAGAACAAAAAACTTATAGTTCTAGATTTGAATGAGTTATAAATACTTTAGAAAGAAGATATTTTGATTGAGGTTCAGAAAAATGAAATTATGATGATTTTATTATAGACATTGATTGTCCACTTTGTCTATGACATAGACTTAATGAAGAAAGTTTATCAGTAAGGATAAATGGCTTAAATATTGGGCAATTATCAGATCTATCAGTAGACAAAGCTTTGGAATTTTTGTCTACATTAAAGTTGACAGATTCTCAAAAAACAATAGCAGACAAAGTTTTAAAAAATGCTATAGAAAGACTAGAATTTTTAAAATGAGTTTGATTAAATTATATTACAATATCAAGAAAATCTTGAACTTTAAGTTGATGAGAAGCTCAAAGAATCAGGCTTGCTACTCAAATTTGAACAAAATTAGAATGAATTATTTATGTTTTGGATGAACCTTCTATATGATTACATCCCAGAGATAATAATATGCTTATAAAAAATTTGAAAGCTCTTAGAGATGTTTGAAATACCTTAATTGTTGTTGAACATGATGAAGATATAATGAGAGAATCTGATTATATTATTGATATTTGACCAAAAGCTTGAAGAGATTGATGAAAAGTTGTTGCTACTTGAAATATTGATGAAATAATGCAAAATCCTAATTCTATAACTGGTCCATATCTTAGACATGATAGACAGATTATTGTAGACAGATGATTTAGACCTTCTTTTAAAGATTTAGAAAAAAATTGAAAAGTATTAAAAATTTTATGAGCAAAACAAAATAATCTTAAAAATATAGATGTTACTATTCCTCTTTCAAATTTTGTTGTTGTAACTTGAGTTTCAGGTTCTTGAAAATCTAGTTTGGTAAATGATATTTTGTCTAATTATTTGGCAAATAATCTTAATAGAGCCAAAAGACAAGTTGGACAAGTAGATAAAATTACTTGACTTGAGAATCTAGATAAAGTTGTGATTATAGATCAATCTCCAATTTGAAAAACTCCAAGATCTAATCCAGCTACTTATACTCAGGTGTTTACTCCTATAAGAGATGTTTTTGCTATGACAGAAGAAGCTCAAATTAGATGATATACTCCAGGACATTTTTCTTTTAATACAAGAGCTTGAAGATGTGATGTTTGTGATGGTGAATGAGTAAAAAAAATAGAAATGCATTTCCTTCCACCTATTTATGTAGAATGTGAAGCTTGTTCTGGAACTAGATATAATAGAGATACTTTGCAAATAAAATATAAATGAAAAACAATAGCTGATGTTTTAAATATGACGGTTACAGAAGCAAAAGAATTTTTTATAAATCATTCTAATATTAAAAAAATTTTAGAAACTATTGAAAAAGTGTGATTATGATATATTAAACTAGGACAAAACTCCACAACTTTAAGTTGATGAGAAGCTCAGAGAATAAAATTATCTACTGAATTATCTAAAAGATCAACTTGAAAAACATTTTATATTCTTGATGAACCTACTACAGGATTGCATTTTCAGGATGTAGACAGATTATTGACAATATTACACTCATTAGTAGATAAATGAAATTCTGTTTTAGTTATTGAGCATAATATGGATGTTATAATAAATGCTGATTATATTATAGACATTTGACCAGAATGATGAGATGCAGGTTGACAACTTATGGTTGCTTGAACTGTAGATGAAGTTAAAAAAGATAAAAAGTCGTATACAGCAGAAGCTATAAGAAAATATTTAAATAAATTTAAAAAATAAAAATAATTTATGAAAAATTTATTAGAACATAAACAAAAAACTAAAATTTTAGATGAATTAATAAAAAAGTGATTAGAAGAAACAAAAAAAGATCCAAAAAATTTTACAAAAGATAAATTTCACAAACTAAAAAATGAAATTTATAAAAAATACAAAATAGCAAAACCTTTTCAGTCTATTGAATTAATTGAAAGATATGAAGAATTAATAGCTGATGGAAGCTTAGAAGAAAACTTATTTTTCAAAAAAATTTTAAGAAAAAGATGAGTTAGAAGTCTTTCAGGAGTAACTATTATTTCTCTTTTAACAAAATCTTTTGGTTGTCCTTGAAAATGTATTTATTGTCCTAGCTTTGAAGGTTTACCAAAATCTTATATTCCAAATGAGCCAGCTGTTCAAAGAGCAGTTTTAAATAATTTTGATCCTATTATGCAAATTCATAATAGACTTAGGGCTTTGGAAATTACAGGTCATACTATAGAAAAAAATGATGTTAGAATTATTGGTGGAACTTGGTCTGTTTATCCTTTAGAATATCAAGAAATGTTTATAAAAGCAATTTATGATGCTTTTAATACTTATGATGATATGAAAAAATATCTTGAAAAGACAGACTTAACAAATGATAAATTTGCAACTTTTAAATTAAAAGAAGGTTATAAAGCAAAACTTTCAAAAAACCTAGAAGAAGCAAAAAAAATAAATGAGACTTCAAGACTTAGAGTTATTTGAATAGCAATAGAAACAAGACCAGATTGGGTAACTTTTGAAGAAATTGCAAGACTTAGAAGATATTGAGTAACAAGAGTAGAAATAGGGTACCAAACTACAATTGATGAAATAAACAAGCTTAATAAAAGATGACACTCTAATAAAGAAAGTATAGAAGCAACAAAAATGCTAAAAGATGCTGGTTTCAAGGTTGTAGCTCATATGATGCCAAATCTTTTAGGTTCAACTCCAGAGTTAGATAAAAAAGCTTTAAAAGAAGTTTTTGAAAATCCAGATTTTAGACCTGATGAGTTAAAAATTTATCCAATGATGGTAACAGATAATTCTGAACTTACAGAGCTTTGGAAAGCTTGAAAATTTAAGGCTTATGATGATGAAACTCTAATTAATCTTACAGCAGAATTACAAATGATGATTCCAGAATATGTAAGACTTAATAGAACATATAGAGATATTCCAGCTTCTGAAATTTTAGAGGGTTCAACTCTTGCTAATCTAAGGCAACTTGTAGAAGAAAAAATAAAAAAATCTTGAGTAAAATTACTTGATACAAGACACAGAGAATTAAAAGATTGAAGCAATGATCCTAAAAAAGCTATTTTAAATATTTTTGAATATGATGCTAGTAAAGCAAAAGAATATTTTCTCACTTTTGAAGATAAAGAAGATAGAACAATTTTTAGTTTATTAAGATTGAGGTTACCAGAAAATAATGAAGATGTAGTTTCTATTTTACCAGAGTTAAAATGATGTGCTTTAATTAGAGAAATTCATACTTTTTGAGATCAGCTAGGAGTAAAAGAAAAAGGTTCAACTTTTGGACAACATATAGGTTTTGGTAAAAAACTTATAAAAAAAGCTGAAGAAATAGCAAAACAAAATTGATATAAAAAAATGGCTGTAATAGCCTGAGTTTGAGTAAGAGAATATTATAAAAAAAGATGATATAATTTGGAGGGAGAGTATATGGTAAAAAAACTTGATTAAAAAAAGTTTTTGAAAAATATAAAAAATATGTAATATTAGAAAAAAATATTTCGTAATATATAAAAATATGCAAATTCAAATAAAAAATATTTGAAAGATAAAAAATGCCATTATTAATTTAGATTGATTAAGTGTTATTGCTTGAAATAATGATACTTGAAAATCTACGGTATGAAAACTTGTATTTTCGGTAATAAAAGCTTTTCAAAAGTATAAAGATTTTTCTGAAATATCTAAAGAAAACATTATAAAAAAACAAATTGATGAAATATATTCTTTATGAAGAATATTGTTTAATATACTAAGAGATGAAAAAAAAACTGATGCTTGAACTATTTTTAAAAAATTTAAAGAAAATTTTTATCCAGATATTTTTTTAGAAGAATTAGAAAATAGTAATAATAAAAAAGAATTTTTTAATAAAAAAAAAGAAATTATTCTATGATTATTAAATGATAGTTATACAATATCAAGACTATTAGAAGAATTTGAAGTGTTAGAAAAAGAATTTTTTAAAGAAGAAACAAAGGAATATTTGATAGAAAAAGCGTTAAATAATATACTAGAAAGTGAATTTAAAAATTGATTAAATGAATTAAAAGAACAATGATATTTTATTGCTAAAGATTGAGAATTACCACTTTTTGAAATTATTTTTAAATGAACAAAAGTTCAAAAAATTAAAATTGATGATGATATAATAAAAATACAAGATTCAGTTTTTACAGAATCCCCAATAATTTTAAATTTTTTTAATGATTTTTATTCATCTGATAAGATTCAATATCATATAAAAGATTTATTTAAAAAAATAGTTTCTATAAATGAAAGTAAGTGAGATAGAGTAAATTGACTTTGGAAAAAAATAGAAGATATAATTAAATGAACTTTTGAATTAAGAAAAAGAATTGTTTGATTTGATTTAAGTTTTAAAAAAGAATGAATTGATAGAAAAATAGAGCCAATTAATACAGCAACAGGGATTAAGTCTTTTTGAGTTTTAGATTTATTAGACCAATCTTGAAATTTAAATAAAGAAACATTACTAATTTTAGATGAACCAGAAGTACACTTACATCCAGAATGGCAAGTTAAATATGCGAATTTAATAACTGAATTAATAAAAGAAAGACAAATATCAGTTTTAATTACATCTCATAGTCCATATATGATAGAAGCTTTAAGTAAATATTCAAAAGAATTAAAAATAAATGCTAGTTTTTATTTATCAGAAGAAAATTGAAAATGAAAGTGCGTAATTGAAGATAAAACAGAAAAAAAATATGAAATTTTTGAAAAATTATCAAAACCATTTAAAGAATTAATTTTAAAATAATATGTTATTAAGTTTAAAAGATTATTGAATTTCTAAATGATATTTTATTGAAAAGAAATTAAATGAATTTTCTGAAGCAAAAAGGGATTGATTTGATAATATAAAAAAGGTAGTAATAGATTTTGATGAAACATGAAAAAAGTTTGGAGATTTGTCTAGTAAGACGGCAGATGTTTTGGATATAAAAAATGATAATAACTTAAATTTTATTGAATTTAAAAATATAATAGATAATTGAAATATTGAAGAATTTATAAAAAACTTAAATTTTGATTTAAAAGTAGAGGAAAGTTTTCATTTATTAAGAAGAATCATAAAAGAAAGAAATTTTTGAACTATAGAAAATAGAAAAAATTTTAATGAAACTAGAAATCAATTTATTTTTTCAATAGCTTGAGATATTTCTTATGAATTAGAAACTTTATTAAGCTTAGAAGTTTTAGGTTTAGAAGATTATGATAAAACTTTAGAAAAAGTTTTTTGGATAGAAACAAAAAATTTAAAAAATTATTTATAATTTTATGTTTTTACTTTTTTCTTTCCTAAATAATAAAACTAAAAATATTATTAATAAAAAATAAAAAACTTCTAAAAAATTTTTTAATTCTCACAAATTTAATTTTACTACAGAATAATTTGAACTTCAAAAAAAGTTTACTATAAAAATATCAAAACTTAAAAATAAATAAGCTACAAATCAAATAATATAGCCAAGAATAGGGAAAATTAAATAAAAAATAATACTTAAAAATCATAAAAGCATAGCTATAGGAATTGTCCAAGAAACAAGTATATTTGTTAAAGGAGCAACAATTGAGATTTGTCAAAAATTAATAGCCATAATTGGCAAAGTAAAAACAAAAGCTGACATTGTTAAAATAAAAGCCTCTTTTATACTCATAAATTCTGGCAAAAAAGAAAAAAGTTTTTTGAAAAAATCTTGAGTATACAAAATTCAAAGAACTGCTAAAAAACTTAAAGCAAAAGAAACATCATAGTTTAAGATATAAGGAGATAAAAATACCATTATACTTGCGGTTAGCAACACTAAAGTTATATTTTCTGACTTTCTTCAAAAACTCATTATGATATAAGCTAAAGCTCACATTATAGAAGCTCTTAAAACAGGAGCTGATAATCAAACAAGTAAAGAAAATAAAATAATAATTACTATCATTAAAATTGTTCTAAAATAAATTGGAATAAACTTAAAAATATAAGAAAAAAATATTATCAAAATAGCTATATTAAAACCAGAGACTGCTATAAAATGAGTAAGCCCAGAATTATTAAAATTTTGTTTTAAAGAATCTGGTAAATTTTCCCTTGCTCAAAGCAAAATCCCACCAAGAAAAATAGCTTCTTGTTTTGGATATATAAGATAAATTATATCTAATAATTTTTCTCTTGTTTTATTTATTTTTTGTAAAATTATATTTTGTTTTTCTTTTCAAATTTTTTCTAAGGAAAAAAGATTTGATTTAAAATAAATATTTTTTGAAAGCATAAATTTTGAATAAGAAAAATCAGAAAAATCTCTTATTATTTGGATTTTTGCCTTTGTTTTTATTATATCTCAAAATTCAAGTTTATAGTTATTTGGAATTTTTATTATTCATAAAATTTTTGAATTTATTTTTTTATTATCTATAGTTTTTAGTTCTAAAATATAACTACTATCAAAATCAGTTTTTTTATATAAATCTATAATTTTTCAAGAAAAATTATGATATTTATTATCATCATAAATTTGCACTTTTGTCAAATTTGAGTTTAGTAAAGCTATATTTTTCTCTGAAACAAAAATTCAAATTAAAGAAGAAAAAAATATTATAAATAATATAATAAAATAATCTAAAAATTTCTTATTAAAGAAAAAAACTAAAGAAATTAAACTTAAAAAAATACTTAAAAAAAATAAACTCAGAAAAAAATTAGAAAAAATATTATTAAAAAAAATTCCACATAAAAAAAATATCAAAAAGATATTAAATAAAATATTTTTTGATATTTTTTGCATAAAAATTTATTTATGATCTAAAATTATAGTAGTATCTTTAGCTCAAATTTTTGATAATACATAAAGTCTATAAAAACTAAAAATCATTAAGATAAAAGCTAAAATTTGATTGAAGTTAATAAAAATTAAATTTTTAAACATATCTGTTTTTCCAGAAAAATTTTCAAAAATAATGATTATAAGAGAAAATAATATTAGTCCAATATAAGCTATAAATCACTTTATTTTTATATACATTCTTAAAATATATAAAACAGCAAAAAGTATAAAAAATAATATAGAGTATACTATTGGCAAAGGAAAAACAGGAGTAGAAGAAATTGGAGAAAATGAATTAGTATAAGTTATTTCTATTCAATAATTTGTATTAGCTCAATATACCTGTCATCAAAGTAATGCTCAAATATATCAAATTGACAAACTAAGTAAAAAAGCTAAAACTAAAGAATCTATATATTTTATAGCTTTTTCTCATCTTAGTCTCAGATTTATTAAAAAAACTAAAACAAATCCAAAAATAGCTCAAAATAAAGAAAAATTATAATCTACAGTAGCAAAAAAATCAGAAAAGCTAGACATATATTTTAAATCATTCCAATTCGCTATTACATAGAAAAGTCTAGAAAATATGAATATAGAAAATAAATACCACAAAATATTATTGTAAAATATAGCTAAGCTAAAATTATTCTTAGTAGAGAATTTTTTTAGCATATATAAGAATAACAAAAAAGATATAGTTAAAAATATTCAAAAGCTATAAATAGGAAAATCGAATATGTATATTAATGGATACAAACTATTTTGTTAGAATATAAACTATATTTCTATATTATAATTTTTTTTAAATTTTTCAAATAAAATTTTAAATTATTTATTTTATCCATCAATCAATTATATCTCTTATTACCTGAGACATTTTTATAGGTGAATGTCTTACAAAATCTTTTTGGTTAATTAAATCTCTTCTTATTATTTTATATTTTTTATTTTTTAATTCTTCTAATTCTTTATCTTTTAGTTTTACAGGTTTTTTATTTTCTTCTTTTTTATATTTTGCAACCATATAGTCGCTAATATGTCAGTTATTAACTATTACAAAATCTAAGATTCATTCTCATAAATATTTTTCTATTGTTTCTATAAAATCTTTTACTTTAAAATTAGTAGTTTCTCAAGATTTTGTCATAATATTACAAAAATATACAATTTTTGCATTATTATTTTTTTTCGCTTTTTTAATAGCTTTTTTAACTCATTTTACAAGCAAGTTTGGAATAATTGACGTATATAAATCTCAAGGTCAAATAATTATTAAATCACTTGATTCTAGAGTTTCTATTCATCTTGGATTTATTGATACTTCTGGTTCTAAATAAGCATTTTTAATACATAAGTTAGGATCATGAATAGGACAATCAATATTTGTTTCTCATTTTACTTTAGTTCAATCTTCTAATTCTACAACTAAATCAGATTTTTCTAATGTTACTGGAACAACTTTTCATTTTACTCTAAAAAGTCTTGAAACTTCATCTAATCATTTTTGAAAGTCTCAAGTTATATCATTCATAGCTGTTAATAATAAGTTACCGATAGTATGACCTGAAACAGAACTATTTTTATCAAATCTATATTCAAATAATTTTCTTAAAAGTAAAGATTCTTCACTTAAAGCTAAAACAGCTCTTCTAATGTCTCATGGAGGCAATGTTCAAAATTCATCTCTTAATACTCAAGTACTTCATCAACTATCACTCATAGAAACTACAGCAGCTAAATTTAAATCTTTATACTGTTTTAATCAGCTTAAAACATTATAGGTTCAAGTTCATCAACCTATCATTGTAATATTTATTTTATTTTGAAGTATCATAAAATTGTTTTAATAAATATTTTTACACACTTGTAATCATTGGAATTATCATTGGTTCTCTATCAAGTTTTTTTGTTAAATAAGCCTCAAGATCTGTTTTTATTATTTTTAATAAATCTTTTTCAGAAATATCTGGAACATCTTTTATAGTATTTTCATAAATTTCTCTTGATTTTCTTATAAGTCATCTATGAGTATGTTGAACTTCATCTAAATAAACAAGACCTCTTGTTTCTATTTTTATATGTCAAATTAAAGCTCTTGTTTTTTTATCAGCTTTAAAATTTACAACTAAAACTCAAGCTTGCATCATTTGTTCTCTAGCTTTTAAAACATGACTAGAAGAAACACTCATTGCATATCAATCTATAATAATTTCTTGAATTGGAGCTTTGATTCTTGATTTGAATACTCTTCAAGTTTTTGGAGCAAAATCAACAATTTGTCCATTATCTAAAAGTAAAATATTTTCTTTTTTAAATCCTGTAGATTGAGCTGTTTTTGCATGTATACTTCTAAAATATAAATCCCCATAAATAGGCATAAAATATTGAGGTTTTACCAAATTTAACATTATTTTTTGTTCTTCTTGAAAAGCATGTCCACCTGTATGATATTCTCAATCATCTTTTGTTAAAACATTAGCTCCAAGTTTTATAAGTTTATTTATAATAGCAACAACTGATCTATCATTTCCAGGAACAACACTTGAAGAAAATACAATAGTGTCCCCTGAAACAATTTCTATAGCATTATGAGTTCATTCTGCCATTCTAGCAAGAGCAGAAAATTGTTCTCATTGGCTACCTGTTGTAATAATTATTTGGTTGTGTGGTAAAATTCCTTCTGTATTTTTTGAAGTCATTTTTTTAACAACTCCTGGTTTTATTTTTAAATAACCTAATTGTTTTGCTATTTCAATATTTTCAACCATACTTCTTCCTGAAAGAAATATAGTTTTTCCATATTTATCAGCTATGTTTATCAATTGTTGAATTCTTGAAATCCAAGAAGAAAAAGCAGCAATAATAAGTCTTCATCTTCTATGATTTCTAACTATTTCATCAAGAGCCTCTCAAACATTTTTTTCACTCATTGAATGTCATTTTTTAGGAGAACCTGTAGAATCAGATAAAAATAAAGTTATTCATCTAGAACCTATTTCTCCAATTCTTTCTAAATCAGCTGGCGGATCAATTTCTGGAGTAAAGTCTATTTTAAAATCTCAAGTATGAACAAATTTTGCTCAACCTGGTGATTCCATATAAAATCAAGCACAATCAGGAACAGAGTGATTTACTCTAAAAAATTCAACAGAAAATTCTCAAATTTTATATTTTTTCTTACTTCCAGCATCAACTTCTACAAAAGTAGCTTTATCTAAAAGATCAGCTTCTTCTAGTTGTTTTTTTACAAACCCCAAAGTAAGTTTTGTTCAATACAAAGTAGGATATCAAACAGCAGGATAAACATGTTTTAATGCTCAAATATGATCAAGATGAGCATGAGTAATAATCATTCCTTTTATATTTTTTTTGTATTTTTGTAAAAAGCTTACATCAGGAATAGAATAATTTACTCAAGGTAAAGTATAATCAGTAAATTGAACTCAACAATCAATCAAAACAATATCATCTCAATATTGAGCCATTGCCATATTTTTTGA
>Ga0256843_1003598_pt1 | contig 10687 bp, 15 predicted proteins | sample AlvinellametaG_FD_191572 | JGI IMG/M metagenome (GOLD analysis project Ga0256843, IMG submission 191572) | Pompeii worm associated microbial communities from hydrothermal vent at the East Pacific Rise, Pacific Ocean - Alvinella | ecosystem: Host-associated > Annelida > Integument > Unclassified ... | reverse complement strand
AAAGTTGCAATGGACATCAAAGCACTTATGGATTTAGGAAACTATCGTGGTCTTCGTCACCGTCGTGGTCTTCCAGTTCGTGGACAAAAAACTAAGACAAATGCGCGTACTCGTAAAGGTAAGCGTAAAACTGTCGGCGCAGCGTAAGGAATTATAGTATGGCAAAAAGAAAAGCTGTTAGAAAAAAAGTAGTAAAGAAAAATATATCTCGTGGTATTATCCATATCGCAGCATCATTCAACAACACATTAGTAACTATTACTGATGAAATGGGAAATATGATTGCTTGGAGTTCTGCTGGTTCTTTAGGATTCAAAGGTTCTAAAAAATCAACTCCATTCGCTGCTCAAGCTGCTGTTGAAGCTGCTGTTGAGAAAGCTCAAGTACATGGTATCAAAGAACTTGGTATTAAAGTACAAGGTCCTGGTTCTGGTCGTGAAACTGCAGTTAAATCTGTTGGTGCTATCGAAGGAATCCGTGTTACATTTATGAAAGATGTTACACCATTACCACACAACGGTTGTCGCGCACCTAAGCGCCGTAGAGTTTAAGGAGATTACTGATGGCAAGATATAGAGGTCCAGTAGAAAAAATCGAAAGAAGATTTGGAGTAAGCCTTAACTTAAAAGGTGAGCGTCGTTTAGCAGGAAAATCTGCATTAGAGAAAAGACCATATGGTCCAGGTCAACATGGTCAGCGTCGTAAGAAAGTTTCTGAGTATGGTTTACAACTTAATGAGAAACAAAAAGCAAAATTTATGTATGGTATTTCTGAAAAGCAATTCCACGCATTATTTGTTGAAGCAAAAAGAAGAGATGGAAATACAGGTACAAACCTTATCTCTTTAATTGAACAAAGATTAGATAATGTTGTTTATAGAATGGGATTTGCATCTACTCGTAGATTTGCTCGTCAACTTGTAACACATGGTCATATCTTAGTAGATGGTAAAAAACTTGATATTCCTTCTTACCGTGTAAAACCAGGTCAAAAAATAGAAGTTCGTGAAGCAAGTAAAAACAATGTTCAGATTGTTCGTTCATTAGAGCTTACAAACCAAACTGGTGTTGCTCCATGGGTTGATATTGATGCAGATAAAAAATTCGGTATCTTTACTCGTTTACCAGAGCGTGAAGAAGTTGTTATTCCAGTTGAAGAGCGTTTAATCGTTGAGCTTTACTCGAAATAATAATTTAATAAAAAGGGCGTAAAAGATATGAAAAAAATTAAAACTACTCCACTCGCTCCTCAAGAGTTTGAGGTAGAACAAATTAGTGAGAATGAAGCTAATATTATGGCTTACCCGTTTGAGACGGGTTATGCTATCTCTTTAGCACATCCACTTCGCCGTTTTCTATTAAGTAGCTCAGTTGGTTATGCACCTATTGGTATAAAAATTGAGGGTGCTAAACATGAATTTGATTCAGTTCGTGGTATGCTCGAAGATATTTCAGATTTTATTTTAAATCTTAAAGAGATTCGTTTTAAACTTAATAATGATGCAACTGAAGCAGAAATTAATTATAGTTTTAACGGTCCTTGTACTATTACAGGTAAAGATTTAACAAATGATGAGGTTGAAATTGTAACTCCTGATGCACCTTTAGCAACTTTAAATGAAGATTCTGTATTGAATTTTACAATTAAAATAGCGCAAGGTATAGGGTATGTTCCAAGTGAAGATACTACAGAAGAGTTAGATGATGACTATATTGCATTAGATGCATACTTCACGCCTGTAAGAAGTGCAACTTATAAGATTGAGAATGTACTTGTTGAGGATAATCCATCTTTTGAAAGAGTTGTAATGAACATCAAAACTGATGGTCAAATCTCTCCAATTGATGCTTTTAGAAACTCATTAGAAGTGATGTATGCACAACTTGCTGTGTTTAATTCAGAGATTAGCATAAAAGCTCCAACTACTATTGAGAGAGTTGAGGAGTCACCAGATCTTAAAAAACTAACTACAAATATAGATAGTTTAGGATTGAGTGCTCGTAGTTTTAACTGCCTTGATCGCTCAAATATTAAGCTGATAGGTGAAATTGTACTTATGAGTACAAATGATCTTAAAAATGTGAAAAATCTTGGAAAAAAATCTTACGATGAGATTGTAGAAAAAGTTCAAGAGTTTGGTTTTACAGTTGGTGCTGATTTAGCTGATGATGTAGTTACTGCACTCAAAAAGAAAATTGAAGACGCATAAGCGTTTAGATAAAAAGAGGAAAAGATATGAGACACCGTCATGGATATCGTAAACTAGGTCGTACAAGTGCTCACCGTAAGGCACTTTTAGCGAATCTTAGTATTTCGTTAATAGAACATGGTAAGATTGAAACTACTGCTATGAAAGCAAAAGAGCTTCGTTCTTACATTGAAAAATTAATCACAGTTGCTGGTAAAGGTGACTCAAACGCTCACAGAGCAGTATTTGCATCTTTACAAAATAAAGAAGCAACAAAAAAATTAGTAAATGAGATAGCACCTCAGTATGTTGATCGTGCTGGTGGTTACACTAGAATTACTAGAACGCGTATTCGCCGTGGTGACGCTACTACTATGGCATTTATTGAATTAGTATAATTCAATTTTCATAAAAGTGGGTTTTTACCTGCTTTTATACTCTGCAATTTCCACATTCTAAAATACTTACAATTACAAGGATAATTATTATGAGTAGTTTCGCATTTGGAACTTATAGGGTAAGTGACTTAAATCCTCTCCATATTGAAGCTTTGAAAGAAGCGATAGAGGGTGGAATACGACTTATAGATACATCTACAAATTATATGGATGGTGGGGCTGAACGCGCTGTTGGTCAGGTGTTGGAATCTTTTGACTATGGGATTCGTGAAGATGTGAAAATTGTAAGTAAATATGGCTATATTCAAGGCTCTTTACTTGCAGAACATAAAAAAAATCCTTTTGAAGATGTCGTTGAATTTTCTGAAACATGCTACCATTCTATTGCAAAAACTTTTTTGAAAGAACAGCTTACACGCTCTTTAGAGCGCTTACATGTAAGTAAAATTGATTGTTACCTTATTCACAATCCTGAGTATTATATTTATGATGCCTTAAAAAAAGAGGTAGAGAGAGATACGATGCTCGATACTATGTATGCTCGTCTTTATGAAGCATTTACAGGGCTTGAAGAGGAAGTAAAAGAGGGTAGAATTAACTCTTATGGGATAAGTTCAAACTCCTTTAGCAAACCACATAATCATCCAGAATTTTTACCCTATGAAGATTTAGTGACTTTAGCAGAAGATGCAGCAAAAGAGGTAGGAAACACAAGTCATAGTTTTACAACTATAGAACTTCCTATTAATATGCTTGAAACAGAGGGATTAAAGTGTGCATTGTGGGCAAAAGAGCAAGGATTAAGAGTTTTAGTAAATAGACCTCTTAATGCTCAAAAAGGGGAATTGATGTATCGGTTGGCTGAGTATGATGAACCTAAAAATTATTACTATGCTCTTAATGAACTTTTAGAGATTTGTGATAACGATTCATTGAAAAATCTTCATACATTAATACAGCAGATGGATACAAACAAACATAAATTTGGATGGATAGGGGACTATGATAATTTTTTATATGCTCAAATTATTCCTCACATTAAAAAAAGTATAGAAAATATTAGTGAAGAGGTTTTAGAAACACTCCTTCAATACATAGATGCTTTTTTGGTCGCATATAGAGAGATGGTTGCTTATGAGTGTGCCAAATTGACAAAAACTGCTTTAAAAGAGGAGTTCTCTTCTTGTCAAGAGAAGATGCAAATATGTGCTTTAAAATTTTTACAAGCACATCAAGAGATAGATTATATTTTAGTAGGGATGAGAAAACCTTCTTATGTTCAAGAGGTTTTAGCTTTAAAAGGGTAGATAATATTTTATTTTATCACTTGTTAAGCGATTTTGTCCTATTTTATGGTAATAAAATAAGTAAGGGAGTGGAAGATGATACCTTTTTCAGATGAAGAGTTAATGGAACCGGTAAGAAATGTTATAGATAAGGTGCGTCCTTCCTTGGCGCTAGATGGTGGGGATATAGATTTTATTACTGTAAAAAATGGCCATGTCTATGTGCAGCTTAAGGGTGCTTGTATAGGATGTGCAAGTAGTGGATCAACACTCAAGTATGGTGTGGAGAGACAACTGAGAATGGATATCCATCCAGAGCTTTGTGTTGTGAATGTACCTATTGGTATGGAAAACGATATAGAGAATTTATAAAAAAAGAAGTTCATGAGTAGAATAAGTAAGCATAAAATATTATCACAGGCAAAAGAGCATTTTTCTCAAGAGGATTATAAAACTGCATTGGAAAAGTTTGCAGAAGTTTTACAAAATTTTCCAAACTCAAAAGAGGCTTATAATGGAGTTATCCTTTCTGAAATGGCATTAAGTGGAGAGGGAGGTGCTGAAGCACTCTTTGATTATTATGAGATTTTGCAAGAGGAAGACAAAGAGGAAGCTGATGAAATTATGAGCGAAATTTTGCAAAATATGGATGGAAGTTTAGAAAAACTTACACAGGTATTTGCACAACCTCTTCGCGAACGACTTGAATTTGAAGATGGTATATTATATAGTGATTTTAAACAACTCCTAGAAAATGGGGGTGACTTTAAAGAAATTTTTGAAAATATTATGTTTTCTACCCGTGTGATTATTACTGAAAAAGAGGATTTTATAGATTTTCTTGATAGACTTATAGGACATGGGTTTCATGAGATGGCATTAAACTATTTAGAAAGTGCCTTGGGAGTTTATCCTACAGATAAAAAGCTTAGAAAACTACTTAAAAAACTTGCAAAAGGTCTTCACATTGAAAATTGAACTTCCAAATCAACCTTATAAATATATAACAGAAAATTCTCAGGAGTGTGATGCTCAGACAGCATTTGTGTTGACTTCTCAAAATGAAAAGTATCTTGAAAATGCTCAAGAAAATGGTGCTCATTCCATCATTAATATTACAGAGATAGCGCCTTTGTTTGGTATAGATAAAATTAAGATTATCGGGATTACCGGAACTAATGGTAAAACAACAACAGCGAGTGCTATATACTCTTTTTTACTTGACTTGGGTTATAAAGCAGCGATGCAAGGGACAAGAGGTCTTTTTATGAATGATGAAGTTGTTGAGGGAAAGAGTTTAACGACACCATCTGTTTTAAATACTTACAGACATATTTATCAAGCTGTTGAAGCTGGTTGTGAATATTTTATTATGGAAGTGAGCTCTCACGCTATTGTGCAAAAAAGAATTGAAGGTTTGCCATTTGAGCTAAAAATTTTAACAAATATTACACAAGATCATTTAGATTATCATAAAACCCTTGAGGAATACATACATGTAAAGAACTTTTTTTTCCAAGATGAAGGGAAAAAGCTTATTAATAAAGATGAAACGAAGGCAAAATTTAATTTTAAAAATGCCTATACTTATGGAATCGAAAATCCAGCAACTTACAGACTTATCGCGTACTCTTTAAACAATGGAAGTAGTGGTATTATCCAACATTTTCAAGAGGTTGTTCCTTTTACTGCTTCACTTCATGGTTTTTTTAACCTGTATAATCTTATGGCTGCTATTTCTGCTACACACCTTATTACAGAGAAAACACTTGAAGAAGTATGTGATGTTGTTGATAACTTTGCAGGTGTGAGTGGACGGATGGAACAGGTGTGTGCTGCACCTAATGTTATTGTAGATTTTGCACATACTCCAGATGGGATGCAACAGGTACTTAATGCTTTACGAGAGAAAGAGCTTCTTGTTGTTTTTGGAGCAGGTGGAGACAGAGATGCTTTGAAGCGTCCACTTATGGGTCGTGTTGCTTCTTCCTTGGCAAAAAAAGTATATATTACAACAGATAACCCCCGTTTTGAAGATCCTCAAGCGATTGTAAATGATATTTTATCTGGTATTGAACATAGAGAACATATTGTTGTTGAATTGAATCGTAAAAAAGCGATAGAGATGGCACTTCAAGAGCAAGAGGGTGATGAAGTTGTTGTTATTTTAGGAAAGGGTGATGAAGATTATCAGATTATTTATGATAAAAAACTTCCCTTTGATGACAGAAAAGTTGTCAGAGAGTTTTTAAATATTTAAAAACTCTCTATTCTATAGTAAATATTTTACTTTGTGGAGCTAAAGGAACACTTGTATTTGTTTCGTTAAATACACTTGTTGTGACATTTGTTTCCCCTGCATAGAAGGTAATATGTACTATACCATCCTCATCGACTGAGATGTTTGCATCATTAGTCGCACTCCATTGAACATTTTTGACAAGTGTACGGTTTGTTTCATTATTGTCAAAATCACCTTGTGCTTCAAAAAGATATTCTCCTGTTGCATTTACTTCAGGGTAGAGGACATGAAAAGCTTGAAGTGTATGGATATGTACACTTTTTGTATCATGAAAACTTGCATATTTTGCTGTAATGTTTGCATCGCCTCCATTGGCGATAACTTCAATGGTATTAACAGACATATGAATTAAAGAACTGTTACTTTCAGACCATACAAGATATGTACTGACATCCTCTTGTGAACCATCTGTATAAGAAGCTGTTGCATGAAGATTTGTGTATGTATCTGTTGGGTAAATAGTAATATTTTCCTCATCAATACTTACTGATGTGACATCTGGTATAAGGGATGTTGTTGTATTATCCCCTCCACATCCAAGAAGCATACATGTAGAAAGTGTTAAAAAAATTTGTTTATAGTATCGCACAAGCAACTCCTAAAATCTAAAATTGATACCCGTGTAAATGAAATTTACATGAGATTTGTAGTCTATTCTATCAGCAATGGTATTAATGGTTTGGTATGAGGTGTAGCGATATTCATACCCTAACTCTATGTCAAAACTCTTATCAAGAGGAATAAATATACCTCCAGAAAGGTTATAAGAACCATAGGAAAGTTTGTCTTGTATAGAGCGTTGTATGTGCATATAGCCACTTCCAAATCCTGCTTTGATGAAAGGTAAAACAAAAATATCGTAATCAAAACTTTTGATGAGGGCGAGATTAAAACCATATCTGTCCCCATCATATTTACCTGAGGAAGAAAAGATTTTAGATTTGTTTGGAATGTAATCAAAAGAAAATTCAATGGCATATGCTTTTCTCTTCCCATAGCCCACTTTTACATTTGCGATGGATGTGTTGAGTGTAACATCATCTTGATTCTCAAAACTTTCATGATAGGCTCCAAGGGAAGTTCCGACATAAAAGTAAGATTGACTATAAAGGGCACTGACATATAATAAAATAAAAAGTAATTTTTTCAAAGTAAATATATTTCCTATGCTTGAAATGATAATGGCAAAATTATATCTAAATAGTTGCAAATAAACTTAAAAAATAAAATTTATTTCCCAAGCTTAGAAAATAAGAGTATATTTTTGCTATAATTGCGTAAAAATTTTAAGGAGAATTTCTATGGGAATTCCACAACCAGCATATTATATATTTAAGTGTGAGCAGTCTGCTCCTCCAGGTATGCCAAAACCATCATGTGTTACACCACAAACTCAAGACCTTTTTCAATATCTTGCACAATCTTTAATGCAACAAGGTATTATGGGAACAGTGCAACCAATTCGTACATCGTGTATGAATAGATGCCAAATGGGTCCGGTTATGTTGGTTGAACCAGGTCATACGATGTATGCAGGTTTAACAAAAGAGAAGATTGATAGAATTGTTGAAGAACATATTCTTGGTGGTAATGTTGTTGAGGAATTTGTTATTGATTCTGAGATGTGGGATGAACCAATTTCTCCTGCAGATATGAAAAAACAGATGGGTATGTAGGAAGTCTCATGACTATTGAGATGTTATACAGCAAAATCCATAGAGCAACTGTTACTGATGCAAATTTGAACTATGTTGGTTCTATCACCATAGATGAAGAGCTTTTAGAAGCTTCTAAAATGCGTGTAGGTCAAAAAGTTGAGATTTTAAATATTAACAATGGTGAGCGATTTTCAACTTATATCATTTTAGGTGAGAGAGGAAAGCGTGATATCTGTTTAAATGGTGCAGCAGCAAGAAAAGTGCATAAGGGTGATAAGGTAATCATTGTTGCCTATGCTACTTATGATGAAAAAGAGTTAGAAACTTATAAACCAACTGTTGTACTTCTCAATGATGAAAACAATATTGATGAAATTGTGGAGAACATATAATGTTTGGTGATATGGGTGATTTAAGTAAAATGCTTGAAGGGTTCCAAGAAAATGCTCAAAAGCTAAAAGAGGAACTTGCAAATAAAACTTTTTCTGTAAAAAGTGGGGGTGGGATGATAGAACTTACCCTCAATGGAAATGGAGAAGTTATCGATTTAAATATTGATGATGAACTGTTAAGCGATAAAGACTCTTTACAAATTCTCCTTATAGGTGCTATAAATGATGCCAATAAAATGGTACAACAAAATCAGCAGCAATCTGCTTTAGGGATGCTTGGTGGGATGAAGTAGGTGAAACACCTTCTTCCTCTTTTAGTTTTTTTTTCGTTTCCCCTTTTTTCTTGTAGTGGTGTTTATACGAGTTGTGTTGATAAAGTGCGAGATGCCCATGTAATACGGGGAGAAACTCTCTTTATTCCTGTTTCTAAAACAACGCGTTTAGTGTATAGTTTTACACAACCCAAAGAAAAAATTCTTAAGTACGATCCTTTCCTCTCTTTATACCTTGTAGAAGATGCAGACTCTTTTCAATATCCATTTATAATGACTATGCCAAAAAAACTCAAAACATCTCTTGTAACACAAAAAAAAGCATGTTCTGGAAAAATCATACATCATCAAGTAGGTTTAAATCATTTTGGGGTGTATAGTGCTTCCTTTAAGCAACCAGCTCTTATTACCAATGCTTGTTGTGTTTTAGAAGCACTTTCTACTCCTTTTGGACTTATAGAAAAGCCTTATCTACAACATTTTTTAAATACAAAAAAAGTTGTTTATGGAGATATTGGTATTCGTGTAGAACAAAAGGGGAAAGCTGTAGTTGTGATTGCTAGAGATCCTTATTTAAAAAACAATCCTTTTCAAAAAGGGGATAAGATAATAAGTTTTGATACTTTGCGTTTTCCTTCAGCTTCTCTTTTGATGCAAAAAATACTTTTTAGTCCTTTAGGCTCTTATCATAGAATAGGTATACAAAGAGGTGCTAAAAAACATATCTTTCATGTTAGCATTACGAAGCGTTATGGTGGAGGGATGTTAAGTGATACATTTTTAGAGCGAGAGGGTGCCCTTTTTGATAATTCTTTGCATCTTCTAAAAGTTTCTGCTAAATTGCAAAAGTTTGGATTAGAAGTTGGAGATAAACTTTTAGCTGTAAATGGTCATAGTGTAAAAACAGAAGCACAACTGCGTTCTTATTTAGTAGATTTTCATAATTATTCCCAATTGCTTATTGAGAGGAATAAATTCCAGTTTTTTGTAAATATTAAGTAGAAAGTGATTAGAATTGCGTATGCAAAATTTTGAAAAGTTTTTAACCCAACATTTACCAACATCAATGAGTATTCATCCTACCTATGAGCAAGCACTTCAAGAGATGCTTTTAGCAGGTGGTAAACGGTTTCGACCAGCTTTACTTTTAGGCGTTGTAAAGGCGTATAACCCTTTGATGGTTCCTTCTGCCTATTATGCAGCGTATGCTATAGAACTTTTACATACTTACTCTTTGATTCATGATGATTTACCAGCTATGGATAACTCCCCTTTAAGAAGGGGGAAGCCAACCTTACATGTAAGCTTTGATGAAGTTACTGCTATACTTGTTGGAGATGCGCTTAATACTTACTCTTTTGAAGTCTTAAGTGATGCACCTTTTTCTGATGAGATAAAAGTAAAGCTTGTCAAAGAACTTGCAAAAAATGGTGGGCTTAATGGTATGGTTCTTGGTCAAGCCATTGACTGCTATTTTGAAAATAAACCTTTGGCTCTTGAAGATATTAAATTTCTTCATACAAATAAAACAGCAAAACTTATAGCAGCTTCATTAAAGATGGGTGCTTTGATAGTGGGAGAAGATAAAGTAGCTGAGGAGTTATACGATTTTGGTATAAAACTTGGATTACTGTTTCAGATTCAAGATGATATTTTAGATGTTACACAAAGTAGTGAGGAGGCTGGTAAGCTTACAAATAATGACGAAGAGAAAAACAGTTTTGTAACTATTTTAGGACTCAAAAAAGCGATGGAGGAAGCAAATCTTTTAGCAGATGAGCTTTTAGCACAGATGGAAGGGTTTGATGGAGCATTGGCTGAAGAACTTACACCACTTTTAAAAAAATATATAACTCGACATAAAGGTTAAATGATGGCAGATAATACAATGCGTAAAAAAATGGCAGATAGTATAAGGTTTTTAGCAGCAGATATGGTACAACAGGCAAACTCAGGTCACCCAGGTGCACCAATGGGGCTTGCTGATGTTGCAGTAGTGCTAAGTGAGCATCTTAAACATAATCCTAAAAATCCATCATGGCTCAATCGTGATAGATTAGTATTTTCAGGGGGGCATGCAACAGGACTTATCTATTCACTGTACTATCTTTGGGGTTATGGTTTAGAGATAGAAGATCTAAAACAGTTCCGTCAACTCGATTCTTTAACTCCTGGGCACCCTGAGTTTGGT
>Ga0256843_1003597_pt1 | contig 10688 bp, 12 predicted proteins | sample AlvinellametaG_FD_191572 | JGI IMG/M metagenome (GOLD analysis project Ga0256843, IMG submission 191572) | Pompeii worm associated microbial communities from hydrothermal vent at the East Pacific Rise, Pacific Ocean - Alvinella | ecosystem: Host-associated > Annelida > Integument > Unclassified ... | reverse complement strand
GCAGCATTGCAGCCCAGTCTTGACTCTCAGTACCACCGGCACCCGGATGGATAGAGAGAATGGCATTGTTTGCATCACTCTCACCACTTAGTAGAACCTCTATCTCCATAGCACGGATCTGATCCTCTAGAGCAGGGGCATCATCATAAAGTGCCTGTAGTGACTCTTCATCATTTTCTTCTTTTGCCATCTCATAGAGCTCTTTTGCATCTTCGACTGCAGAGTTTGCTATACGGTATTTTTCAAGTTTACGTGAGAGTTGAGTCTTCTCTTTTTGGATCTTTGCTGCCTCTTTTGCATCATTCCAAAATTCGGGATTATTTTCAAGTTCCTCTATCTCTTTGAGTCTTGCTTCAATTTTTAAGGGTTCAACAACGCCTGTAATATTTTGCATTTTTGTTGTAATATTTTTTAAAAGTTCTGTGTATTCGTAGTTATCCATAATGTTCGCTTTTAAGATAGTGTATAATTGCGAAAGTATAACACATCAAGGCAAAATATGAAGATTGTATCATCAGTAAATGAGCTAAAAAAGTATCTTAGAGCACAAAATAAGAGTATAGGATATGTACCTACTATGGGTGCTTTGCATGAAGGGCATATATCTTTAATTAAAGAAGCCCGTCAGTTTAATGAACTTGTTGTTGTCTCTATATTTGTAAATCCTACACAATTCTTAGCAGGTGAAGATTTAGATAAATATCCACGCCGTGATGAAGCAGATAAAAAGATTTGTGAATTAGCAGGTGTTGATATTGTATTTATGCCAAATTCTGAGGAACTCTATTTTGATGATGAGGTAAAGATAACTGCTCCAAATGTACGTGGTTATGTCTTAGAGGGAGCAACAAGACCAGGGCATTTTAGTGGAGTTCTTCGTGTAGTGATGAAACTTTTAAATATTGTGAATCCTACAAATGCCTATTTTGGGAAAAAAGATGCACAGCAGTTAAATCTTATAGAGTTAATGGTAAAACACTACTTTTTAGATGTTACCATTGTTGCTGTAGATACCGTTCGAGATAGTGATGGTTTGGCACTAAGTTCTCGTAATGTTTATCTCTCAAAAGAGGAGCGTCAAGAGGCACTTAAAATTCCAAAATCACTCTATCATGCTTCTAAAATGATTAGTAATGGTATTACTGATACAAAACTAATTGTAGCTGAGATGCTTATGATCTTAGAGCCTTTGGAAGTAGGCTATGTTGCAATAGTAAATCGAGAATTTGAAGTAGTTCAAAGTGTAGAGCTTGGAAACTGTATCATTTTAGTGGAGGCTGTGGCTGGTAGTACGCGTTTGCTTGACAACATCTGGCTCTAGATAACCCTCATCGATCATAATACCTACAGCCTGTTTAAAAACTGGTACTGCAGTTTGTGCTGCAAATTGACTTTTTTTAGGTTGGATAACAACAACACCTATAGTATATTTATGCTTTTTGTCATTGGCAAAACCCATAAATGCAGTATTATATTTCTTTACATATTGGCCTTTTTCAACTATATGAGCTGTTCCTGTTTTCCCTCCAATGATAAGTCCTGGAGTGATTGCTTTTCGTCCAGTTCCTTTATTTACAGTCTTTATAAGAATCTCTTTAAGGCGTTGAGCTGTTGATCCTTTTATGACCTGTTGTGAGTCAAATGGTTCAAGTTTTTTTTCTTGATTGTACTCATCTATAATGGAAGAAACAAGTTGTGGTGTTACCATCTTTCCATTGTTATTAAAGACACTATATGCCCGCATAAGTTGCATAAGGTTGGCTCGTATACCGTATCCATAGGCACAGGTTGCTTTATAGATCTCATTTTCAAGTCGTTTTGTAGAGGGAATGGAACCGACTTTCTCATAAATAAGGTCTGGTGTCGATTTCTGAGAAAATCCAAAATTTTGAAGACCTTCATGAAATTCATAGCCTGAAAGTTTTTGTGCAAGTTGTGCAATACCAATGTTTGATGAGTATACTATGACATTTTCAGCACTGAGCCAATCAAACCTATGTTCATCTGTAATTACTTTTCTTCCCATTCGAAAACGTCCATTATGACCATTGACAAGGTCATAAGGATTAATAAGTTTATGTTCAAGTAGAAGAGCAAATGTAATGGGCTTTAAAACACTTCCCGGCTCAAAACTATACTCAATCATTCCAGAGTTTAAAGAGGGATAGTCTTTTCTTTTAATCGCTTTTGGAAGATAACGGTTGGAGCTTGCCATAGCAAGAACTCTTCCTGTAGTTGAGTTCATTATTGCTATCATTACCTGTTTGGCACGTAACTCTTTTTTCATTCTATCAAGGAGTCTCTCTATTCTAATTTGCAGTGAGACTGGAATAGTTAGTTTTATATCAAGACCATCTATCTTCTGTTTTGTAAAGCTCTCTTTGTTGAGAATAATATAACTGTTGACATCTCTTTTCCCTCGTGAAAAACCATTTTGTCTAGCTCTAAGATCGGCATCAAAACGTTTTTCTAAGCCTTTGACTCCCTTTATAGAGGTATAACCATCATCTTCAACTTTATGTGGATATCCTATAATAGGTGTTAAAAGATTTCCATAAGGGTACTCTCTACTTTCGCCACTCTCAATGATACTAAGACCATGTATAGAGCGTAGACCTGTTCGTGGATTTTTTAACTCTAAAAAAACTTTAAAACGGCGTAGTTCATAGGAGAGTTTTTTGAGGTATTGGGCCTGAATTTGTGGGATATTGTAGCTGAGTACGACAACACCTTTTCTTCTAGAGAGTCTTTTTATAATATCTTTTTTTTTCATTCCTGAGTAGATACTAAAGAGTTCTATAAAGAGGTCTCTTTTTTGAGGATCAATATAGCGGGTATCAACGACAGCTTTATAGAGCTTTTTACTTGTTGCTATATGAAAGCCATCAGCAGAGATTATACTACCTCTTTGTGCACGTGAAGACTCTTTTGCATAAAGTGAAGGCATATGACGAGGTTTTATCACAGTAAAAAGCATTACGCTTAAAAAAACAAGAAAAGCAAGGGAGAGTAAAATGTAAAGAAAGAGTATTTTTTTGCTTTTATTGCGGTTGATCATCAGGATTCCAAGAGATAATTATTTAGTGAAAGAAGATTGTACCAAGTTTGTGCTGAAATTTATAAAAAGAGATAGTGTTAAAGTTGTGTTCTTCCTATCTCTTTATAAGCGTTGAGTGCTTTGTTCCTGATCTCAAGCATCAATTTCATACTTGTTTCAGCTTTTCCAATTGCAAGTGCAGCTTGATGAAGATCTTTTACTTGGCCAGTTGCAATGTCAGCCATTGCCTCTTCACTCTCTTGCTGGATCTCATTAACATCATTAAGAGCAGATTTTAAGTGATCAGCAAAGGCCTCACCACCACTCTGTTGAGAGATACTGTTTTTTTGTTTTAGTAAGTTGGCTGTAGATGTTGATGATAGTTGATCTATAGTACTCATCTAAAAACTCTCTTTCTTCATTATTTGTTTATTTATTGTAACATAGATATTGCAGCATTTGCCATATCTTTTGCACTTTGAAATGCAGCAACATTTGCTTGGTATGAACGTGTTGCTTCTACTAAATCGGCCATTTCTACCACAGGATTAATATTTGGGTATGCAACATACCCATTTGCATCTGCATCTGGATGATTTGGTTCATATTTCATAAGTGGTTGTGAATCATCTCTGACAATCTTATCAACCTCTACACTCATTATAGCAGGATTTACTTTATCTCCTAATTGATTTTCATCCAAAGGATCTTCATAAGCCATACTCTGCGTTTCATCATTAATCATTTGGTTATATACGTCATTAAAATTGATTGCTTTAAAGACAACTTCTTTACGACGATATGGGCCTCCTTCATCTGTTCGTGTTGTTTGTGCGTTCGCAATGTTACTTGAGATGGCATTTACACGTACCCGTTGAGCAGAGAGTCCATAACCACTGATGTCAAAACTGTTTAAAAAATTACTCATTAGTTAACCTTTGCTGAAGCATCAAGGACACTCCTAAATATCATACTTGCTTTTTTGTCTGCTTGAACAAGAGCATTAAACATAATAGAGTTTTTACTCATCTCTGTTGTCTCAACATCAAGATCTACAGAGTTTCCATCATTTCGTGCCATATGTCCATCTCTAAAGTAAAGAGTAGGCTTTGATGAGGAACTTTGCTCTTTTGGCTGTAGATGCTTAGCATCTGTTGTAGCCATCTTAAGTTGATGTGAGTTATCTTTTTGAAAGATCTCATTCTTTTTTTCTACAAGAGTATCTTCAAAACTGATATCTCTTGGTTTATAGTAAGGAGTATCTACATTTGCAATATTTGAAGCTATCATATCTTGACGTGCAGCACGATAATCCATCGCCTTGGCAAGTAGAGGACGTGCTTTTGATGTTTCAATACTCATAAAAACTCCTTAAAAGTTCTAAATCTGAAAAAAATAAGCAAAAAGAGTTCCAAAAATTATTTTCACAGAAGAATTTTTTCTTGTTCATTTATAGTATATCACAAAAGAGTGTTAAAGTAGTGAAGTTTCTATCTTTTATAGGAAATTCAGTTCTTTTTAAGAAAAATAGGTTCATAATTACCTTTAAGATTACAAGTGTAGTCCAAACATTTCAATTAAGGAGTTCTTTATGAAAAGAGCTGGTTTTACAATGATCGAATTGATCTTCGTTATCGTTATTTTAGGTATTTTAGCAGCAGTTGCTATTCCAAAACTTGCAGCAACTCGTGATGATGCAAAACTTTCAACTGCAAGAAGTAACCTTGCAACATGTATTAGTGATTTAGGTTCACTATATACTGCAACAGGTTCTCTTGCAGATGCTAACTTAACAGGGGATCCTGCTTGTCAAAAAGCAAATGACTATTCATCTGGTTTAGTAGCAGTAAATAGTGCTAAAGATGGATTAGATGTTGCGAACACAACAGCTGGTTTTACTGATTTTAACAGTTCATATATCTTTGGTGGAACAAACGTTAAGTATTAGACTTCTATAATTTAGTAAAAAAGGTAATCTAATTGCTAGATTACCTTTTTTCTTCCTCTCCTCTTCATAGGTAATTTTATGAAAAAATCTGCTTTTACTCTCATTGAACTTATATTTGTTATTGTCATTTTAGGTATTTTAGCAGCAGTCGCTATACCAAAACTCAGTGGAACACGAGATGATGCAAAACTCTCTCGAGCACGTGTGGATCTTGGTACTTGCATTAATGATTTGGGTGCTAAATATACAGCAATAGGTATTTTACAAAGTAGCGATCTTACAGATAATCCAGCTTGTACAAAAGCTAATGCTTATAAAACAAATCTTGTCCGTCTTAACAGTAATAATAATGGTCTGCTTATAGATAATACACTGTATGGATTTACAGATTTTGAGGATTCATACCTTTTTGGAGGTACTGGCGTTACTTATTAATACTTCAAATAGTTAAGAGAAGTAGAAATATAATAAAAAATATGATTTTTGATTTGATTTATTGTACAATGTTTACTTCAGAGAAAAATACAAAAGTATGGATTTGTTATGAAACAAGCATTTACAATGATAGAGATTATATTTGTTATTGTTATTTTAGGTATTTTAGCAGTTGTTGCTGTTCCAAGATTTGCAGCAACTCGTCAAGATGCAAAGGTCTCTCTTATAGCACAGAATGTTACAATAGCCGCTTCTGAGATAGCTAGTTATGCAGCGACAAAAGGTGATACTGAAAAAGATTTTTTACTTATGTCCAATGCTATTAAAAAACTAAAAAATGCAGACGAAGCTAGATTGGAAGATAATAAAGCGACTGTTATAGTAGATGGAGGGGATTGTTTGGAGATCAAAGTTGATAGAACATCAACAAATAATGATCTGATTGTAAGTTTTCTACAAAGTTCAAGTGATATGTGTACACGTGTACAATCTTTGATAGATGCTACAAAGTACCCAATGCATCTTCGTGGTGGAACTGTAGTTTATTAATAAAGGATGATAAAGTGATAAAAAGTGATCAAAATATTAATAAAATTACATTAACACTCTATCTTGGTGTATTGCTTATTTTAGGTGGATTTTATTTTATATATATGGCTTCAAACCGTTTACAAACAGATATACAAAATATGAATAAACTGCATGTCATTTATACACTTGTCTCTTCACAAAAAAATAGACAAGAGTTACAAAGATTTAATGAGATTTTAAAAGATGTAGAGGAGTGGACAAAAGAGAAACATAATTCTCCTTTTTATATATCTTCAAACTCTTTAGATAAAGAGTTTGAACAATTTATAGCATGTCAAAAACAAGCTCAAGATGACCTCTGTACTCAGAAGTTAAAGCATATCATCTTTAGTGTTAACAATATGGTTCTGCTTGAAGAGAATAGACTTCATAATATTTTATATATAAGTTTTACTGTTGCTTTGGCACTTTTTGTTATCTTGATCTTTTTAATACGTGCATATATAGCACAGCAACTTCATAAAAAAGCATTATTGGATGTAACGACAAAACTCTACTCTAAAGATTATTTGATTGCGACAATGAAAGAGCTTACTTCTCGACATAAAAGAGTTAAAGAGGATCTCTCTGCTTGTTACTGTGAAGTTTCATATAGTGAAGAGAATTTAAAACGAGTTGCAGAAGTGCTTTTAGATGTTATTAGAGAGAGTGATATTGCATGTAGATATACAGATAATGGCTTTATTATTATCTTTCCTCATACAGATGCGAAGAGTGTTGAGAAGATTATTCATAGATTAAAAGAAAAAGTTAATGATATTGAAATCAGACATAATATTTTAGAGTACAATAGTATAGAGGATTATAAAGGTTTTATAGAAAAACTTAGTAAAGTCTAAAAAAGTTAGATTTTTGGATGATTAAAGTATAGGAATGTTATGATATAACATCTGAACAAGTTGGAGGCTTTAGGTGAATATGCAAAGAAAAGCATTTACAATGATAGAGTTAGTATTTGTAATTGTAGTTTTGGGAATTTTAGCTGCAGTGGCAATTCCAAAATTTGCTGCAACACGTATGGATGCTCAAGTTTCAAAGGGACGTTCTGATGTTGCAACAATTCGTTCAGCAATTTTAACCGAACGCCAAAGTAGAATTATAAAAGGTGAACATACCTGGATTTCACAATTAAGTGATAATGATGTAACACTTTTTACTGGAGATGGGACAAATACCCTTTTAATGTATGGCATCCCTGCTGGAACAAGTGGAGGACACTGGAGTAGAACTTCTACAAATAATTATACATATAAAATCGGTGATACAAGTTGTGCTTTTACGTATGATCCTGATAATGGAAAATTTACTTTATCAGCAAATCAAGATGCTCTTTGTGATCAGCTTATTAAATAGGAGCGTAAACAAGCCATTTGTACTACTATAAAGTTTCGATTCTAGCTTCTCCTTTAGAAGCTCTTACATATCATACCTCTGAGAAGCTAGAACTTTATACTCTTGTTACCGTCGTTCTTAATAAACGTGAAAAGAGTGCTGTTGTGATACAAGAGAGTTCAAAGCCTCTCTTTGAAACTCTGGAAATTTTAGAATCCCAAAAGAAAAAATACTCTTTATATCAGTATAAATTAGCATCTTTTATCTCTTCATATTATCTCTGTTCACTTGGTGATGCATTTTCTGTTATGCTACCTTATGAAACAACAAAGAGTCCAAGTTCTATAGAGATAAATGCTTTCAAAAACTCCAATATTATACTTTCTACAAAACAAAATGAAGCATTGAAATTTTTACAACAAGAGCGAGTCGCTTTGCTTTTTGGTGATACCGGCAGTGGTAAAACTGAGATCTATATGAAGTATTTTGAATCAATAATTCAAGAGAAGAAAAAAGCTATTTTTCTTATGCCTGAGATATCACTAACACCACAAATGACTCAGCGTCTTAACGAACATTTTGGCTCTAATTTTGTTATGTGGCATTCAAAGCTAACACCGCTACAGAAAAAAAAGGCTTTAGAAAAGATTTATAGTGGTGAGGCCAAGATAATTGCAGGAGCACGTTCAGCTCTTTTTTTACCTATAGAAGATTTGGGATTAATTGTTGTTGATGAGGAGCATGATGACAGTTATAAATCAGCTTCTCGTCCACGATACAATGCTCGTGATATTGCCATATATATGGGAAAACTTTATAATATTCCTGTTGTTCTTGGATCTGCTACACCTTCATTAAGTTCTTATGTGAAGTTTCCTCATTTCCGCCTCAAAGGTGGTTATTTTAATGCAGATAAAGAGTTTATTTATGAAAAAGCTCCTGAGTCATTAACACCATTGATCGAGACAGAGATCAAAAAAAGCTTTGAAAAAAAAGAGCAAGCTATAGTTTTTTTACCTACTAGAGCAAATTTTAAGTATCTTATTTGTGGAGATTGTGGATACACATTTAAGTGTGCTTTTTGTTCTGTTGGTATGAGTCTGCATCAAAAACAGCGGGCACTCAAGTGTCATTATTGTAATTTTACACAGGCAATTCCTCAGATCTGTCCAGAGTGTAGATCTGCTAATCTGTTAAGTTCTCGTTTGGGTACTGCTCAGGCAGTAGAAAATATCAAAGAGTTTTTACCTGAGGCAAAAATAGAGCAGTTTGATAGAGATACTATAACAACAGCAACTAAACTTAAAAAAGCACTTCAGCGTTTTAACAATAAAGAGAGTGATATCTTAGTCGGTACACAAATGTTATCAAAAGGACATGACTATCATGACGTAACTTTGGCAGTTGTTCTTGGGATGGACAATATGCTGAATATGCCTGATTACAGAGCTAGAGAGAAGGCGCTCTCGTCTCTTATTCAAGTAGCCGGACGAAGTGGACGTGCAAAAGATGCCAAGGTGATAGTTCAGACATTTAATGAAGAGTTTTTTAAAGCTTATTATGGAAGGTATGAATCTTTTTTAGAAGATGAAAAGCTTTTTAGAAGTGAACTCTATCCACCTTTTAAAAAACTTTGTCGCATACTCTTTGCACACAAAAATGGTCTAAAAGCTCAAGAGTCTATGAGAGCGATGGAGGAGAAGTTACGAGAGTATAAGGATGTTGAGATTGTTGGTGCTAAAAAGTGTGCTATTGAAAAAGTTGCCAATAAGTATCGTTTTGAGATCCTTTTACGATCGCAAAAGAGCACAGATATCATTAAGGCTGTGCGTGCTTCAATGGTACCTCTTGCTGAAGTTGATATGGACCCTATAGAATTTGCTTAAGTTTTGTGTTAAAAAACCAGTAAAAAGCAAGTGAAACACCGGTAGTTTTTTGATAATTTTCATCAAAGAGAAAACTTTTTGCATCCTCATTTTTTATAAAGATAACTTCGATCTCTTCATCATGGATACCACCGCCATCACTCACCCGCATATTTTCATTGATCTCAGCATAATAGAGTGTTTGATGCGTTCCAGATATACCTACTGAGGTATAAAAGGAGCTGATTTTTTCGATATTTTCAAGAGGAACATCATATCCACACTCTTCTAAAATTTCCTCTTTTGCTATTTGAAGATTTGAACATTTCTTATCAACAATACCAGCGCAGAGTTCATACATATAGCCGTTGTCCGGATTTTTGTTGAGTACTGTAACGCGAAGTTGTTTTACAAGAACAAAAGAGTCTCTATCTTTATGATAGAGTAAAATAGCAACACTGTCATGCGAGAGTACCGCTTCCCAGCGTTTTTTTATTCCTGTTTGCGTATAGTTTATCTCTATAGGGGTTATAAAACGTGTCTCTTTAAGCTCTTTTATAGAGTCGATTTTAGCCATTTTTTTTCTCTAGAAAATGAATATAGGAGATATCTTTAAATGAGTGTGTTTTGTTATACTTTGTTTGATTTTCAAGATGTAATTCAATGCTTTCGTCATAGTTCTTCTTAAGACGTAAAAAGGCTTTTTTCTCTTTTCCTCTTAGTTTTTTAGTAGTTATTTGAACAACACTTAGAGGATTTATAGCACGACCACGTTTTCTTAGTTCGAAGTGAAGGTGTGGACCAGTTGATCTTCCTGTCGTTCCGACATAGGCAATAACTTGTCCTTTTTTGACATGTTTTCCTTTGTGCATTCCACGTCGAAAAGACTTTAGGTGAGCATAGCGTGTTTCATATCCGTCTGCATGACGGATCTTAATAAGGTTTCCATAACTTCCTGCTCGTGCACAGTAGGTAATTGTCCCACTTCCTGCAGCGTAAACAGGTGTCCCTCTTCTTGCTGCATAATCAATACCAAGGTGTGCTTTCCATTTATGAAGTACTGGATGCCATCTACGTTTACTAAAACGAGAAGAGATTCTTGCACCTCGAACAGGACGTGCAAGTAAAAAACCTTCGACCTCATGACCCTTTTCATCATAGTACCTACCATCCTCATTTCGGTAAATATAGTGACGTTTTCCATGCATCTCTATCATGGCAGCTCTAAGTGTAGGCATTGAAAAAGGATGACCTAAACGATACTTTTGATCATAGATCATAACCAGTTTATCACCTTTGCGGATATCATTTTTAAAATTGAGTGAATTTTTAAAACTAGAAACAAAGATCTGTGCAAGTTTTTTACTTCCTGTATCTTTTAAGATATTGTACATAGGAGAACTTGTAATTGTTGTAGAAAAAGCTTCTGTTTTTGTTTCACTGATGATTGGAATAGCTTCAAATTTATAGTGATCTTTAT
>Ga0256843_1003596_pt1 | contig 10690 bp, 8 predicted proteins | sample AlvinellametaG_FD_191572 | JGI IMG/M metagenome (GOLD analysis project Ga0256843, IMG submission 191572) | Pompeii worm associated microbial communities from hydrothermal vent at the East Pacific Rise, Pacific Ocean - Alvinella | ecosystem: Host-associated > Annelida > Integument > Unclassified ... | reverse complement strand
AAGCCGTAATTGAGGGAGTTGAGGAGGATATAGTCGGTATGTTTATGGCTTTCATAAAAATCTATCAAATTGCCGGCTCGGGAGAGTTTGAGGGCGTAGGCAAGGTGGGAGCGGTATTTCTCTTTCAATTCCCACTCATCTTTTAAAAGGTCAAAAAGTCGATTGGCTATTTTTATTTCGTAACTTGCCAAGGAGGTGTCGATATTGTAAATATCGATAATAGTTCTGACCGACGGGTTAAAGTTTCCGGGGAATCGGTATCCACTATTCCGGAGGAGGTCCCGGAGAAAGACCCCTTCCCGGACTCCAACCCCACTGGTGATAACCTCTTCTCCCCGGAGTTCGTCCAACAGGAGTCGGAAAATTAAAATTCCCTCCCGGATTGTGTCCACCCGGTCAGGTTTAACCCCCAATTTCAGCAGTTTTTTATCGGAGGCGTAAATTACCTCCTCCATAAACTCCAGTTCATCTTCCACTTTGTAGGTGTAGCCGTGGAGGATATCCAAAGGATACTCATTTTTTTCCATCAAAAGTTTACTGAATGCCCGGATACTCCCCCCAATTCCGAAAATGGTTTTGTGGTGATACTCCCCCTTCAATTTTTTAAACTCCTCCTTAATATACTCCTTTGCCCCTTCAATATCCCCCCGTTCAAAAAAGAGCTCTTTGAGGCGGACGGTTCCCAATTTGAGGGAGATGGCTTTAACTACCCGGCGATTTTGAATTAAGGTTACTTCCGTGCTTCCCCCTCCAATATCTACCCCAATCCCATCTTTTTTGTAGAGGAGGTTTGCCACCGCAATTCCGTCCAATTCCGCCTCCCGGGTTCCGTCGATAACCTTAATCTGGAGTCCCAACTCCCGTTTTACCCGGGAAAGGAAGTAGGAGCGGTTGGGGGCGTCCCGGACTGCACTGGTAGCAACTGCCAAAATTTTCCGGGCTTTATGGGATTTGGCTATTAGAAGAAATTCCCGGAGGGCTTTCAATGCCCTTTCGATGGCAAACTCTTGGAGGTTTCCATTGTTGAGGTAGGCACCTTCACTGATTCTAATTCTACTCTTCTCCTCCCGGAGGAGGTAAAAACCAAACCGGCTGGTCCGCCGGTAGATGGCTATCCGGGCGGAGTTGGAGCCGATATCAATTACTGCGGTTACTTTTGCCATTTTTATAGCTTTTTTTAAAAAATTTAGCCGAGGAGATTAAGAAGAACTATCGCGACTATGGAGATATTTGGCTTTCAATTTCAATTCTTTGGCACTTTCCACATTATCCGGGTCTGGGACAATTGCGTCTACCGGACACGCCTGAACACATTGGGGTTCCCCTCCATACTCAATACACTCTGTGCAAAGGTCTGGGTCAATTACATAGATGGGGTCTCCCGGTTCAATCGCTCCATTGGGACACTCATCTACACAAGCATCACAGGCGATACACTCTTCAGTAATCATTAAAGACATCTGCTACTCCTTTGGGTAACAAAATTTATAGCCTCTCCGGCGTATGGTCTCTATTGTAGCAATTTTGAACCGTTTGTCAACTTTTTTTCGAATGGTATTGATATTAACTTCAATCACATTTTGACTTACCAAATCGGGGTCTTCCCAGAGGGAATGGAGAAGTCTCTCTTTGGTAATAACTTGATTGGGGTGGCGGGCGAGATAGAGAAAAAGATCAAAGGCTTTCCCTTTAAGTCCCACCTCTTCCCCTTTAAAATAAACTTTCTCCTCTTTGGGTTTAATTACCAAATCCTTTATCCGGAGTGTGTCCCCTTCCCATCTCCGGAGATGGACATTGATTTTAGCTTTAAAAAGTTCCCAATTTATGGGCTTTCTCAAGTAGTCGTCGGCTCCCATTTTTAACATTTTAATCTCTTCTTCCACCGACTGGTTGGAGGAGAGAATTAAAATTTTTGTAAAAGGGTCGTGGAGGCGGGTGGAGGAGAGAAGGGTGTAGATGGCAGGATAGAAATGGTCACTATCTATAATTGCCAAATCATACTCCCCCCGGACCTCCAAACAATATTTTCCGTCCTTTAGGGAATAACTCTCCTCAAATTTGGAAATTCCAAGGGAGAGAAGTGCCGATTTTATCTCCTCCATCAACTTTTTGTCCGGTTCGATAATTAAAAACCGCATCTATTTCAACTCCTTTGAAATGGATAGTTACCCTCCGCCTCCTCCTTCTCCTCCTTCTTTTTTCCAAAATTTGGGTCGGGGAATTTGAAAAATTATAACAAAGTTAAAAGAATCTTAAAATTTCCACACAAGGGAGAGCATCTTTGAGGACATTGGGTTTACATATCTGGATATAGAGCCTCTTCATTTGGGGATACTTCTCCACCAATACCGCTTCCAGTGCATCTAAAGCCTCTTCCAACAGATGGAATTGCCCTTCAGTAATTAAAATTTTAATGGTTCGGGCAACTTCTCCATAATCGATATACTCCCCTTTTGAGGGGTAATCGATGGAGCAATTGACCACAATGGGTTGCTTTATCTCCCGCTCCCACGGCTCAATTCCGATAATGGTTTTAAATACCAACTCCTTTAACAATAGTCGATACATACCACCTCCTCTATCCGATTCTCCCCGGAGGGGAGGAGAGAAGTATGCCATCTCTTTTTTATCTCTTCTTTAATTTTCTTTAACCTTCCAACAGATATTTCAAAATCCCCATTCTAACCGCCACCCCATTTTTTACCTGTTCCAAAATTAGAGAATTCTCCCCCTCTACAACCTCATCGCTCAACTCCACATTCCGATTGACCGGTCCCGGGTGGAGAATTACTATAGACCGCCCCTTCAATTTCTCCCCATTGATTTGATAGAGAACTGCAAAGTCGTGGAGGGAGGCAAAGGTGGGGGAGTGGTGCCGTTCGGTTTGGGTGCGGAGGGCGATAACCCCATCAACCTTATCCAATACTTCCTCCAATTTATAACTTTTGGGAAGGGGAAGTTGGGGTAAAAATTGGGGAGGACCCACCAGAGTAACCTCCACCCCAAACCGGGTTAAAAGTTCAATATCGGAGTTTGCCACCCGGCTATTTCGAATATCCCCTACTATTGCTATCTTTTTCCCTTTTACATCTCCCCATTTCCGCCGGAGGGTGAAAAGGTCTAAAAGGGCTTGGGTCGGGTGTTGATGGGCTCCGTCGCCTCCATTGATAATTACACTATGGCGGAGATATTTGGAAAGCAACTCCGGAACCCCTGCCCACCGGTGGCGGACTACAATCGCATCGGGTCCCATTGCGTCCAAATTGGCGGCGGTATCAAAAAGGGTCTCCCCTTTGGAGGTGGAACTCCGCTCCACATCTAAATTTATCACCTCCGCCCCCAACTTTTTTGCCGCCATTTCAAAACTACTCCGGGTGCGGGTGGAGTTTTCAAAAAATACATTAATTACCACTCTCCCTTTCAACTCCCCATTTCCTTCCCTCTCCAAAAACTCCTCCGCATACTCAAAAATTTTCTCCACTTCCCAATTTTCCAAATCCCCGATTGAAGTTAAATGTTTACCCACAGAGACTCCTTTTGGTTATTTTTGCCCTCCCAAATTCCATTTTCCCCCTCTTCCCCCTTCTCCACTTCTCCAAATCATATCAATTTTTCCGGTGGGAGAAAAGGTAAAATTGGAAAGTTTTTTTGGGAGAAAAGCGATAAATTGGAAAAGGAAAAAATAGAAACTCTTTTTTCCATATTTCCAACCCTCTCCCAAAAAAAGAGAAGAAAAGGAGAAAAATGGCAGAGGAAAAAATTTCCAAATTGATTGGACTTTTTGCCGACAAAATAGAAGAGAGCGATGCCATTTTGATAACCGCCGGGGCAGGAATGGGGGTCGATAGTGGGCTTCCCGATTTCAGGGGGGTCGAGGGGTTTTGGAGAGCTTATCCAATTGCCAAAAAGTTGGGACTCCGGTTTGAAGAGTTGGCAAACCCCTATTGGTTTGAAAAAGACCCCCATTTGGCGTGGGCATTTTATGGACATCGGCTCAATCTCTATAGAAAAACCCAACCCCATCGGGGATTTAAAATTTTGCTAAATCTCCCCTATCCCAAATTTGTATTTACCTCCAATGTCGATGGACAATTCCAAAAAGCGGGGTTTCACCCGGGGAAAATTGTAGAAATCCACGGCTCAATCCACTATCTCCAGTGCACCCTCCCCTGTAGAGAGGAGATTTGGGAGAATCGGGAGGAGATAGAGATTGATATGGAAAATTTCCGCGCCCTTAATCTCCCCAAATGTAAATTTTGCGGAAGGGTCGCCCGCCCCAATATTTTAATGTTCGGAGATTGGAATTTTGTAGAAGTGAGGGTAAATCGACAACTCCTCAATTTTGAAAAGTGGTTGGCAGAAATGGAAGGGAAAAAAATTACTATCATTGAAATAGGAGCCGGAAAAGCGGTGCCTACAATCCGCCGATTGGGGGAGAAGCTTAGACGCCAAATGGGAGCAACTTTGATAAGAATCAATCCCCGGGAACCAGAAGGGGGAGATATTCCAATTCCATTGGGGGCACTATCGGCACTGGAGTTTTTGGAGATGGAATTGAAAAAGCGGGGAGTAATAGAATAGGGGGAGGAGAGGAAATAAACAGGGAAAAAAAGAGAAAAAAGGAGAAAGGGAGAAGGAAATTCTCTTCCCCTTGGGGGAGATATTTCTATTTCCACAAGGGATATGGGGTAGTATCGTCCCACTTTTTAGGTTGATAGAGAAGGTCTTCCATCAATTGGTCAGGGAGGGTAATGGATTGGATTTGGGAGCCATCGGGGGAGAGATACCAATAGTAGAGTTGCCGGAGAAATTTTCCCCGGAATAGAGTTTCTATCTCCTCTATCTCTTCCAATTGGGCAGAATTTTCCACAATCAAAATGGGATAACGGAGTTTTTTAAACCACTCCGCCGGCTCTGGGGGAATGGGAGTGGCAAGGAGTTGGCGATAAAAGGAGAGGGGTGCCAAAAGGAGTTGGAGATTTTGACGGAAAACCCTTTTGGCTATAGGTGCAGGCTTAAATTTACTCAAATCTTCCATTTTTCTACCCATTTTCTCCCACTCTTTTACTACCCCCTTTACCGGCGGAGGCAACTCTCCCCAAAAACCTCCCCCGGTGGAGATGGGGTAAAGTTGAAAAAGCTGAAGGGTTGTGAGGGTTGGAGAAAAGGGGGAGTTGGAAGGGGTATAGGGGGAAGAGGGAGAAGAGGGGGAAGAGGAGGAGGCTCCAAAAAGATGGAAATGATACCCTTTCAAACTCTCCCCTACCAATTGAAAAACCTTTTCCCGGAGTTGGGTGGTAGTGGTGGTGGGGGGAAGGGGGTTCCCAAAGGTTATTTCCATAATTTTGTCCCTTTTGAAAGGGAAAGGGGCGTAGGAGAATTTACTTCCCCACCCCCCCCAAATTCCGAAGGGGAGAATTTTCAAATTTTCCACCCTGCCAATCCCCCTCCGCCACCCTTCCCGGAAAATGGAAAGATGTCCGTTTCGGGTCAAATGTCCCTCCGGAAAAATGCAAACCCAATCTCCATTTTGGAGAGCTTGCTCCATTGCTTGGAGTCCCTTTTTTGCCCCCAAAGGGGAGATGGGAATGACATTGAAAAAAGCCAAAAAAGGGCGGAGATACCAAATTTTCCAATAGCTTCTATCAATAACAAACCGGAGGGGACGGGGGGAGAGAAATTGGAGAATAAGCCAGTCAACTTTGGACTGGTGGTTTCCTATCAATAATACCCCTCCGGGGGAGGAAGGAAAATTTTCCAAACCTCTCCCTTTTACCTGAAAAAGGAGAGGGACTGGAAGTTTTAAAATTCCCATTGCCACTTCCCGGCGATATTCCATTAAAAAATAGAGGGCAAAGAGGAGAGTAACTCCCCCTGTCAACAAAAAGAGGGGAGGGGAGGTAACTCCCCATTGGGCAAGTAAAAGCCCTATTATTAAAGCCCCCGCCATTGCCAAGTATTGATAAAAATTGCTCTGGGCTAACACCTCCCCCAATCGGGAGTTGGGGGTCAATTCCTGAATTAAAGCGTTTAAAGGCACCAGAAAAAGGGCTCCCCCCACCCCAAAGAGGAAAAGAGCCCCTCCAATTGGAAAAAGGGAAGAGAGAAAGGGAATTATCCCCAAACTCCCCGCCATTAAAAAGCCCCCCAGTGGCACCACTCCCACCCCTCCCCTCTCCCCTATTTTTCCCAACAAAATTCCTCCTACCCCCAACCCAATTCCGCTTAACCCCAATAGAAGTTGAGGTATAGCACTATTGGTAATATCCAAACTCCCTTTTAAATACTCCCCAAAAATGGAGGTAATAAGTTGGGAAACCCCCCAAAAGAGAGCCAACCCCCCCATCGCTTCCACAATCCTTTTCCGATGCTCCCCTTCCCAAATTTTGGAGAGTTTGCCCCCTTTTTCTCCCTCCTTCCCTTTTTTCTCTTTTTCCCCTTCATCACCCTCTTTGTGGATATTTTCCCCTCCCTTCTCCCCTTCCTTTTCTATTTCCCATTCCTTTTCCCCTTCCCTTTCCTTTCCTTTTTTCACAATTTCCTCTTCCCTTTTACCTCTTTTCGCCAATTGGAAAGCCAAAAAAGCTTCCAATACCCCCGCCCCCACCAACACAACCCCTATAGGAAAGGAGGCGGAAAGAATCTCCTCCAATCTTCCTTTTCCCCCGGCAATTTTTTCAAATAGAAGGGAATAGAAGAGAATCCCCCACAAAATTGCTCCAATGGTTATCCCTTGCACCAATCCATTTATTTTAATTAGCCCCATCTCTCCAAAAAGCTCTTTAATGAGGGCATATTTTGCTGGAGAGTAGAGTGCACTCTGGAGGGAGATGAGAAAAAGTCCCACCACCGCCCCTATCCAATTGCCACTCCAAAGGGAGAGGGTGAAAAGGAGAAGTAGAGGCACCGTTGCCAGAGCAGACCATTTGACTATTTCCAATCTGGGAAAGCGGGTAGAGAGCCAACCGGCAGGGAGGTAGAAGAGAATAAAAGGGAGAAGCATCAAAAGCCCCAAAAGGGTAGTTGTAAAGATGAGTTGCGTTCCTTGGAAAATTTTAAAAAGGGTATTTTGAAGAATAATCTTTACTCCCAAATCGGTTTGGGCGTTGAGGAAAATTATCCCCAAATAGGTAAAAAGAGGACTTTTTTTCTCCAAATTATCTTTTTTTCCCATTGAACTATTTCTCCTTTCCAACTTTTGGATATTTTGAGCCCCTTTTTACCTATTTTCACCAAAAAACATTGTAAAATTCCCCAATAGAAGGGGAGCGATAAAAAAGAGATATCACTCCAATATTGTCGTAAAATAAGCCAATTTAAACTTTTTTCACTATAATTTTATAGGATAACCACTTCTTAAGGAGTCGAATGTGAAGAAATTGTTGTTATTTTTTTCTCTATTTTCTGCTTTAGTCTGGGGGGTTACATTAAAAATATATAGCCTTAATATGACCGATGAGATGCTTTACCGGGATATCAAACAAAAGTTTGAAGCTCTCTATCCCAATATTCAACTCCTTATCTTGAGAAATTTAGATTATTTTGCCCTCCAAAAGAAAATTTACACTTGGCCCAGAGATGAAGATGTGGTAATTACCTTCTACTCCCAAATTGCCCCCCACAAACGACTCTTCCAATATATTCAATCTATCGGAAAAGGATATTTGGCAATCTATTCCAGAAATAGAAAAAATCCTGTAACTCTCCAAAATCTACTCAATCAACCTAAAATTGTTTTACCGGACCAACACAATCCAGTAGGATTGGCTACCGCCTATGCCCTTTACAACTACTATCGGAGTAGAGAAACATTAATGGCTCTCTATAAGAAGTGTCCAATTTTCCCCTATTCCGCTATAGATGTGGTCAAAATGGTAAAATATCGTCCCGATATTACGGCAGGAATCAGTTGGTTCCCCTATAGTAAATGGAAAAGGTATGGATTTTACAAATTGAACGCCTTTTTTATTCCCACCAAATATTACCGCCCCCCTGTATTGGTGGCAGCTATCAACCCCAACCCCGATATGATGCTCCCCAAAAAATTGACCCTCGAAGAGAGAACCGCAAAATTTGAAGCCGCCAAAACCTTTATCGATTTTCTAATCTCCCCCCAAGGTCAACGGATTTTGAGAAAATGGGGATTTTAATAATTTAACCCCTATGGAAAGACTCCTTTTTACCCCCTTTTTTCCTTCAATCCTTACACTTTCACCCTTTAAATCTCCCCTTTTTAGACGAAAATCTTCCTCTTTTTTGAAAAAAAGGGGAAATGGAGTCTCCCACCTCCTCTTTTATCCCGGTGAGAAAGAGGGAAAAATTCGACCAGAGAGAAGAATTGAACCTACTCTACCTCCCCAAGTAGCTTTAATAGGATTTGGGTGCAATTTGGGAGATTGTCCCCGACGATTCCGGAAACTTTATTCCTATTTGAAAAGGTATCGCTATTTTCGCCTCCTTGCCACCTCTCCCCTCTATCTCAATCCCCCTTTCGGTTATCTCAATCAGCCCCATTTTTGGAATGGAGTTCTTCTCCTCCAAACCCACCTGACCCCCCATCAACTCCTCTCCCATTTATTGAGGATAGAGAAAAGATTTGGACGCACCCGGGAATTTAAAAATGCCCCCAGAACTTTGGATTTAGACCTTTTGGCAATGGGAAAATGGCAAATCTCCACCCCCAAATTGACCCTTCCACATCGGGGATTGACCTCCCGATTGTCAGTTCAAATCCCCCTTCTCCTTTTGGGAAAGGGAGTTGCTCAAAGCTCCACCCAAAAGAGAAATTTTCCTCTGTTTTAACTCTATTTTTCTTCCCCTATTCCATATTTTCCCCCTTTTTCTGTTTTTTTCTATTGCCTCTCTTTTCAGACCGACCCAAAGAGGAGAAAAAAGGAGGAAAAATTGGAAGGAGAGAGAGCCCCTCTTTTTATCGTCGGAGAATAAACAGATAAAGTGTAAACGATGGAAACCCCCTTTTTTTGGTCTTTATCGGTCAGTGTCCAACTATTGGAGAGAATCTAAATTTTTAAAAGTAAATCCCCAAAGGAGTAAAAGGGAATCCCCAAAGGAGTAAAGGATAAAATATCCTTTTGGGTAAAAAAGCTCCCCACCAAATCGGTTGACAATTGGACAATTTATTGGCTCTCTTCTTTGATAAACTCCACCTAAAGAAGGGTAACAATTATTAATTGAGGTTGCTTCTCCCTCTTCATTTCCTTGCTTTTGGTGAACTTTTTTGATAGAATTCCCTCCGTTAATGGAAAGTCCCCATCGTCTAGTGGTCTAGGATACCGCCCTTTCACGGCGGCGACACGGGTTCGAATCCCGTTGGGGACGCCACTTCAACCCGAGGTGAGGTAGCTCAGCTGGTGAGAGCGCCGGTCTCATAAGCCGGAGGTCGAGGGTTCGACTCCCTCCCTCACTACCAACCGAAAAAAACTATTTCACTTTTAACCCCTTCAAAAACTCTCCTACAAATTTTCCCCTTTAATAGATTTTTTGGCAGAATAGAGCCCACAGAAAAGTGTTAAAGAATTTGGTAAAAAAAGGGAGATAGGTGAAAAAAAGGCTTTTTATCCAAACCTTTGGGTGTCAAATGAATGTAAAGGATAGTGAGCATATTATTGGGGAGTTGGAGGAGGAGTATCAATTGACCGACAATCCCCGGGAGGCGGATTTGATAATTGTAAATACCTGTTCAGTCCGGGAGAAACCGGTTCAAAAACTCTTTTCCGAATTGGGTGCCCTCCGGAAGGTGAACCCTTCCGCCCGGTTTGGGGTGTGTGGGTGCACCGCCTCCCATATGGGAGAGGAGATTTTGAAGCGGGCTCCCTTTGTCTCCTTTGTGTTGGGAGCCCGGAATGTGAGCCGAATCCGGGAGGTTGTCAATCAAAATGGGGCAGTAGTTACCGATTTGGATTTTGATGATACCACCTACCCCTACAAAAATTGGAGAAAGTATAAATTTAAAGATTTTGTCAATATTATGGTGGGGTGTGATAAAAAGTGCACCTACTGCATCGTCCCCAAAACCCGGGGAAAAGAGCTCTCCATTCCAATGGATTTGATTTTGAAACGGGTGGAGGAGCTTGCCAAAGATGGGGTAAAGGAGATAACCCTTTTGGGGCAGAATGTCAACAATTACGGCAAAAGATTCTCCCAACCCCACCCCAAAGTAGATTTTACCGACCTCCTCCGGGAGGTTACCAAAATCGATGGGATTGAAAGGGTTCGGTTCACTTCCCCCCACCCCCTCCACGCCGATGATAGATTTTTGGAGGAGTTTGCCACCAACCCCAAAATTTGCAAACATATCCATTTTCCCCTCCAGAGTGGGAGTAATAAGATTTTAAAATTGATGAAAAGGGGGTATACCAAAGAGTGGTTTCTCAATCGAATCTCCAAACTCCGGCAAATTCCAGATGTGGCAATTTCCACCGATATTATTGTGGCATTTCCCGGGGAAAATGAAGAGGATTTCCAAGAGACTTTGGAGGTGGTGGAGAAAGCCCAATTTGAACAGATTTTCAGTTTTCTCTACTCCCCCCGCCCATTGACCGAAGCTATCCACCTCCCAAACCGGGTGCCCAAAGAGGTGGGAAAGGAGCGACTCTATCGGCTCCAGAATCTCCACCGGCAAATTTTGGAGGAGAATCAGACCCGCCATATCGGCAAAATCTATCCGGTA
>Ga0256843_1003595_pt1 | contig 10693 bp, 8 predicted proteins | sample AlvinellametaG_FD_191572 | JGI IMG/M metagenome (GOLD analysis project Ga0256843, IMG submission 191572) | Pompeii worm associated microbial communities from hydrothermal vent at the East Pacific Rise, Pacific Ocean - Alvinella | ecosystem: Host-associated > Annelida > Integument > Unclassified ... | reverse complement strand
GCTCATAAATAACTTCCATTGCGTGAGCAATTTTTATAAGTTTATAATCAGGATGAATAGTAAAGTGAACTAAAACTGCTTGCATATCACGCAGTGAGTGATCTTTGATGTTTGCATTTTTCACGGCATCTTCTATGGCTATAAGGGCAGCATCTTTTGTGCTGTCATGGGCACTTCCAAAAAATGCTACGCCTCTATAATCAAGTACTGTCTTTATGTCTGCAATATCGAGGCATATATCACCTTCACCTTTTGGGCTTAAGACTTCTACTATCTCTTTATAGAACTCCTGAAATACATACTCACTCTTAACTATAAAATAACTTTCATTTTTGAGTGCTTTTAACTTCTCTTCGCTATCTTTTGAAGAGTTTAAGAGTACAAAAAGAGGAAGTATCTCTTTTTGTTTTGCTATTTTTGAGAGTAGGAGATAGCTCTTTAAAGTTTTATCTAAAGAGAGATCAATTTTTATGATGATTATCTCACATCGATCTAAAAGCTCCTGCTTCATACAGTACTTATCAGCATTTCTAAAGTCTATGTGAACTATTTTTTTAAACATTTAAAAACCCCATTACATTACTATTTTCAATATTTTTAACTGCCACTTCGGCCTCAAGTCTCTCTACAAAATTTTCTAAACTTTTTATAGGGTTAAATCTACTCTGTCTCTTTACAGCGGCAAAGTCTCCTGGTGTTAAGTATTTAAGATTCTCTACTCTGTTTTTAAAAGAATCATCAGCAGATAAATCTAACTCTTTAGTGTATGAGAGAAACATTTTCCACGCCTGTTTTGCTTGCAAGTAGTCAAACTCCAACTTCAGATCAAAGCGTCTCAGACTTGCCGCATCAAGATTCTCCATAAGGTTTGTTGTTGCGATGAAGACTCCATCAAAGTTTTCCATCTGAACAAGCATCTCATTGACTTGTGTTACCTCCCAGCTTCTTTGGGCTTGTGTTCTGTCTGCCAAAAAACTGTCAACTTCATCAAAAACAAGCACGGCATTTTCTTCTTTTGCCTCTTTAAAGGCAGCTGCTATGTTCTTCTCGGTTCCTCCCACATACATACTTATAAGGTCACTCCCTTTTTTTAGCAGCAGCGGTTTATCTAAAGTCTGCGCTATGTATCTGCCAAAAGCACTTTTCCCCGTCCCTGCCGGCCCATACAAACAGAGTCTTGCATTTGGGTGTTCTTTGATTCCCTGTGAGAGATTTGCCAGGTTTGCTTGGGTATTGATGAGGGTTGGATCATAAAGATTTGGAAGCAGAGCAGGAACTTTTTCTTCTATCTCTTTGTAGCCTTGTGCTTTAAGGGTGTTGTTGAGTACTTGTGTAAAAGTTTTTACTCTATCTGTTGTCTCTATAGAGCTTACAACTTTACTGGCACGAGAGATAAGTGCAGGAGCTATGTTTTCATGCTCGGCAAGAAGTTGTATACTCTGCTCATCGAGCAGATTGTTTGAGTACTCTTTAATGATCTGGGCACGTTTTGATTTGTTTGGAATGGGAACTTCTACAGTAAAGTCAAATCTTCTTACCATTGCATTATCAATGGAGTAGATGTTGTTTGTAATCCAGATGGTTGGTATAGTGTTGTTTTCAAGTATGCGATTAAGCCATGCTTTGTTCTCTTGTCTCTTTGGAGCAAGAGGACTCTCACTACTGTCAAAGATATCTTCTGCCTCATCATACATAAGGAGAATTTTCTCATTTGAAAGTAGAGACTGTGCTACTTTAAAGGCTCTGAGTCTTCGCCATCCGTCTATTGACTCATCATCCTCATCTGCATAGCTGATCTCAAAGAGTTTTGTCTGTAACTCTTGAGAGATAGTTTTTGCAAGTTCTGTTTTTCCGGTTCCCGGTACTCCATAGAGCAAAATATTGACTCCCTTTTGTTTGGACTCGACAGCACTTTTAAGGTAGGCAATGATTATCTCTATATCTTTAGAGATATGTTCATAATCTTTTATGCTTAATGAACTTGCATCACAAGGTCGTACAGAATCTTTTATCATCTCCGAGATATCATCATCTGAGTTGAGCATATCATCTGCAAAACTGTCATTAAGGATTGTGATTTTTGAATCTAAAGAGTATGTGTTACTTTTATCGATAGTGATAATAGAAGATCTGCTAAATTTTGAGTGAGAAGAAAAAGCTTTATTAATCTCTTGGAGGGGAATGTCGAGTATTGTAGCAAGTGCTTTTTTTGCTTGAGTGGTGTTGAGGTTATTCCCCAAAAGATCAGTTGCATCTTCTAAAACATCATACTGATTGATCAGTACAACAAACTCCAAGATAGCTTCTTCAGTGGAGTTGAGTTGCATAAGTTTAGAGATCTGTTGTATATTTTTACGAAGTGTTTTAGAGCTGGAAAATCTTTTTTTCTTTTCAAGTTTTTTATAATTCTCTTTAAGGATGGCTAAAATTTCACTTCTTTTAAATTCATCACTATCCATATCGACATATTTTCCAACTTCAAGAAAATATGCTAAAGAGTCTCTATGAAATCGGTTGTCTTTATCTATAAACTCTCTTGCTCCACCGAGTTTAAAGATGATTCTCAGTGCCCAGAGAGATATCTTGTCTATAAATTCACTATCGACAAGTTGTCTTTTATCAAACTCATCCAAGTTCGTTCTATTCTTTCCTCTTCTCATTTTATACTCCTCTAAATTTTAGAAGAAGTATAGAGAGTAGTTGCGACAGCTTTATGTCGTGTTTTTTAGAATGTGTGTTTATGCATCTCTATTAAAGTGCTATAGTCTCCATTATCAGCAGCTTTGAGAGCTTGAATATATTCATCTCTTTTAGGGTTCTCTTTTGCAAGGAGATCCTCTTGCCATTTTACAGGCATAGAGCCATGTTGTCTGAGGTAGATATTTGCCAACATTCTGCTCCATCTGCCATTACCGTTTTGAAAAGGGTGTATCTGTACTGCTTTATGGTGGATTCGTGCTGCTGTTTCATGGATGTCAAAAGTTTTATGCTTATCCCAAAATTCTATATCATCTGCCAACTCTTTGAGTGCAGATGGTACCTGATAGGCTTTTATACCAATGGATAGCTCAATTTGTCTAAACTTCCCTGCCCACTCCCAGACATTACCAAACATCTCAAAATGGAGTTCTTGAAGCCATTCGTATGTAAAAGGAGCTGTTTTTTTAGATGGAGGTGCAGAGAGATACTTGAGTGTTGCAAGGGCGATGTTGTTTGCCTCTGCAATATATATCTCCTTAAGTGTATAAACCTTGTCACTTGGCAGTTTAAGGCCCGATATATCATCAAGTGGAGTTGCATCATCTATGGGCTTGGTAGAGTGTATCATTACGCTACCCAAAGAGTGTTTTTATACTCTCCAGTAAGGAACGCTTCCTCATAATTTGCTATTATGTTCTTAAGACTATCTTCTTCTAACCCTTGCATCTCCAAAGCAGAGGTACCTTGCACTATAGAAGCTAAAAAGAGAGCTTTTTCTCTTGCTCTTTGTTTTTTCAACTCTTCAAGCGGTACGACTTCATTCCCTGCAAAGTCTAAACCTAAAAGATTGGTTACACTCTCTACGGTACTGAGTTTGATATCTTCATTTTTTAAGAGTCTGTTAATGGTACGTACTCCAACACCGCTGAGCTTTGCAAGGTTTTCTACTGTAATGTTGAGCTCTTTTTTTCTGGCAATTATTTTTTCTATTAATTCTAATCGTTTCATAAGGACTCCTTCATGCATTATATTATGCCATAAATGGCATAATATAATACTTTTTATGAAGAAGTAAGTCCCCTAAGGAGTTTTGCAAGCTCCTTGGTTTCATCATATCTCTGTGCGGCATCGAGTGTGTAGTGCAGGGTGAGGGGGATGTCTTTGAGGTAGCCATCTTTGCCGTCACGCAGGTGCAGACGGGAGAATATGCCTAGCACTTTTATGTGTCTCTGCATTCCCATAAAGTCAAACCATTTTATGAATGTAGTATCACTCACATCAGGAGCTACTTGGTCACGGAAGTATAAAACAAGCTCTAAAATTGCCTCTCTATCAAAAGCGATATAGCAATCTTTGAGCAAAGAGACCAGATCATATGTTATGGCTCCGCTCATTGCATCTTGATAGTCGATAATGCCAAGTCCCCCATCTTCACACAACATAATATTACGTGAGTGATAATCACGATGAACAAAGATATTTTGTGGTTGGGTGAGTACGATCTCGCTAATGGTATGGAGTGTATTTTCAACTGTTTGTGACTCTGCTCGTGTGAGGGAGATACCCAGTTTTTTCTCTAAGTACCACTCACGCATCAGATCCATTTCAAAGTGTAAAAATGCTTTATCATAGAGAGGAAGAGCTTTTACATCAGTTTTTTGCATCTTGATTATCTCATCTATCGCTTTTTTGTAGAGCTCTTTGAAATTTTCTTGCGTGAGCTGTGAGAGCAAGTGGGTATTGCCAAAATCTTCGATGATAAGATAGCCTTTTTCTAAATTTTGCTCATAGATTTTAGGCACATTTACTCCTGCATGAGCAAGCCGTTTTGTGACATCCAAAAAGGGAGTAAGAGACTCTTTTTCTAATGAAGAGTCCATGAGTAAAAAGCTTTTATTGCCTTGGCTGAGGCGATAATATTTACGAAAACTTGCATCGGCTGATGCAACAGTGATTGAAAACATATTGAAGGGCGTTGTTTGAAGAAAATTTTTAATACTATTCATGGTTTATGTGATAACGAGCAGTTGTCGTCCTCTCTCCTCTAGTTTTACAAGATTTTTTTGCATTTTTTTATAGATATCTGCAACAGAAGTCTTTTTTGTACTCTCTGTATAAATTAACATTGCCGCAATATGAATGGTATTGTTGAGTATTTTCTCTTCCGCAATGGCATCTAGGAGATGTTTATAGAATTTTTGCATATCTTCTTGTGTATATGTTTTTGTTACAATGGCAAAGTGTGCACCAAAAAGTCGAGAAACTATAGCGTTCTTATAACTGTTTTTCGCTATGACATTGGCAAAAGTACGTAAAATTTTATTGGCATTGTGAAAGCCATAGAGTTGATTGATTTTTTCAAAATGGTGTATTTTTATATAGAGAATCCAGCAATTTTGTTTTTTACTCTGGAGTGTTTTAATATAAGATTCAAAATAGAATGCATTATGTAGTTTTGTAAGCTGATCGGTTATAGAGAGTTGAGCAAGCTTTGACTGTTTTTGTTTAATATCCTCCATATAGAGAATATTTTGGAGTTGGACACGAATGCGAGCTTTGAGTTCAAGAATATTAAAAGGTTTGGTAATATAATCTGCACCACCTATTTCAAAAGCATGTGTAATATGTTTGATATCTTGGTTTGCTGTTAAAAAGACAATAGGGATATCTTTGCTCTTTTGCTCTGCTTTAAGCATGCTGCAAAGGGTGAAACCATCAATTTCCGGCATATTGACATCAAGCAAAATGAGTGCTATTTTCTCTTTGGATAAAATAGCTAATGCATCTTGAGCACTTTTGGCTGTAACGATTGTAAAGTCTTCGTTTTCAAGATAAATGGATGCAAGCTCAATATTAATAGTTTCATCATCGACAATAAGAATTTTAAGATGCTTATATGCATTCATTTGTGACTGCTTTTGTTAATTTCTGTAATTCTACTACAAAAATCATAAAGTGGCAAACCTTAGGCATAGCTAAGGAACTTTTGCTTACAATACCTTATGAAGCAGATCACATTTTTAGATGGACAGAGTAAAAAATACGCCCAAGTGCAAAAAGAAGCAAAGCAAAAGAGATACACTTCTCTCTTGATCCAGCTCTCTTTTGTATGTAGTAAAAAGAAGAGAGTGCAAGAGCGTCTTGACGCGATTGCAAAAGATTTTCCAGATGCAATTATTATCGGTACGGCAGTTGTCTCAAAAAAAATAGCTCAGAAAAAGAAGAGGCGTTCCTTGCAACTCTCTTTTTCTTTTTTTCAGCGAATAGCACTTGAAGGATCGTATCAGGAGGATACAGAGTTTAAAAATCAAGATAGTCTTATCGTTGTTAGTGTTGCATCAAGGAAGAAGAACTACCTTCTTTTTGGTACGACACTTTATAAAAGTGGTAGTGCTATTGCTACTATAATCTCCAAAAGAGAGGACTCTTCTGAGGGAAAAACAAGTATTACTTTTGACGCTACAAAACACAATGTCGCATTGATGAATCAATATAAAGATGCTGTTGATGCTTCTGCTTTGGTCTCAAAAACAGATAAAAGAGGTTATATAACCTATGTAAATGAGCATTTTTGCAAGGTAAGTAAATACTCAAAAGAGGAGCTTTTGGGTAAAAATCACAATATTGTTCGTGATCCAAATGTAAGTTCAAAAATATTCAAAAAAATGTGGGAAAATCTACTTAATGGAAAAGTCTGGAAAGGGAGTTTCTCCAACAGAGCCAAAGATGGTTCCCGATACTATGTTGATGCGACTATTATGCCTATTTTTAATAATAGAGGTGAGATTGAGGAGTTTATTGCAATTCGTCAAGATATTACAAAACAGGTTGAAATAACGCAGAGAGTACAGGAGAAAGAGCGTCTTATCCGTGCAATATTGGACAATCAGGAGAGCATTGTAATTCATGCTTCTAAAATAGAAGGGATGCAGAGTGTTAATAAAAAGCTTTTTGACTATTTTGATTTTAAGAGTTTTGAAGATTTTAAATTGAAACACTCTTGTATCTGCGATCTTTTTATAGAAGAAGATGGTTATGTCAATGTTAAACAAAATCCCAATTGGCTTGATGATATTGCTTCGCATGAAGATCGTGACTATAAAGTAAAAATGCGTACAAAAACAGGAAAAATACATACTTTTACGATCCGAACAAAACGAATCCAAAACGAATATATTATCAATTTATACGATATTACAAAACTTGAAGAAGCTCTTTTGAGGGCTTATTCCTCAGAACGGGCAAAGAGTCTCTTTTTGGCAAATATGTCGCATGAGATCCGAACACCACTCAATGGTATTCTCGGTTTTACTGCGCTTTTGATCAAAAAAGAGCTGGCTTATGATGTAAAACGTTATGTTGAAATTATCCATAAAAGTGGTGAGACATTGCTCTCTGTTGTCAATGATATTTTAGATTTTTCAAAACTTGAGAGCGGCGAGTTACAACTTTATGAGACAGAGACAAATCTTTTTGAAGAGATGGAAGCAACAGTTGCAACTTTTGCTTCACTTGCAAATAAAAAAAAGATTGACTATTCAGTTTATATAGATACAAAAATCCCAAAAAGTGTTCGTTGTGATATACAAAGAATAAAGCAGGTTATGAATAACCTCATTAGCAATGCAATTAAGTTTACCCCAGAAGAGGGAACGGTGATTGTTCGTGTTGAGCTACTCTCTTTGCAAGATGATAAAGTTAAACTTCATTTTAGTGTGAAAGATAGTGGTATTGGTATAGCCAAAGATAAAATAGCAACTATTTTTGAGGCATTTTCACAGGCAGATAACTCCATCAGTCGTGAGTTTGGCGGTACCGGTTTAGGATTAGCCATCAGTAACCAATATATTACTATGATGGGATCACATATAGAGTTAAAAAGTGAAGAGGGAGAAGGGAGTGAATTCTTTTTTGAGCTCGAATTTGATGTTGTTGACGCCACATCTTCCGTAAAAGATTGTGTTGATGAGAGTATTGCTATTGCACTTGTTAAATCACCAGAGGGTGCTGCCTGTGGTACAAGTGAAATTGTTTATGATTATCTTGATGCCTGGCAGTGTAACTATAAAGAGATTGATACATTGAGTGAACTGAACGAATCATTTGATGTTGTTATTGTCTGTACAAAATTTTTTGACTCAAAGCAGTGTCAGGAACTTTTAGAACGCTATAAGCGTTTGAAAGTCATCTACATTGAAGGTTCACAAAATCGTTTGGAGTGTCAGCATGAACGTCTCTATATTATAGAACAACCAATGACGGGTTCTGTACTTTTTGATAGATTGATATCACTTTTAGATCCATCTTTTTTTGTTGTGAAAGAGGATAAGATAAAAAAGCTTCCTCCCTATAAAGGGCGTATCCTAGTTGCAGAAGATAATGAAACAAATCAGATGTTAATGGCTGTTTTCTTGGAAGAGAGAGAACTTGCATATAAAATAGTACAAAATGGTCAAGAGCTTTTAGATGTTATTGAAGCAGGTGAGGAGTATGACCTGATATTTATGGATATCAATATGCCTATACTTGATGGAATAGGCGCGACCAAAGCACTTCGTAGTCAAGGCTTTACAAAACCTATTGTCTCTCTTTCTGCAAATGTAATAGAGTCAGATACAACTGCTTTTCGGGAAGCGGGTATGGATGATATTTTGAATAAACCGATCATCCAAAAAGAGTTAGATGCTATTTTACAAAAGTATCTCTTTTCAGGTATAACAGAGAAAAGAGATGCGTTTGATGTTATTGATCCTGCAGGTTTGGCAAAAGAGCTCTTTTTTCCGGATCTTGCAACGGCATTACGTCTTTTACGAAGTCTTCGTGAAACGTTTGAACGTGCTTTAGAGGAGCTAGAAGAGAGTGATACTGATTATGAAGCGCTGCTTCATAGATTAAAAGGTGCTGCAGGGAATATGCGTTTTGAAAAACTCTATGCACTTGTTATGATGATGGAGGAGGAGAGTGAACCTTCAAAAGAGCATTTGGAGCTTCTTGTTGAACATCTCTGTAAAGCAATTGAAAATATAGATGCTTTAGGGGAGGTAGAGTGCACCTAAAATAGTATCTTTTTGTGCTCCTGTAATATTTTTAAGTGCAACGGGTTCTTTATGTATTCGTTTATATGCAAGCCATGCAAAGAGCATAGCTTCTAAAAAGTCACTATCAATATTATAGGCATCACTCTTTGTAACTTGACATCTGCAGAGTGATTGGAGTCTTTCAACCAAAAAGCTGTTTTTTGCACCGCCTCCACAGAGAATAAGCTCTTGTACCTGCGCTCTATTGACACTGTTTGCTATGGTGGTAGCGGTGAGTTCAAGGAGTGTTCTTTGGAGATCGGCATCGGGAATATTTTGAAAATTTTTACAATATTTCTCTAGCCATTTTAGGTTAAAATATTCTCGTCCGGTACTCTTTGGCGGTTCTTTGGTAAAGTAGGGATCTTGGAGCATATTTTGAAGAAGAAGCATATTTATTGTACCACTTTTGGCAAAAGCACCATCTTTGTCATAGGACTTTTTCCGGCTTTTTTGCATAAAAGCATCCATTAAAACATTGCCACACCCTATATCCCAACCATGTGAGGAGTCTGTTAATATGGTAATGTTTGCCATACCTCCAATATTAACAACTGCGATATTTTTGTTTTGTTTCGCAAAGACCTCTTTGTGAAAAGCGGGTGCAAATGGTGCTCCCTCACCACCGTTTGCTATGTCTGCTCCACGAAAATCAGCTATGGTTGCAATGTTTGTTTGTGCGACAATAACATTGGCATTTCCAAGTTGCATGGAAAAGGGGTAGTCGCTTTTTGGTTCATGCCAAAGTGTTTGTCCATGGAGACCGATAGCTGTAATATCAGTGGCAGAGAGAGCCGTTTTTGATAAAAGCTTATGAATGGCATCTGCAAAGAGAAGTGCGAGTTTGACATCAAGTTCTCCCATTGATTTAAGCGAACTACCATGCTCTATAGTTTTGAGGATCTCTCTCTTTAAAGAGGGGTCAAAAGGGTGTTCGTAAGATGTTATAAGGCGAGTGTAGTTCTTGTCTATTTCACACAGTGCCACATCGACACCATCAAGACTCGTACCGCTCATTATGCCGAGATAGAGTTCTTTTTTCATTTGTCATAATACTGTTGTTGCATATAATAGTTGTCCTCTTCCTCTTTCTCTTTTTTGCGTTTGTACCAATAGGCTTTATCTGAATCGGATGCTGTCCCTTCAAGTATCTTTTTTTCTATTTTATTGTCTTTATCAGCTTCAATGGCAATTCCAAAGAATATAATTAAAATAATAAGGACACCCCAAAACGGTAGCAGTTGGTGTGTTACTTTTGTGCCGTCAATACCGCTAATAATATTGAGTGACTCTATCATAATAAAAGTCGGGATTAAAAAAGAGGATGTATCCTCCTCCTGCTGCTGCTCTACACGCCCTAATAAAAAAGCAAGGATTAAAACCGGGATAGCAATAAATATCTCTTGTCGAAAGTAGCCTATTCCTTTAATGCTGTATGCGTGTTGAATTGCATAACTCAATGCGGTATCTGAATTGTAGTGTAATAAAACCGTAAAGAGAGTCATAGCAAAAAGTAGAAAAAATCCTGCTCGCCCATAGATAACTCTTTGGAGCACATAGACACCAATAATTAAAATTAAAAAGTCAACTCTTTGAAAGTTATTACCGAAAATATGTGCTAGAAAAGGGAGTAGTTCTTTTGTATCGAAAAGATCATTTAAAAAATTCATAATATCTCCTTTTTAAAATAGTATAGTAATTTTAGTTAAAAACTTATCAGCATAATAAAAAATGAGACGAAAGTTCCTAAAAGTAACTCCCATGCAAATCCTATATGGATACCAAAAACATAGGGTTGCAGGGCTAAAACAGTCAAAAAACCGCCAACTAAAGCAGGCAGAACCGTTTTTGCACTTCCTCTTTTTGTAAAGATAGCTGCAAAGTAAACACCCAAAAGTCCCGCGTATGCAAAACTC
>Ga0256843_1003594_pt1 | contig 10696 bp, 9 predicted proteins | sample AlvinellametaG_FD_191572 | JGI IMG/M metagenome (GOLD analysis project Ga0256843, IMG submission 191572) | Pompeii worm associated microbial communities from hydrothermal vent at the East Pacific Rise, Pacific Ocean - Alvinella | ecosystem: Host-associated > Annelida > Integument > Unclassified ... | reverse complement strand
CAGTGCTAATCAGTTTTCCTGTCTCCCAACCTATAGCCTCTCCTGGTTCTAAATAGACCTCTACATCATATTTGGCTTTAAAGTCACAAATAAGTTGAATAAGCTTTTCAACATTGTAGCCTTTTTTAGTAAGGTGGTGTCCTCCCCCAAAGTTGACCCATTTCATCTTATGTAGATAGGGAGCAAACCTCTTCTCTACCTCTTTTAGTACCTCTTCTAAGGCTTCAGCACTCTCTTCACAAAGGGCATGAAAGTGTAATCCATCTAAACTCTCTAGCAGGGTCTCATCAAAATTTGCCAAAGTAGTACCTAGACGAGAGTAGAGACCACACGGATTATATATCTCTTTGGGTGAGGCTGAGTACTCAGGGTTGATGCGTAGTCCTAAAGAGAGTTGAGGGTTACTCTCTTTGGCTTTTTTCGCATAGGTGTGGTATTGGTAGGGGGAGTTAAAAACAAGATGGTGGGAGCGTTGGGCAATCTCTACAATCTCCTCCTCTTTAAACGCAGGGGCATAGGTATGTACCTCTTTAGCAAACTTCTCTTGTGCAAGAGTGGCTTCATGAAGCCCTGAAGCACAACACCCATCAAGGTAGGGTTTGAGTATCTCAAAACTTTTCCATAGAGCGTAGCCTTTGAGTGCGAGGAGTACTTTGGCACCACTCTGCTCTTTAATATGTTGAATAATCTGAAGATTATGTAGTAAACGCTCTTCTTCTAAAAGCCAGCATGGTGAGGGTAGGGTAGGGTATAAAAATCTATTCATACCATATTATAGCAATAGAATCCAAAAAAATTTGTTATAATAGAAGAGACTACTTTATACGTGAAAGGATAGCAAATGCAAGAAGTAAGAGAGAATGACAAAATCAAAGAGAATATTCGTTTTCGAGCGAAAGAGATTTCACTCATGGCAAATATGCTAGAGAAGTTTAGAAATACCATTGAGATACTCTACTTTTTAATGGAACGAAAAGAGGAGAGAGGCTTTGTTGTGATGCTTGTTTCAGCAAAAGAGAGTGCACTACAAGAACTTCTTGAGCATGAGAAGCGTGAGAGTGATATCTTATTTGAGATAGAAGGAGATGACTCTTTATATGCGCTTATCTGTCAAGATACCAAAATTGATGGAGGGTACCACTTTGCCGATAGACTTCTTAAGAAAATGACAGCAGCACAATTTCATGAAATCTACTGTGTAGAGTTAGAGGTGCGTAGTGTAGTTCATAAAATAGAATACATTATATATAGAATTATGGAACTCTATTTAGAGACAAAAAAGAGTAAAAAAGAGAACGAAATTATTTTTAAAGCACTTAATTAGGGCTACATTTAAGTCATTTTAAGGTAAAATCGCGTCCAAATAATACCTTAACTCTATAAACTTATAGAAGAGGTAAAACAGATGAAGGATATACGGAATGAAAAGAACATACCAACCACATAACACACCAAGAAAAAGAACACACGGTTTCAGAACAAGAATGAAGACAAAAAATGGTAGAAAAGTAATCTCTGCTAGACGTGCAAAAGGTAGAAAAAGACTAGCGGTATAAGACCATTAGTAAGATTAAACATTTTACACGCATAAAAACCAGTAAAGAGTTTAATGGAGTGTATCATCACTCTTCAAAAACATGGCATACACCTTACTTTGTACTCTTTTATAAAAAGACAGAGGAGTACAAGGTAGGGTTTGTTGCTAGCAAAAAAATAGGAAATGCCGTTCACAGAAATAGGGCAAAGCGTTTGCTAAGAGCACATTTCATTGAAAATATAGATCTTTTAGCCAAAGGTTCTTATGTTTTGGTTGCTAAACCAGCTCTTTTGAGTAAAAACTTTCCAGAAGTACAGAAAGCTTATCTTCACGCACTAAAAAAGTGTTCTGCATTAACCTAATTTAACACATATCACACTATACTATACGATTAAACTGACAAAAGGTATAATTTTGGAACAACAAGATTTAAACAAACGACTCCTCTTAGCATTGGCACTCTCTTTTTTTGTATTTGTAGGGTATAGCTACCTTTTTCCGGTACAGCCTACAACACAAACACCTGCCCAACAACAGCAGAGTGCACACCAAGCACCTACGCTTGCAACAGCATCTACTAAGCAGACACCACAAACCCCTCAATCAAACCAAGCGCCTGTAGTTACAACAAAAGTACCTACCCTAGCAACTGTAACTTCTAAAACATTTAAGATGACAATTGATACTTTTGGACGTATTGCTCAGTTTGAACTTCTAGAGGAGAAATATAGAGATGAAGAGGGTAAAAACCTACAAATCTTAAATCCACAAGAGGTAAAACCACTTGAAGTGAGATTTTCAGATACTGCCCTGAATGAAGAGGCATTTAAAACACCATACCTCAATGAAGGTAGTAGTACGCTAGATGTTACAACACAAGCAAAAACATTGACACTTGTACAGCATCTCTCTTCTGTGACATTGACTAAAAAAATCACTATTGAACCTAATGGTGCCTATAGTATTGATGTGACAACTTCAAAACCAGCGCCTTACTTTATTACACCTGGACATAGACCTATGGCAGATAACTCAAGATATATGCTTGTTCGTGGTGCTTTGGTTAAGGGAGCAGATGATGTTATCTTAACGGTAGAAGATGGAAAAGCTGAGAGTACAGAGCATATCAAAAATGCTAAAATCGCATCAGCCTTTGACCGTTATGTTGCTTCACTCTTTTACAACTTTAAAACAGGGATGAATGTCTCTATCTTGAAAGAAGCAGGGGAGAATCCTCTTCTTTTCGTAGAGGGAAGTCAAAACCTACACCTTGGTGCGTACATTGGTCCTAAAGAGTATAAAATATTAAAATCAATCAACCCTGAATTGACTGATGTGATTGAGTTTGGTTGGTTTACCTTCCTCTCTAGACCTTTCTTTAAAGTGCTACTCTGGATTAACGATATGGTTGGAAATTGGGGATGGGCGATTATCCTCTTTACACTCTTGGTGAAACTTCTTCTCTTCCCACTCTCCTATAAGGGGATGATGTCTATGAATAAACTCAAAGACCTCGCACCTAAAATGAAAGATTTGAAAGCAAAATATAAAGATGATCCGGCAAAAATGAATATGAAGATGATGGAGATGTATAAGAAGGAGGGGGCAAACCCAATGGGTGGATGTCTTCCTATGTTGCTTCAAATTCCTGTCTTTTTCGCACTCTATCGTGTACTTCTAAATGCCGATGAGCTTCAAGGTGCTGTGTGGATTAGTGGTTGGATTGACAATCTAGCAGCTGCTGACCCTTACTACATTTTACCTATTTTAATGGGTGCATCTATGTGGTTCCAACAGAAGATTACGCCAAATAACTTTACCGATCCTCTTCAAGAGAAGATCTTTAAATGGTTCCCAATAGGGATGGCACTTATGTTTATTATTATGCCTTTCCCTTCAGGATTGGTACTCTATTGGGTTGTGAATAACCTCTTTACTATTGGACAACAGTATATTATTAACAATGCTTATGCTAAAGAGAAAGCATTGGCAAAAGCATCTCATAAATAACAATAAGGAAGCCAGTGATGAAAAAGGTTGAAGCACCAACACTTGAAGCAGCGTATCAAGAGGCTGCTAAGTTGTTTGATTGTTCCATTGCAGAACTTCAGTATGAGGTGGTACAGTATCCCTCTAAAGGGCTTTTAGGATTTTTAAGAAAAAATGCCATTATCGTTGCTAGATGTACCAGAAGTGAAGATGAAGCGAAACCTCAAGTATCACTTGTAGAGGAGGTGGTTGAAGAGATAGTCCCTTCTCAAGAAGAGGAGGTAGCCTCTGAGATTATGAGTACCCTAAAAGAGGAAGCTAAAAAAGAGGAGATAGTTGAACCTACGTTAGCTCCTGAGAGTATTGTTGATGATTTTTTTGCTACTACAAAAGAGGAAACATCTGCTATTGAAGCGTTAGAAGAGGAGGAGATTGTCTATGATGAGTTGGCAGAACTTATTGAAACACAACTCAAAGAGCTTTTAGCACTCTCTTGTTTCGATATCGATATTGTAGAAGTAGATGTACGTAACAATACCGCACTTATCTTTATTGATGGTGAAGATGCGGCCTTGCTTATTGGGAAAGAGGGGTACCGTTATAATGCGCTCTCCTATATGCTCTTTAACTGGTTACACGCAAAGTATGAACTCTTTATTAAGCTTGAAATCGCAGAGTTTTTAACCTCTCAACAAGAGATGATTCGTAACTATATTCAACCAGTCATTGAAAATGTTGAGAAGCATGGAAAGGGAAAGACACGCTTTTTAGATGGTATTTTGGTACAAATTGCACTAGAACAACTTAGAGAGAGATTTCCCAATAAATATGTGGCAGTCAAAACCAGCCGTGATGGACATAAATTTGTAGTGATCAACGAGTTCTTTACTAAACATGCATAATACCATTACAGCCATTGCGACAGCCCATGGGGTTGCTTCTATCTCTATTATTAGAGTTAGTGGAGAAGCAGCTCTTTGGGTAGCAAAAAAACTCTCTAAACAAGAAAATATTACACCTCGCTACGCACACCTTACCTCTTTGTATAACCATGAAGATGCCCTTATTGATCAAGCTATTTTACTCTACTTTGCCGCACCCTATAGTTTTACAGGAGAAGAGGTAGTTGAGTTTCAATGTCATGGTGGTATGATTGTTGCTCAGGAGATACTTGATACTATTTTAAGTTATGGTGTAAGATTGGCTCAACCTGGAGAGTTTTCAAAGCGTGCTTTTCTCAATGGAAAGATTGATCTTACCAAAGCTGAAGCGATTGCGAAACTTATTGAAGCCAAGAGTGTGGATGCGGCTAAAATTTTAGCCAAGCAGATGAAGGGTGACTTAAAAGCATTTGTAGATGAGAGTCGTGAAGCACTCTTAAAGTCTTTGGCATACTCAGAGGTGATGATAGACTATGCCGAAGAGGATATACCTGAAGATATCTTAGAGAGTATTCTCACACAACTCGATAGCCTTACTTTACAAATAGAAGAGATTGTTGAAGCTTCCCACAGAAGAAAAGGGCTTATTGAAGGCTTTAAAGTAGCTATTGTAGGGAAACCAAATGTTGGAAAGAGCTCTTTGCTCAATGGACTACTCTCCTATGATAGAGCCATTGTAAGTGATATCGCAGGTACAACACGTGACACAATTGAGGAGCAAGTACGTATTGGTTCACATATTATTCGGCTTGTCGATACAGCAGGTATTCGTAAATCGGAAGATACTATTGAAAAGATTGGTATTGAACGCTCTTTAAGTTCTTTAGATGAGGCAGATATTGTTATTGCCCTTTTTGATGCTTCTCGTCTTTTTGATGAAGAGGATGCTCAAATTTTAAATTTGTTAGAGAAGCTAGAAGAGAAACATACGATTGTAGCACTCAATAAGAGCGATTTACCACGTCAGTTTGAAACTTCTAGATTAGAAAAATATGACTATATTGAGATGAGTGCCAAAGAGCGTCTTACCCATCTTACACAGAGTTTAGAATCTTTTTTAGATACCATTGGTGAAGGAGATGAGCTTATGCTTATCTCTACACGTCAAATTGAAGCTGTTACTCATGCGAAAGAGGCTATTTTAGAGGCAAGAGAGCCTCTTTTGTTAGGAGAACTAGAGTTCTTCTCTTATCACCTACAAGATGCTGTGAAAGCTCTCTCTTCTATCTCCAAACCTTATGATAGTGAAGAGATTCTCGATAAGATGTTTGGTGAGTTCTGTTTAGGAAAGTAGCATGGAGATTTTAGAACAATGGTACCGTAGTGAAGATAGTGAGTTTTATCTTTTTATCGCACTTCTACTCTTTACCTTGTGGTTCATTCGCAATACTATCGCCTACTATCATGCTGAAAAGCGTAAAGTAAAACAGCTGCATCGCTTTGCTAAAAAGGGTGATATTGAGGCACAAACCGATTTGGCTTTACGTTATCGTAAAGGAAAAGCTGTTAAGAAGAGTTGTCAAAATGCTGCATTTTGGTATCAAAAAGCAGCATTTTTGGGAGATGAAAATGCCAGAGGTTTTTTAGAAGAGTTTTTAGAAAAACATAAAAATAACAAGAAAAAAAGATATTCATAGTGTATAATAATCACGCAATCATAAAAGGTAAAGGAAGAAACAAAATGAAAATAATGAACTATGTTAGTATGGCTCTATTGCTATTTTGGTTAACAGGATGTGTACAAAGAGAGATTCCTCTTATTCCACCACAACAGCAGACAACATCAGATTTTTGGGCAGAAGAGACCAATATAGAAGATGTCAATATCTCTGATTTGGAGGAGAATTTAACTGAACCAGAGACAACGATAGAGGAGACTACTACACTCAATGATCGTGTAAAGCGTATCCCTTTTCCTGTTGCTGAGTACCGTAGTTTGGCAAAGTCAGGTAAAGGAACCCTTAAAGGGCGTATCTATATTGCCGATAGTATGAATAACCAACGTGTCGTAGGTGCGGGTACAAGACTCTACTTAAATCCAGTAACAAGTTACTCCGAACAGTGGTATGAAGAGAGTTATTTGGGGGGACGTAAAATGGAAAAAGCAGATGCGAGACTCTTTAACTACTTACGCTTTACAGCAGCCGATGCGAATGGAAACTTCGCATTTTATCGTGTGCCTAGTGGTTCTTACTATCTCATAGGTACAGTAAAGTGTGGAACAGAGTGTGGATACGATACTATGAAGAGTATTCGTATCGCTACGAAAGTAACGCTACAAGGAAATCAAGTACTACAACGTGACTTAAGTCGTGTGATTGATTAACCTTAAAGCCTACCCTTTTGGGTAGGACTTCTCTAAGGCTTCATAGAGTTTTTGAGGTGTTATATGCTCCTCTTTCTCTAAGATGCTTTGCATGATAACATTGTCCTCTTCACCATTCCAGATTTTAATGTAAGTTCCCTCTTTATATCCGTGGTCTTGTCTAAAAGTATTGAGAATATTTTTTCCAATATAGAGTTTATAAAGGCTCTCTAAGTCAAGCCCAGACTCCATAGCTACATTGAAAAATGCCTCTATAAGGGCTTGTGTAGATGTGTTACAAAAGAGGGTTTTTATGAGTGTCTCTACCACCTCTATTTGTTCATAATGGTTTTTACTACTAGGGGTATGTCTCTTAGAAAAGGCAGGAAAGTTCTCTACCGATTGGATAGCCTCTGCCAATGCTTCAATGCTTCCTAACGCTTTTGTTTTATAGTCCTCTAGCGCTTGAGACATAATAAAGTGCCAAATATCAACAGCCTCAATCTTAATGTTATCATAGTCAGGTGACGCATCTATATTTTTCCAATGTTTCCAAGGGTAAGACTCAATGAGCTCTGCGCACTCTAAGTAACTACAGCGTCTCCAGTCAATTACTTTTCCGTTTTTAGTGACACCACTCTCCCAACCCTCTCCATTGGTAGCATCGTTGAGTTGCTGTTGTAGCTGAAGCATCTGTAAAATTTTATCCATTTTTAACCTTTTAATTTATCTGACATATTTTACCTTTTCAAGCCTTATTTAGCACTTTTTAGCTAAAATATAGCCCTTATTTTATGCCTTAAAAGGACGCACATTATGTCACAACCGATTGAAAACTTAGACGAAGTCTTAAAAAACCATAAACTCTCTAAAGAGGAGTATCAAGATATTTTACGTATTTTAGATGGACGCCATCCTAACATTGTAGAGATTGGAATCTTCTCTGCTATGTGGTCTGAGCACTGTTCATATAAGTCAAGTACCAAATATCTTAGAGGTTTCCCAACCAAAGCACCATGGGTTATTCAAGGGCCTGGTGAGAATGCAGGGGTTATTGATATTGGTGAGGGGATGGCTGCTGTCTTTAAGATGGAGTCTCATAACCACCCTTCATTTATTGAGCCATTTCAAGGGGCAGCAACAGGTGTTGGTGGAATTTTAAGAGATATCTTTACTATGGGAGCACGCCCAGTAGCAAACCTTAACGCACTTCGTTTTGGAAATGTTAAGGGTGACTCAGAGAGTGCCAAGTACCAAAGACACCTTGTTCGTGGTGTGGTTGATGGTATTGGAAGTTACGGAAACTGTATGGGTGTACCTACCATCGGTGGTGAAGTGAGTTTTGATGAGTCTTACAATGGAAACATCTTGGTAAATGCTTTCTCTTTAGGGCTTGTAAAATCAGATGAGATCTTCTTAGGTGTAGCCTCTGGTATTGGTAACCCAGTGATGTATGTGGGTTCTAAAACAGGTCGTGATGGACTAGGTGGGGCTGTAATGAGTTCAGACTCATTTACAGAGGAGTCAAAATCACTTCGTCCAACAGTTCAAGTAGGTGACCCATTTACAGAGAAGTTGCTTCTTGAAGCGTGTTTAGAGCTCTTTAAGACAGACCATGTTGTAGGTATCCAAGATATGGGTGCTGCTGGGCTTACAAGTTCAGCATTTGAGATGGCAGGAAAGACAGGAGCAGGGCTTATTATGCACCTAGACAAAGTGCCAGCACGTGAAGAGGGGATGACGCCGTATGACTTTATGCTCTCTGAGTCACAAGAACGTATGCTTATTTGTGCGAAACAAGGAAGTGAACAAGCTATTATTGATATCTTTGAGAAGTGGGGGCTTGATGTTGCTGTTATTGGTGAAGTAACCGACACAGCTAGAATGGAGCTTATGTGGCATGGTGAGAGAGTGTGTGATATGCCTATTGCTCCAGTGAGTGAAGAGGCACCCGTACTTGACAGACCAGTAGCACGTCCTGCTTACTTAGATGAGATTAATGCTAAAAGTGTAGATGACTTTGAGGCAGTAGAGAACCAAGAGGCGTTTGAGAAACTTCTAAGCTCTCTTGAAGTGGTTGACAAGGCATGGGTATATAACCAGTATGACTCTATGGTACAGACCAATACAACCAAGCACCCAGGAAGTTTAGATGCCTCTTCTATTCGTATTAAAGAGAATGGTAGAGCTTTGGCAATGAGTTCTGACTGTAACCCACGTTACTGTTACATCGACCCTAAAAAGGGTGCGGCACTTGCTGTTGTTGAGTCTGGACGTAACGTGGCAATGAGTGGGGCAAGACCTCTTTCTATTACCGATTGTCTAAATTACGGTAACCCTGAAAACCCAGAAGTGATGTGGCAGTTTGCCCAAGGGTGTGAAGGTATTAAAGAGGCGTGTTTAGAGCTTGAAACGCCTGTGGTTTCAGGAAATGTATCGCTCTACAATGAGACCAATGGGGTATCTGTTTTCCCTACACCAGCAATTGCTATGGTAGGACTCAATGATGATGCGAACAAAGTGCTTCCATCTGCTTTCCAACAAGAGGGGAGTAAAGTGGTACTTCTTGGAGAGACACAAGGGGAGTTTGGTGGATCACTCTACATTAAAGAGCTCTTTGGCAAAACGGTAGGAACCCTACCAACTTTTGACTACTCAGCAGAGTTGAGACTTTGGGAGTTGGTGATTGAAGCCAACAAAAAAGGGCTACTCCTTTGTGCTAAAGATGTAAACTTGGGTGGTGTGGCGATTGCTTTGGCAAAGATGTCAGCACTATCTAAGAAAGGAATTGTAGCAGAAGTAGAGGTCTCAAAAGCAAGAGATATCTTTGATGAGTCTCAAAGTAGAGCTTTAGTAGAGGTAGCACCTGAGAACCTTGAAGCCTTTGCACAGATGGCACTCGATTTAGGTATTGGAGCATCTGTAGTTGGAACTGTTGGTGGTAGTGAAGTTAAGGTCAATGAGGTAGCCCTTCCATTGGAGAAGGTAAGTGATATCTACTTCAATACTTTTGCAAGAACAATTGAACAAGATTTATAATCTTTTCTCTATCTTGATGTTTTTTGCTCTTTTTTAGGGGCAAAAGCATCTTCTTCTCTCTTTTTTCTCCTTTTTTTTCCAGAGTAGGTTATAATAGTTGTTATCTCTTAGACAAGGCAATACTACTATGAATAGACGTGAACTTTTTACTTTAGGTGCAAAGGCGATGCTTCTTGCTGGAGGGACAACCTACGCCAATACAACGCCTTTTGTACAGCAGAACAAAGAGGCAAAAAAGAGAGAGGGTGAACCCCTCCACATTGTCGTTGTAGGTGGTGGATGGGCAGGGCTCTCTTTTGCCAAACAGATGAAGCAAGAAGAGCCGAATGCCAAGGTTACGCTTATTGAACGACGTGACCATTTTGTCTCTTGTCCTGCTAGTAATGCTTGGTTGTTTGATCTGGTTGATTTAGCATTTTTAACCCACAGTTATCTTGATGCTGCCAATAGCCATGGGTATGACTATCTTCACGCAGAAGCTACAGGGCTACAAGCCGATAAAAATATTTTAGAGACAACTAAGGGTGAGATAGCGTATGACTATTTGGTCTTTGCTACAGGGATTGAGTACGATTATGAAGCGTGGACAAAAGGCGATAAAGTCTTAGAAGAGAAGCTTAGACGACACTATCCAGCAGCGTTTATCCCTGGATCTGAACACTTAACACTCAAACGAAAACTAAAAGCCTATAAGGGGGGTAACTTTATTGTTACGGTACCTTCAGGAAACTACCGTTGTCTTCCTGCCCCTTATGAGAGGGCATGTCTCTTGGCTGACTACATTAAGCAAAATAAGATTGATGGGCAAGTGATTATTGTAGATGAAAACAATACGGTTACGATTAAAGAAGAGGGCTTTTTAAGTACTTTTAGAGAGCTCTATAA
>Ga0256843_1003593_pt1 | contig 10697 bp, 9 predicted proteins | sample AlvinellametaG_FD_191572 | JGI IMG/M metagenome (GOLD analysis project Ga0256843, IMG submission 191572) | Pompeii worm associated microbial communities from hydrothermal vent at the East Pacific Rise, Pacific Ocean - Alvinella | ecosystem: Host-associated > Annelida > Integument > Unclassified ... | reverse complement strand
TATAAAGAGTTGAATGAATTTCAAAAGTTTGCTATAATACAAAACTCAAAAAACCCATTCAAAAGGCTGTAAAAAAATGAATAAATATCTTAAAGAATTAGTAGAATTAAATAAATATGATAAAAAACTTGCAGAATTAGTGCCATTAGAAGCAAATATCAAAAGACCTCTTACAACTTTAGAAAATAAAGTAAAAACTTTAACTACAAAATTAGAAAAACTTGAAGAAGAGATTAAAAATCTAATCCTTAAAAAAAGTAAAAATGAACTTTTAATATCTGAACTTAAAGAAAAATTAAATCAAATTGCAGAAAAAACAGCAAAAGTAAAAACTGCAAAAGAAGCAAAAGCTTTAACATTAGAAGAAGAATTAGCAAAAGAACAAATTGATAGTGCTAATGAAGAGATTGAAAAATTTGAAAAAATGGTAGAACTTAAAAAAGAAGAAAAAGAAGAGATTAAAAAAGAGATTGAACAATTAGAAGCAGAAATTGTAATAGTTCAAAATGAAATCCAATCAAAACTTGATGTATTAGAAAAACAAAAACAAGCAATTTTTGAAAATAGAGATAAATTAATCAAAAAAATGGATCAAAATATTTATAAATTTTATGAAAAAATCAAAAAATGGGCAGGAAATACTGCAGTATCTCCAGTAAAAAAACAGGCTTGTATGGGATGTTATATGAAAATAAATGAAAAAACTTATGCTGATGTAATCAAAGCAGAAGAGATTGTAACTTGTCCTCATTGTGGAAGAGTACTTTATATAGAGAACGAAGAAACTGAATAAAAGGTTAAAGGGTGAATATAATTTATTATATCTTCACCCTGTTTTTGTATATTATATCACTCCCGTTTTTACTACTTTTATCATTCAAATCAAAATATAAACTTTCAATTCCAGCTAGATTTTTTTTATTTAAAAATCCGCCATTTACAGAAAAGTACCACCATTTTCATAGTTGTAGTTTAGGTGAAACTAAGGCAATAAAACCTATTATTGAAAAATTTGATAAAGTTAATTTGAGTGTAATTACAAATACAGGTTATGAAGAAGCAAAAAAATATAAAAATGCAGAAGTTAGATTTTTACCTTTTGAGGTTTTTATCCCTTTTTGGTATAAACCTTGTAAAAGTTTAGTAGTTGTTGAAGCTGAATTTTGGTTAATGCTTTTTGTAATAGCTAAAAAAAGATGTCAAAAAACAATCCTCATAAATGCAAGAATATCTGATAGAAGTTATCCTAAATATATGAAGTTTAGATGGTTTTATTCACATCTTTTTAAATATATTGATATTATTTTTGCTCAAAGTGAAGTTGACAAACAAAGATTAGAGTCTTTAGGTGCAAAAAAAGTAATAGTAGCTGGAAATATAAAAAGTGCAATTGATATTAAAATAACAAAAAAATATAACAAACCAAAAGAGAGATTAATTGTAGCAGGTAGTACACATGATGGTGAAGAAGAGATAATTTTAGATGCTTTTAAAAAGAGTAATAATTCTAAACTTATAATAGTACCAAGACATCCAGAAAGATTTGATGAGGTATATAAAATAATAGAAAATTTTGCTAAAAAATATAACTATTCTTATGGAACAATAGATGATGGATTTGATAAAGATATTATCTTAGTAGATAAAATGGGAGAACTAACCAATTTATATGCAATAGCTGATATTGTGATTCTTGGAGGAAGTTTTGTAGATAATGTCGGAGGACATAATCCTCTAGAAGTAGCTTATTTTAATAAACCTCTTATTTCAGGTAAGTATATATTTAATCAACATAGTTTATTTGATATTATTAATGATTTTTACATAGTTGATAATAATAATGAATTAAAAACTAAATTAAATGAAAAATTACAAAAAAGTTACATTAAAAATCAAATAAATTTAGATATAATCATAAAGGAAATTGATGTTTAATATAAAAGAAGGATATGTGACTTTTAAAATAAAAGCGGCCCCTAATTCTTCTATTAATAAAATAGCTGGAATTTATGGAGATGCTATAAAAATTAATATTAAAGCTCCTGCAGTTGAAGGTGCCGCTAATAAAGAATTAATTAAATTTTTATCAAAAAAATTTAAGATACCTAAATCGGAAATTATTTTAAAAGGAGAAACATCTAAACAAAAATACATCACATTACCAATAAACGAAAAAATCCAAGATTTTGTAAAGGAATATAGTTGAAGACAGATCAAAAGCTGTTGTTGTATGTTTTTTTAGTTCCTATTATTGGTATGCTTATAGGAATGACTGGAGGTATATATTTAATCAAGTATTCTTCAGATATCTCAAAAAAAGAGGGCGCTTCATTCTTAAAACAACGAGAAATTGCACTACAAAAAGAAAAATTAAAAGTTTTAGTAGATAGTATAATTAAAGATATTTATATTCTACATCTAACAAACAAAGATTATATAACAAAAATTAAAGAACTATATCCTTTGATTAAAGATAAATATATTTTTATTTATAAAGTATATAATCTAAATGGTGGAAAAAATTTTGCCAAAATGTTGATTAATAGTAATAGAGAAGATTTAGAAGGTAAATTAATTAGTGATGATTATAAAGATATCAAAGGTTTTGAATTTCGAAAAAAGATGCTAGAAAAAATCAAAGAAAATGGAGAAGGGTTTGTAACTTATTATTATCAAAAGCCATATTCTAGTAGAATAGAACAAAAAATAACTTATTTTAAATATTATAAACCTTTACATTTAATTGTAGCTAGTGGAGTATATTTAGATAATATACAAAAAATCATTACACAATATGAAAAACATTTAGATAATTTAAACGAAGAAATTTTAATAAAATTTATGTTTATAAGTTTTATTATTTTTTTATTTATGTTTTTATCTACTTCTATTATTGCAAAAATAATATTAAAAGAGTTTAATAAATTTAGAAAAACTATACAATTAAGTGAAAAAAAATTAAGATATAAACTTTATGTTGATGAACTTACAAAACTTAAAAGTAGAAAAGCTTTAGTAGAAGATATAGAAAATAAAAAATTTAATTGTTTAATTATTGTAGATGTGGATAATTTTAGAAATATAAATCAATTTTTTGGAGCAGATATTGGTGATGAATATTTAAAAGAATTTGCTAAAATTCTTAAAAACTTTAGAAAAACTATTACTGATTCTATATCAATTCACAGAATAGGTTCTGATGAATTTGGAATAGAAGTTAAAAACTCAAATTATTTAAGAACAAAATTTATTGCAGAACAATTATTAGAGTTTTGTCATTTACAAAAAATAGAAATAGATAATGAATTATTTGATGTTGATGTAACAGTTGTATATAGTGCTTTTCCTAATCCACTAAGAAAAGCTTTAGTAACACTTTCATACGCAAAAGAAAATCATAAAAATTTATTGTCATATATTGATATAAAAGATATTAACAAAGAAAAAGAATACTTTCAAATTAAAAAGATGTTAAAACTAGCAATAGAAGAAGACCAAATAGTACCTTTTGCTCAGCCGATTGTAAATAAACATAAAAAAGTTATTAAATATGAACTTCTTATGAGGATAGTAACTCCTACATCAGTTATTCCACCATATTTTTTAGATTATGCAAAAAAAGCAAAACTATACACTAAAATATCTTCTATTATGATTAAAAAATGTTTTGAATTTATTCAAAAAACAGATGTTTTATGTTCTATTAATTTAGATATGCAAGATATTGAAAATGAAGAAATAATAGAGTTATTAAAAGCACATATGCAATATGTGAATAAACCAGTTGTTTTTGAAATACTTGAGAGTGAATCATTTAAAAACTATGCAAAAGTTAAAGAGTTTATTTATGAATTCAAAAAATATGGTGCTTTATTTGCGATAGATGATTTTGGTAGTGGATATAGTAATTATAGTGAAATTTTAGAATTGAAACCTAATTATTTAAAATTAGATGGTAGTTTGATTAAAAATATAAATCAATCTGAAGAAAATTTAATATTAATTCAATCTATTTTATATCTTACAAATATGATAAATATTAAAACAACTGCAGAGTTTGTAGAAAATGAAAAAATATTTAATAAATTGAGAATTTTAGGAGTAGATGAATTTCAAGGATATTATTTTAGTGAACCTAAACCAATTAGTGAAATAGAAGAAGCTTAAATAGCTTCGCTTCCTCTCTCACCAGTTCTGATTCTGATAACATCTTCAATAGGAGTTACCCAAATCTTACCATCACCAATTTTACCAGTTTTTGCTCCATTTGTAATAGCTTCTATAGCTTTTTCAACAAATTCATCATTTACTACGATTTCAATTTTTACTTTTGGTAAATATTCTACTACATACTCATTACCTCTATAAAGTTCTGTATGTCCTTGTTGTCTACCATGACCTTTTACTTCTGAAATCGTAATTCTAGAAATATCTGCATCGATTAATGCTTCTTTTACATCATCTAATTTAAAAGGTTTAATTATTGCTTCAATCTTTTTCATTTTAACTCCTTATTTTTTTATAATCATAACATATTATGAAGAAAATTTATTTGCTAATTTTTTGATTTCTGTATAAGGTTTTGCTGCAGAAAAATAATAACCTTGAACGATATCTATATTTGTGTTTTTTACTAAAGTATACTGACTTTTTGTTTCTACTCCCTCAGCAACTACTTTTATATCTAAATCGTGACATAAATTAGTAATATAAATAGAAACTAATAATCCTTTATGAGTTTCTATTTGGTCTATTAAACTTTTATCTATTTTTAGTTCGTCTATTTTTAAAGTAATTATTGATTGAAGATTTGAATATCCTGTACCATAATCGTCAATAGATATTTTAAAGTTGTTTTGTTGTAGTTTATTTAAATTATCTAAAGCATTTTGATGTATTAAACTCCTTTCTATTATTTCAAACATAATTTTTTCACCATATAATATTTTAATAATTTTATTTATAGCATCTGTACTAGCTAAAGTATCTGGATGTAAATTTATGCTAATCATAGGATAAAAATCTTCATTTTTCCATATTTTTAGATGTTCTTTTACTTTATTACAAACCCAAATATCTATAATAGGAGCTAATCTAGCTTCTTCTATAATATCTAAAAATGTTGGTCCAGTTAATTTACCATTATTTTGATATCTAATTAGTGCTTCGAATTTATTACATCTATTATGTTGAATATCTACTTTAGGTTGATAATAAACAAATAAATTATTTTTATTTAAAGAATTTAAAATATTGTCTAATTTAGCACTTGCTTCTATGATTTCACCTCTTGCTTTAAATGCTTGAATAGTTTCTTTTGCTTCTATTTCTGTAGTGATATCTAAGTTTTTTTCTAATAATTTAAATTTGCTTAATAAATCTTTAGATGAAGAGAATTTTTTTATAAAATATATATATACTAATGTATCTAGTGTCAATAAAAACAATTGAAATAAAATAACATTTATATTTCCATGTGATTTTATATAAGCATCTATAAATATTGGTGTTGTCCATGGTATAGTATATGTAGAAAATGTAATATGTGTGATTTTGATAAATATATAAGCTAAAACAGCATTTAAAATAGGCAGTGTTAAAAATGGAATAATTAAAAATCTATTTAATACAACAATAGCATAGATTAATAAAGTATTTATATTGAATATAACAAAAGGGGTAGATATTTTTGCAATTAGTCTTAATGTATTATCTTTCATATATAAAAAAAGAGCAATAAGCATACTTAATCCAATACCAGAACCACCAATATTTACAAATAATCTTAGGAATTCAGAGACTGTAAGATGTGGTGCTAATTCTTGAAATAAAATAGTTTTTGTAAATAAAGCATTTACAGTATGGTCTCCATGTATTCCAAAAAACCAAAATAATTGAACAAATAATTCTCTAAAAATAACTTTAATGATTGTTGATAAATGAAAATTTAGAGAATTAAAAATTTCTAAAATATAATCTAAAATATAATCACAAATAAAATATAAACTAAGTGTAGTTAAATAAGCTATTACAAATACAAATAAATAATTAAAAAGTTTATATACATGTTGATGTCCATAGTTTAAAGGGATTTTTAAATTAAAATATGGATAAAAAAATTTCAATAAATATGTAGAAACAATAGGAATAATAATAGTTTGTATATTAAATCCACTCGGTAATACTACTACATTATCTGGACTTTCAAATAACAATGAAACAGAAATAAAACTAGCTATAGATAATATAGGTGCTATAATTGTAGAAGTTTTAAATCGAATAGAAAAAAAATAAGAAATAGCAATAATAGCTACAATAGATGAACATAAATTAAAGGTGTTTATTAAATTTTTTAAAGATGATAATTCTATTCCAATATATTGCAGAAAAAAGAAAATTAATTGAGCAAATGAAATAATTAGAAAAAAAGGTATTATTGCTGTAAATGCCTCTTGTAATGTAGTAATAAATAGTATTAACTTTTTATTTTTTAATATATTTTCCATGTATGACTCACACCCCTTTGTATTTAAAGAATTATAACAAAAAATTATATCTATATATGATATAATTATGCAAAAATTTCAAAAGGAGAGATAATGGGTGATGTAAGTTATATATTAGACACCTTTTTTGCACTATTTGCATTTGTATTAATTATTTTAATGGTACCAGGTTTTGCAATGCTTGAAGCTGGTCTTGTAAGGACTAAAAATGTAACAGCAGTACTTACGACAAATACAATGATTTATTCAGTTGCAAGTATGATGTTTTTACTTATTGGATATAAAATAGCGTTTGGTGGTTTTGGAAGTACTAGTATGAGTGCTTGGGCTGCATTTTTATTTCAAATGGCTTTTGTTGGTAAGACGGTGAATATTATGAGTGGTGGTGTAAGTGAAAGGACTAGACTTATTCCTCTTACATTTTTTACAGTAGCAATGGCTGGTGTGATTTATCCATTAGTTGTTAATTTTACTTGGGGAAGTAATCTACTTAGTGGAACATTTTTAGATATTTCAAGTATGCATGATTTAGCAGGTTCAACTGTAATTCATTCAACTGGAGCATGGGCATTATTAGCAGCTATTTTAATTATTGGTCCTAGAAAAGGTAGATATAAAAATGGAAAAGTTAGAGTAATTCCTGCAAGTAATATCCCTCTTGTGACTTTAGGTGCATTTATGCTTTGGATTGGATGGTTTGGATTTAATGGTGGTAGTGTAGGTGCAATATCATCAAAAGAAAATGCTGATGCAGTAGCTTTAACAATTATGAATACAAATACAGCAGGTTTAGCTGGTGCTATTGTTGTGATGCTTTTAGGTTATTTTACTTATAAAAAATTTGATATTACAATGATTTTAAATGGTGCGTTAGGTGGACTTGTAGCTATTACAGCTGGTGCAGATGTAGTTGGTATTTATGCACCTATAGCTATTGGTGCTATTGGTGGAATTTTAGTGTTTTATGCAGTTCCATTTTTTGATAAATTAAAAATTGATGATCCAGTAGGTGCACTTAGTGTGCATTTAGTAAATGGTATTTGGGGTACAATAGCAGTAGCTTTATTTAATAGTGAATATTCTTTAGCTTCACAATTAAAAGGAATCATAGTAGTAGCTATATTTGCATTTGCAAGTAGTTATATTGTTCTTTGGATAATAAATAAAATCTCTCCTTTTAGAGCAGATGAAGAAGCAGAAATCGAAGGACTTGATGCTGAAGAATGCGGAATTGAAGCATATCCTGAATTTAAAAAATCTTTTTAATCTTATTTTCCCTTTTGGGAAAATAATTTTTCTTCTTAAAATAACATAAATTTTAATAAAAGTGGTATAATTCTAAAAAACTTTCAAAGGACTTTAATGCAAAAAATTAAAAATATTGCCGTAATCGCTCACGTTGACCACGGTAAGACTACATTAGTTGATGGATTACTTCAACAATCAGGAACATTCAGAGAAAATCAACAAGTTGATGAAAGAGTAATGGATAGTAATGATATCGAAAAAGAAAGAGGAATTACGATTCTTTCTAAAAATACTGCTATTACTTATGGTGATTATAAAATCAACATCATTGACACACCAGGACATGCTGACTTCGGTGGAGAAGTTGAGAGGGTACTTAAAATGGTTGACTCAGTGCTTTTATTAGTAGATGCACAAGAAGGAGTTATGCCACAAACAAAATTCGTTGTAAAAAAAGCACTAGAACTTGGGCATAGACCAATCGTAGTAGTAAATAAAATCGATAAACCAGGTGCTGAGCCAGATAGAGTTGTTGATGAGGTATTTGACCTTTTTGCTGCTATGGATGCAAATGACGAGCAATTAGAATTCCCTGTAGTTTATGCTGCAGCTAGAGATGGATATGCAAAAATTAATTTAGAAGATGAAAATAAAGATTTAACTCCACTTTTTGAAACTATTATTAATGAAGTACCAGAACCAAAAGGAAGCCCAGAAAACCCAGCACAAGCACAAGTATTTACACTTGATAGTGATCCATTTATTGGTAAAATTGGGATTTCAAGAATCTTTAATGGTAAACTTAAAAAAGGTGATACTTTAACATTAGTAAGAGCTGATGGTGAAAAAGTAAATGGAAGAATTACTAAACTTATTGGTTTTAAAGGTTTAGATAGAATCGAAATCGATGAAGCTGAAGCTGGAGATATTGTAGCTGTAGCTGGATTTAATTCAATTGATATTGGTGATACTTTATGTGATCCTGATCATATTGAAGCACTTGACCCATTACATATCGAAGAGCCTACTTTAAGTGTAATGATGAGTGTAAATGATTCACCATTAGCAGGAACAGAAGGTAAACATGTAACTGGTAATAAAATTAAAGATAGACTTCTTAAAGAAGTAGAAACAAACATCGCTATGAAAGTAGAAGATGCTGGTGAAGGTAAATTTAGAGTTTCAGGAAGAGGGGAACTTCAAATTACAATCTTAGCTGAAAATATGAGAAGAGAAGGGTTTGAATTTTCTCTTTCAAGACCAGAAGTTATTACAAAAGAAGAAAATGGAGTTCATTTAGAACCATTTGAATTTGTAGTAGTTGATGTTCCAGATGAGTATTCAGGAGCAGTAATTGAAAAACTTGGAAAAAGAAAAGCTGAAATGAAATCAATGACTCCTATGGCTGATGGATATACAAGATTAGAATTTGAAATTCCAGCAAGAGGACTTATTGGATATAGAGGAGAATTCTTAACTGATACAAAAGGTGAAGGGATTATCAATTCATCTTTCTTAGAATATAGACCATTTAGTGGTGTGCATCATAAAAGAATTAATGGTGCTTTAGTTTCTATGGAAAACGGTGAAGCAGCAGGATTTGCAATCTTCAACCTTCAAGATAGAGGAAGAATGTTTATCAAACCACAAGATAAAGTATATGTGGGTATGATTATTGGTGAGCATGCTAGACCAAATGATTTAGATGTAAACCCAATCAAAGGTAAACAATTAACAAACGTAAGAGCAAGTGGTAGTGATGATGCTATTAAATTAGTTCCACCTGCAGATATGAATCTTGAAAAAGCACTAGAGTGGATAGAAGATGATGAGTTACTTGAAATTACTCCATTAAATATTAGAATTAGAAAAAAAGTTCTTGACCCAGTTGCTAGAAAAAGAGCTTCAAGAAAAACTAAATAATATCTACAAAATCTCAAATAAAAAGCTTTTTTGCTTTTTATTTTCTTTTTATACACAATTAAAATCAATAGGAGTTTATAAATGATATATTTAATAAGCAGTTTAATTGGTGCGATTATTGGTTATGTGACAAATTTCATAGCAATTAAAATGTTGTTTCGTCCATATAAAGCAAAAAAAATAGCTGGTATTACTATTATCCCTCAAGGTATTATTCCAAAAGAAAAATCAAATTTAGCAAAAAATGTAGCAAATTTAGTAGAAACTCATCTTTTAGATAAAGAAGAGATTCATAAATTATTAAATACAAAGGAATTTCAAGAAGAGATTAAAAAGTTAATATCATCTAAAATAGATGAGTTTGATATGCCAAATATTACAGAATTTATAAAAGCAAATCCTACAAAAGTAGCTACAAATATTAGTGATTTTGTAATGGAGATGATAAAAACAAAGTTTCCTTTTGCTATGGCAATATTAAATGAAGAGATGATACAAAGTATGGTATTAGAAAATATTGATAAATTAGCTGAAAAAGTAAATAACATTGTGGATTTAGATAAATTTGTAGACAAAGAAAAAATCAAACAAAATCTTCAAAATGAAGCTATTAATTTTTTAGAAAATGAAAGTTATAAAATAATTGAAAATTTAAAAGTAGGGGAATTAGTAGAAAATAAAGTAAATAATTTTGATGAAAGACAACTTGAGAGTATGTTGTTTTCTTTAATGGAGAAACATTTTAAATTTATTAATTTTGCCGGAGCTTTTTTAGGAGCAATTATAGGTTTAATCCAAGCATTTATTATGATGCAAATGAAATAAGTGGAATTCCACTTATTTATTTACAATATTTTGAATTTTTTCTACAATACTTGGGTCTTCTAAAGTTGAAATATCTTGAGTTATTTCTTCACCTTTAGCTATACTTCTAAGAATTCTTCTCATAATTTTTCCACTTCTTGTTTTTGGTAAACCAGGAACTATAGCTATGCTATCTACTTTTGCAATATTTCCATT
>Ga0256843_1003592_pt1 | contig 10700 bp, 9 predicted proteins | sample AlvinellametaG_FD_191572 | JGI IMG/M metagenome (GOLD analysis project Ga0256843, IMG submission 191572) | Pompeii worm associated microbial communities from hydrothermal vent at the East Pacific Rise, Pacific Ocean - Alvinella | ecosystem: Host-associated > Annelida > Integument > Unclassified ... | reverse complement strand
CCCGGAGGCTGGCCAGGCTGGTAGGCCAGGCTTACGAGCGCATCGTTGAGATAGCCGCGCCCTACGACGAGCTGTGGCGCATCGTCGTTGAGGAGACGCGCGCAATGGGCTTCGCGGTTCCGGCTAGGCCGAGCGTCGGCACCAGCGAGGTGGAGCGCTGGCTCCTAGACCGCGCCGCGATGCTAGACGCTATCATCAAGCAGCTAGAGGAGGAGGGCAGGAGGATAGCGAGCCTCTACGGGCCACTCGCAGCACTACCAACCGCCTTCAAGGAGGCATCAGCCTATATCACCAAGCATCTCCTCGGCATACTCGCAGGCAACATCGGCTTCATCCGCCAGAGCATAGAGGAGCACGCGAAGATACTCGGTGAGTTGCTCAGGGGCAGGGTCCTCGACACGCTTAGGGAGGAGGCCAGGTTCATAGAGGAGACGCTGAAGGGCATAGTATCGACGTTCACGTCGTTCAAGAACCCCCTGGACGCCTTCTACTTCATCTTTGACCTTGCGCTGCTCTCGCTGCTGGCGAGTAGGCTCAGCATACCCCTACCCAGGTTCATAGCGGAGAACCCGATAGCGCGGCTCGTGCTCGGCGAGAAGATCACGCCGTTCAGCGTGGTGGACATTGTCGCGCCGGAGGTGGGCCTCGTCTTCCGCGGCGCCGAGGAGCTGGTCTCGAGGATAGCGGGTAGGGTGGCCAGGCTCCTCGGCAGGCTCGTCGGCGGGCTGCGTGAGAGGGGGGCAGCCGCCCTCGTGGAGCTAGGCGAGCAGTTGCGGGAGCTACGCATACGCGCAGAGAGCCCAGAGGACCTCGCGGTGATACGCGAGGCGCTGCTCAGGGCGGTGCGTAGGAGCCTGCCGCCGGACCTCGCCACGGTCGTCGCTGAGAGGCTCGTCGCGCGGATACTGGAGATGGTGAAGCGCGGGGCGACGCTCGACGAGATCCTCGAGGCTGTGAGGAGGTACGCGGGCAGCCTCCTAGCCGTGCCGACCGTCACCAGGCTCCTCCTCGGAGCCGTGGAGGTGCGCAGCCTACTCGAGGACGCGGTTAGGGAGTTCAGGGAGATGCTCGAGAAGCGCGAGATAGAGGGGCTCTACCAGCTGCGCCGCGTGCTGGCCAGGCTACGCGAGGCGTACAGGGAGGCCGCCGAGTATGTCTCTGAGCTACGCCGCTACGCAAGGCTCCTGGAGCGCATCTCGCCGGACGCGGCCAAGATGCTGAGGGACCTCGCCAAGCGCATCGAGGAGGGCTCAGTCGAGGTACTCGAGAAGGCCGAGGAGGTGGTGAGGGCCGCGACCGGCCTACTGGGCAGGTTCTCGGAGCTTAGGCGTGCCGTTGCGGAGGCGATACTCCGCTACCTGGGCGATAGGGCCGCGGCGTCGCGCGCGCTGCGCGCCCAGACCGTCGGGGACGTGCTGGCAGCCGTCCTCGAGGCGATCGAGAGGCACCCGGGCAGCCCGCTTAGGGCGATAGAGGCGGTCATCGAGACCATAGACAGGTATCTCCCCGGCGTCACCCGCGACCTCGCCAGGCTCGCCTCGCTCCTAGGCACCAGCATCAAGGTGGAGGTAGCGATACCGAGGAGGATAGCCGAGGTTGTCACCATCGACTTCTCGCGCGTAGAGCTGCCCGAGGAGGCCAGGGAGGTTATCAGGCGCGTCGCCGGCGGGCTGCGAGTCCGCCTCGTGGACCTGCCGAGGGTGCTCGCGGAGCTGGCGAAGATCGCGGCGAGGGAGCCGCTCGGCTACCTTAGGGCCCTAAGCGAGGCGCTTGGGAAGATCAGGGCGATCGTCTCTGACGCTGAGCGCGTCTACCGGCGCCTGGGGCTCGAGGGCCTCGCGGTAGAGGCGGAGCAGGAGCTGCGCGTGCTCGAGGACACGGTGAAGAGGAGGCTCAGCTACATCGTTGAGAGGTATAGGCCCGTCATAGAGGCGCTCGGGGAGTTACGCGACGTTCTCCGCGAGGTGGGCGCCGAGGAGGCCGCCAGGCTAGTGGACGAGGCGATATCCGAGCTGCCCTCCAGCGACGCGGCCAGGGTGCTTAGGAGGCTCCTGGAGAGGCTGCGCTCCATCGTGAAGAGGCTGCCTAGGAGTGAGGTGGAGAGGCTCTACAGGGCGGCGGAGAGGCTGGCGGAGGTGAGCGACTACGCGTGGCTGGCCCGCGACCTGCTGGCGCTGCTCCGCGAGGCCGGCGGCGGAGGCGGCGTAGTGATACGCGTCGGGACCTTCACTGTGCGCGGCCTTAGGGCCCTCGACGAGGAGGCGGCGGAGGCCTTCGCGAGGATGGTTGAGGCCGGGCGCGTTGAACGCGTGGTAGACGTCGAGGGGTACCGGTTCCGCGCCGTGAGAACCGTTAGGCTCGAGCCCGGGAGGACGGTGATAGAGTACGACGTCTACGGCCCAGGCGGCTTCTGGGCAAAGTACCGCTACGTCATCGAGGTCGTCTGCCGGGGCGGGAGGTGCATAGCCAAGACCGCGGAGGTAACCGTCTATGATCCGCGCGCCGTGGGACCAGCCAGGGCGCTCCTCGAGGAGGCGCTGGCCAGGGTCATCGAGTCCGACTCTAGGATGCTGGACGTGGCTAGGAGGATAGTCGTGTTGACTGAGGAGGGGCCGCGGCCACTCTACGAGTACCTCGTGCGCGCGGCGAGGGCGCTCGAGGAGGGAGCCTCCAGGTACATAGCCGTGCTTAGGGGCCTCGGCCGCCGCCTACCGATGCCGGCGCTCGTCCTCGTGGGCCTCGGCACGGCGACGCTCCCCAGCGGCATAGTGAGGCGCGTGGAGGTCACAGAGAACGGCGTGAGGATAGAGTATGTGTTCGACGGGAGGCGCGGCTGGCTGGAGGTCGGCCCCGGCGGCGTCCACTTCGGCGGCGACATCGTCGTGCTCATCGAGGGCCTCAGCGAGGATAGGGAGGTCTCCGCGAGGCTGGCGAGGCTCCTCCCCCGGCCCAGCCTAGGCGGCTACCCGTCCGCCAACATAGGCGGCATCGGCCCGGCGAGGATAGTGCCGCCGGGCGAGGCCATCAGGGTAGCCGTCTACATGCACCCGCGGTACATCGGCTTCACGAGGATATGGAACATGAAGCTCCCCGTCTTCAGGGTGGGCGGCGCCCCAGCTGTGGTGGTGGTGCCAAAGCTAGAGGTGACCGCGAAGCCGCAAATCCGTCCAAAGGCCGCGCCGAAGGCGCCGCCCCCGCCACCCCAGAGCGGCACACAGCCGGAGCGCACACCCCTCCCAGCGGCGCCGATAATCGCCGCCAGCGGAGTAGTCCCGTACGTGGCGCCAACGAGGCCAGGGGTGCCAATCAGGGAGGTGCTCGTCATCTAGCGTATACCACTCCTTTTAAGAACCGTATACGCGTATACGCCCCTTTTACCGCCGCGTAGATGCACTCGCTGCGCCGAAGACCAGGCCACGACCCTCTTTTTAACCCACTGCATATGACGCCTACATGGGATGGTGACGGTGCCGAGCGTCTACGGGCGCCTCCTGGCGGCGGCTAGGGAGGCGGCTGTGTGGGTGGATGCTCTGTACACCGATGCAAAGGTCGAGTACTCGCGCTACTACAAGGAGGTGTACGTGCTGCTTGGCCGTCGCGGCGACGAGTGGAGGGAGGTCCTAGTCTTCAAGCTGGTGGAGAGACGCTGGTACCTCACGCCAGCACAGCTCCGGAGGGTGGCTGCGGGGATGCTTAGGCGCGCGAAGAGCGTGGCCAGGAGGGCTACGCTGGTCATCCTCGCGTGGAGGGTGACGGGGGGCGCGCTTAGGCTCCTATCGTCGAGGCTGCGGTGGGTCAGGGTCTACCCGCTGTCTGCGCTGAGACCCTCGATGGTCAAGCAGTGGCTAGCGAGGATAGTGCTGGAGGCGTACGGAGGCGGCCGCCTACGCCGCGCAGTCGAGGCGCTGGCGGCGAGGATGGCAGAGAGGCTAGCCGCGGACAAGCATGTGGCGAGGTACGCGTACGCGCTCCTCCTCCCACGACGCAGACGGTTATCACGTTTGTTAGGTCCACCACCACCCGGTGCCCGTGGTGCCTAGGGCAGAGAGGATACTCGGGTTTGCCTCGTGGGTGGCTGATGCGCTTGACACGCTCGCTGTGGTTGCCGCGCTTATCGCCTCGTACCACGCGGTCAGGCTCCTGGCGGAGCACATGGATGCGGTCGGCGCGCTCGCGCTGCTACTCGAGGCCTTCGGCGTCCTCCACTACCTCTACGCCGTGCCGAGGGAGAAGCCGCCGAGGACAGCGATGGAGGTGGCCGGGTACCTAGTGTTCAGGGTGGCGGTTGTCGTGCTCGTATCCGCGCCGCTCATAGTAGCGGCGTACAGGTTCCCAGGGCAGATCCCGCCAACGGCCCTCGTCTACTTCGCGGTGGCACTGTGGCTCGTGTTCGCATCCGCGTTCATACACGCGGGGCGGGTGGCATACGGGATAATCGCTAGGGTGCGGAAGGCGTGCAGAAAGACGGGCTAGGCGCGGGCCTGGACCCTCCTCTTGGCGACGCTCAGCAACTCCTCTATCGCGGCCTTCATGTCCATCCTCTTCGGCAGCAGCGCTATCGCCTTGGCCCTCCTGGCCTCCCTGTACACCTCATCCGGCCACGCCATGGCCTCGTCTACGCCCCTGATGCCCGGGTACACCTCTATCCTCTCCCAGCCCCTCGGCGTCTTCACCGCGTAGACGCAGCCGCCCTCTATGCTACACACTGCTATCTTCGCGACGCCCCTCGGCCTATACTCGTTGAGGAGCCTGGCCGGCTCCACGCCGGCGAGCATCCTCGCGAAGAGCGCGTACCTCGCAATCTGCTCGTCCCTGGGCAGCGCCCTAGTGTCGATGAAGACGCTGAACTGGCCGAAGTCGTTGGTGTTCAGCGTGAATACCCTCCTGCCGCCCACCTCCTCCACGATGCTGACGTCGATGCCGTGGAGCGTTCTCGGCCTAAACGCGCCTATGTACTCGGTGTACTTCCCGTCCTCGGCTACAACCCAGTACACGGTGTCCGTCTCGGCGGCCCCCGGCGGGTAACTGCTCGCCGCCGCAGCCGACCTGATACTTATGCCGCCGCGCTCAGGTGCGGCTACGTCGCCGAAGGGCAGGTATGGGTGCCCAACTGCGAACCCGAGTAGCGTCTCCACGCAGCCCCTCCCCTCGCACGAGACGCTGACGTCGGGCTCGTTCGACAGCCCGCCCAGCAGCGCGCTCGCCAGCAGCTTCACCGCCACCGGGTTCATCGTCGGGGGCAGCGACCTACCCTCCCTGACCTCGTATGTGTCGAAGTACGCTACGTTCCTCCTATACTCCTCGACGTCGCCCCTCTCGAGCGCCATGAGCGCCCTAACCGCGTGCTCGAGTGCGCGCGCGACCTCCTCGGGCGGGGTGCCTGGCTCGCCGTACACCGCGACCCTGGTCAACTGGCGGTCGCCGCCGCCGACGACCACCCTGAGGCCGCCCTTGGCGGCCTCGAGCACCCTCCTACCATCGTAGCCGCCGACCTCCACGACGATGCCACCCTCGTTGCTGATGATGGTCCTGAGCCTGGTGTCGCCGACGACGGGGCCGGCGCCGCGGAGGCTGATCCTCCCGCCCGCCTCCGCCAGCCCCCGGTAGAGGCGCGCGACGATACCCGAGACGACGCGTGCAACGTCGTTCGCCGACGCCGGGTGAGGCTCTATGCTCTTCCACGTGGCCGGGTTCACACCGTAGCTCGTGGCGTAGATGTTGGCGACGAGCTCCAACGCGTCGTTCAGCAGGAGCATCGCGCGCCTCTCGTCGACATCTATTACACCCTGCACGCCCAGCGCGTACAGCGCCCGCGCTATCGTGTAGAGCGGCTTCCCCGCAAGCCTCCTCTCATCAACGTCGACCTCCACCCCATTCTCGTACCTAGCGTACCTCCTCACGCTATCTCCGCTTGCGAACCTCCTCGCCGTCACAGCGCAGCGGAGGTCACCGCGGCAAGCCACAAGCGCCTCGACAAGCCCACCGTCTAGCTCCCTAACGTCGGGGTAGAGGACAAACCATAGCCTCAACTCCGTGCACCATCGTCTAGTGGCGCTCCACGAGTTTTCACACGTCTGGCGTACGCGGCTCGCCTCAAAACACGGCGACACACACACACACACCAAGCGGTGGCGTGGCCGTGGCCTTCGAGGCGGTTGTGACGCCTCGCGTCGCCGACGTCGCCAGGTATCTCGCGGAGCAGGGCCACTGGCTCAGCCTAGCGATGCTCGTCGCCGGCACCGCGGACTGGGAGTACCCGAGCCACTGCTACGAGTGCCGCCAGAGCGCCATGAGGATGACGCTCGAGCTGCTCAGGGCCGCCGGCCTAAAGCCACTCGTCGAGGTCCAGCCGGGCCCCGACAGGCTCTGCGTGGCGCTCTGGCGCGGGGATACCCCAAGCGTGGTGGTCATGTGCTTCGCGCACGGCGAGATCCCCCAGGTTAGGGTGTTCACCAACGTCGCTGAGGCATACAAGTGGCTCAAGCGCGTCGCCGGCGCAGGCGCCAGGGTGAAGACCACGCCTGCGCTCAGCGAGTACCTAAGGCGCTTCAGGATAGAGCTGATAGGTCCCGAGGAGGCCGAGCTAGTCACCGAGCTTAGGAGGTACGCGACGGCCTAGGCGCTCTCGTCATAGATCCCTGCTCCTTTTTCGTGCATTGGGGTCCGGCTTGTCCACACGCGTCTCTCTGCGCGAGGGCCGCGTCCTCTACCAGTCGCCGGCCGGCAGCATAGTCGCTGTGCCGGTGGCCGGCCGCACGCTGGTCTTCGCTAGGAGGAGGGTGGGTGTCTCGGAGAGGATGCCGGCGCGCATAAGCCTAGTTGCGTTCGAGCATGCGCTGAGGGAGGCGTTCAGGAGGGTCATGGATAGGCTTGTTGCGGGCGAGGGGCCACGCGTTAAGGTGAGCTCCACGAGGATAGGCATCGTCTCGTGGAGCCTCCCGTCGTACGTCACCTGCCCGGGTGCAAGCACCTGGTGCGAGGAGTACTGCTATGCGATGAAGGGGCTCTACGTCAACCCTAGGGTGGAGGAGGCGCGCGTGGAGAACCTCGTGGCGAGCCTCTACCCCGGGTTCGTGGAGGAGCTTGTCAGGGTTCTCTACGAGGCTGCGGTGAGGGCGGCGGAGAGGACGGGGCTACCGGAGCCCATCGTCCGCCTCTTCGACTCCGGCGACGTCTACGACCCGGCTGTGCTGCGTGAGAGGCTGCGGGAGATGGGCGTCGACGTGGAGAGGCTCGAGGGGCTGCTGGGCGTTAGGCTCGACGAGCTCCCGCGCGACTACTTCGCTAGGCTCCTCTACGAGGCTGTGAGGGCGCTTAACGAGCTTGGCGTCAGGGTGTACATGTACACCCGCTCCTGGAGGCTCCCCCACCTCCGCGAGTGGCTCGAGAGGATGGCGGAGCTGCCGAGGACGGTCGTCTGGCTCAGCGTCGACCCCGCCATGAGCCGCGAGGAGGTGGCCGAGGCAGAGGCCATAGCGGCTAGGCACGAGAGGATGGGCGTCGCGTACACCGGCATGCTGCCGCTCAACGAGAGGCTACGCTACCACCTATGCCTCAAGCCACTCGGCGTCGTAAACTGCGCGCAGTGCCTAGTCTGCCCATACGCAAAGGCGAAGCGCGTGGTACTCCCTACGCACTAGCCCATTCTTTTCCTCTTTTGTATCTGCGCAACTCGTCCCTGGTGCTTTGCCAAGGAACACCCCACTATAGGCGCGGGGCTCGGCTATCCCCATGATCCGATTCTCTGTCGGTTTGTGTAGAGCGCCGCAAGCGCAACAGTCAACGCGTTGTGCCCCTCTAGGGTGGTGTGGTGTTCAGCGATGGGTGCACGCGTGTTTAGGCCCGAGAGGCTGCTCTCTGTGTCTGACCGCGTTTTCCTCGTGTTGTCCCTCGTGGGTGTTGGCGTGGGCGGGTTCCTGGTGATGGCCGCGGCTGTGGCGGGTGTAGCCTCGTCGCTGCAGGCCGTGCGGCTTGTGGGCGGCGACGCGGTCGCGGTGATGGCCGCCGCCGGGTACATGTTGTCCATTGCCCTCGCCCTCGTCTACTCTGTGGCGTCGCTGCTGGGCGCTGTGCGCGAGGCGCTGGTCGAGCCGAGCGTGGAGAGCGTCGTGGTCGGCGCCATGTCCTACCTCGTCGGCGTGGGCGTGGCGATGCTCGTCGCGCTCGCATCCGCCGCGGTGGCGCACGCCGCCGGCGCCCAGCCGCCCACCGCGCTACTCGACGCGGCAGCAGACGCAGCCCCAACCGCGACGCTCCTCTACGTCGCAGGCTCGGCGCTGCGGCCGCTCGTCAGGCGTCTTCGCAGATCTCTCCGTGGAGGAGCCCGTCGAGGCACTCCATGAGCCTCGCGGCAGCCACCCTAGCCGCGCCGAGCCTCGCGGCGGAGGCGGCCGCAGCGGCGTCGAGCCGCGCACGCCAAGGGTCGGCGCGGGACACCGCGACCGCCTCGCGGCAGCCACGGAGCGCGGCGTAGCCCGCCAGGTAGAGCACGGGGAGCCACCGCCTCCACACAACACGACACCACGGCTAGTGTCAGGGCGGCGCGTGGTAAGCCCGCCCCGCCCAGATCCCCTCGTGATCCCCGCGTCTGACCCGCACACCACCCCCTTGATCCGCCTCGTGATCCGCGCGGAGACAGAGGAGACGACGAGACGATCCGCGAGCACCGCGCCGCGGCAAAACACGGTCAGGAGCACCACAACACGACGATGGAGAAACATGACAGGTCGGGAACAACACGAGACGACAAAGAAACGAGCGTCACACCAAGCGCGTCTCGAGAAGACACGACGGGAAAACAAGAAAAGAAACGAAAAGCAAAGAACAAGGCAAACCAGGAAAACCACGACAAACCCGAAGAAAGACATGACAGGTCAAGAGAAACACGAGACGACAAACACGGCAAAACAAAACAACATATGGAAAATTTATACCTTGCGTTTCTATTTCGCCCCGAGCCCTAGGTCGTTGTATAATATTATACCATGACATAGGCGCGTTTGACAGGGCGGTTGAAACGGTATAGACTTCATTTGACCAGGTGCTCAAAGCCATGAAGGTTTATATTCCGCCGTAGGCGTAGAGAAACACGGCCCAGGCGCGGGGTGGGAGAAATGCCCGTGGAAATTGTATTGTTCAAAGAGAGAATTGTGGTGCCAACCATAAGCGAAGATATGTTGAAGCCATATGAAAGCCACAGTGGTTTAAACTTTGTACACTACTACTTCGTTGATATACTAGGCCAAAGAGCAAGAATAACGCGTGATAAGCCACGGTATGTTAGTGTTAATTGGCTATGTGGTCGTGAATATCGTGGCAGCGCATGGGGGTATATGCTGCGTGACTGGATTGATGGATTGCTTGAGGAAGGCAAATATGAGAACGAGATATGGCTGACAGGGCCTGCAATGATAACGGCGTTGAAGCAGCTGGAGCTATTCGAGGTTGTTGATGATGTCTGCGGGTCCACAGTACAGAAAATAGCAAGGACGCGGAGAATAGTGTTTGAAATTCGTGTTGACCGAAGCGGGATATACCCTGCAAAGACGGTGGTGCGTGTGGGTTCATGGCAGTATCGTCGATACATAGCGATTCCCAACAATGATATCACCGAGTTGCAAGGCAATCTACGGTACACACCAATAACGTTCTACGGCGAAGCACCAAAGGGAGAGTCAAAAACAATGTATAGCATATACGACCATAGGCTGGTAGCAGTAGGCAGAGAATTCTACGTCTACGTTGATGCAGAGATAGGTGGAATGCGGTACGCGATAATATCGGTGCCGCAGGGGGCCACGGTGGAGTTCCGCCACCCCGAGCACGACGACGCGAAGCTGGGGCCTGGCACCTGGCTACTCGTCCACCCTGTCCCACTCCTCTTTGGCGACTGACTTTCCCCTACCCTCCCTCCGCTTTTTTGCACCTTCTTTCTCCTTGCTTTTCCGTTTCTGCTTTCTGTTTGGACCTGTCCACGTCACCCCACCCCTACCCTCCTCCCCGCCCCCGGGGCCTAGGCCCCGGGGGCGCCGCTCTCCTCCCGCCACGCACCACGTGGCGCGCGGGGTGCCCCGCGGGGGTGCAGCCACCGGTATAAAACACGTACTGCTCTGGCGCCGGCACAGAAAGTTTATACTCCGCCGTGGAGCCGGAACAACACGGCCCAGGGCGGGGTGGGAGGATGGAGGTCCCCAATCTTGAGGCGGTATTTGGCCCATTGAAGCTAGTTTATAAAGTGCCAGAGGACGCCAAGAAACTGATTGAGAATCTTGACGAGGAAATAAGAAAAGCAATACAAGAGCAAATGCTTAGAAGTACGGAACTAGCATTGTGTTTTATCAGAGAATGCGACATAGAGGCTAATGTCGAGAATTTAGTGAAAATTGTGAGGCAGGGGTGGAAACCGAAAGACCTTAGGGTTGAGCCCGGATATTACTACTGGAGCATCAATATAAAGGCGCCCAACGGCGTCATTGCAACGCTCAACGTTGCCATGTCGGTAAGAGAATACGACCTTGGCCGCGATGAATGGTTACGATACAAGACGATATGTCGGTTGGTAGAAATCATTAGCAAATACAAGAAGTTGGAGGAGGAGAACCGGAGGCTCCGCGAGGAGCTAGAGCAATGCCGCTCTGAATCCGACCCGTGACTTTTTTCCACCTTGTCTCCCCCGCATTTTTTTTTTTTTTTTTCTTCTT
>Ga0256843_1003591_pt1 | contig 10700 bp, 9 predicted proteins | sample AlvinellametaG_FD_191572 | JGI IMG/M metagenome (GOLD analysis project Ga0256843, IMG submission 191572) | Pompeii worm associated microbial communities from hydrothermal vent at the East Pacific Rise, Pacific Ocean - Alvinella | ecosystem: Host-associated > Annelida > Integument > Unclassified ... | reverse complement strand
AACGGTACCGCTTAAATCGCTATCGTGTGAAGTAAGCAAGAGTTTTGACGGATTACTGACTTCTTTCAGTCCTTGACTGTTCATTTCAAAAATACCAATTTCGTGTGTGGCGCCAAAACGGTTTTTGTTGGCACGTAAAATGCGAAATAGGTGATTGCGATCACCTTCGAACTGCAATACAGTGTCAACCATATGTTCCAGCACTTTCGGCCCTGCAATTTGTCCTTCTTTATTGATATGCCCTATAATAAACACAGGCGTATTCGTTTTTTTGGCATACTGAATAATTTCGGCTGTAGTTTCACGGATTTGCGAAATACTACCTGCCGACGATTCAATATAATCGGTGTGTAGGGTTTGAATAGAGTCAATAACTAAAATGTCGGGATCTTCTTGTTCCAGAGCGTGAAATATTTTTTGTGTATTGGTTTCGAACAACATTTTCATATGGTCGTTATTAATACCGATACGTTCGGCGCGCATACGTATTTGCTTCGGGCTTTCTTCTCCTGAAATATATAGCGTATTGTAGGGCAAGTTTAGTGCAATTTGCAACATCAGCGTCGATTTGCCAATACCGGGTTCGCCACCTAATAAAATGACACTTCCGGGCACAACACCACCCCCTAAAACACGATTGAGTTCGGCATTATTGGTACTGATACGATATTCTTCCGAAGTATCGATATCGGTGAGTTTGGTAACTTTCGATTTTATTTTTGACGAGGGATTGCCACCCTGTTTTAATTCTTTTTTCGATACAATTTCTTCCACTACTGTATTCCATTGCTTGCATGTGGTGCATTGCCCCATCCATTTAGAGTATTGTGCGCCACAATTTTGGCAAAAGTATGTCGTTTTGGTTTTCATTTATTTGTTGTTGAATCGTTAAATTGTGTAACTGTGTAATCGTAAGATGTTAATCATCATTATTGATTCTTTTGAGTAACACTTTTTGTATTTGCTTTTGGTTGGCTTTGTTTATTTTGATATGAAATTTGTTGTCGATATCAAATTCGGTATTTTCTTCGGGAATTTCGCCAATTTTTGACAAGATATAGCCACCTAATGTCTCATAACTATCATCTTCCGGAATATCGAGATGGTATTTTTTATTGAGCTCTTCAATCTCGTGACGCCCTGATAAGATAAAAGTATTTTCGTCAATTTGTTTTTCAAAAAGCTCATTTTTATCGTGTTCATCTTCAATTTCGCCAAAAATTTCTTCGATGATATCTTCGAGGGTAATTAAGCCTGATGTACCACCATATTCATCTAAAACAATAGCGATATTTTTCTTTTTTTGAGTGAGTTCTTTCAACAAATCGCTACTTGAAATGGTTTCGGGAACGAAAAGCACTTCCTTTTGAATTTGTTTAATTTTCTTCGGGTTTTTAAACATTTCAAACGAGTGTACATAACCGGTAATATTGTCGATATTGTCTTTATATACAATGATTTTTGACAGTCCTGTATCGATAAATAGTTGTTTTAATTCTTCGATGTCGGTATCATCTTCAACAGCAATAATTTCAGTACGCGGTATCATTATCTCACGTGCTTTGATATCGGCAAAATCGAGTGCGTTATGCAATATTTCAATTTCCGAATCTGTTTCCTCCTCTTGCTCACCGGCTTCCATCTGCTGACTCAACACTTTGGCTAATTCTAATTTTGAAAAAGCTTGTTGCACATCATCGGTTTTGGTATGAAAAACATATTTTAGAATGATATTTGATATCCATAAAACAAATTTTGTTACCGGCCAAAAAATTAAATAAGTGAGGTATGCAGGAAAAGAGAAAAAGCGTAGAAGTGTGTTGGAATACAATTGGAAAATAACTTTTGGTAAAAATTCTGCCGTAAATAATATCACAATAGTCGATATAACCGTTTTGATGATTAACTCATTAAAACTATTGATATTTGGAAAATATTTGACTAGATAATGCGTGATTAAATCGCCCATGAAAAAACCGTAAATTACCAAAGCAACATTGTTTCCGACCAGCATGGTGGTAATAAAATCGGAAGGCGATTCGGTTAGTTTTTTTAGAATTTTGGCGGTAAAATTGTTTTCGTTTTTATCAAGTTCTAATTTAAGTCGATTGGCACTGACAAAAGCAATTTCCATACCCGAAAAAAAGGCGGAAAGCAGTAAAAAACCGATAATGATTAATATTTCTGTTTGCATAGTACTATATAGCTGATGCAAAGATATGATTTATTCGGCAAACTCAAGACGTATAGTTTTGACGATAAAGTGAAAATTTGATAGCAGTTATTCTATTTTGACAAATTTATCGGCACAATATTCCCAACAGCCACCTACAATTATTAAATTTTCTTCTTCAAAATATACAAGTCTTTTATCAATATCGTTGTTGTTATTTTTCATTTCTAAACCATATTTATCATTTTCGATATATTCTGTTGAGTAAGTACCTTGTTGAGAATTTGAAATATTATTGGCATTTATTTTTTTATACACCCCATTCTCATAAAAATAATAATAATACACCCGACTCTCAGGAGCTACATGCCAAGTGCTAATTCCGTCACCGGAATCATGATTTTCTTCAATTAATTTCCATTTACCAGTAATATTAATAGTAGGTTCATCTATATCAGAATATGTGCAATTTGATAATAATACTAATATAGATAGAATGAGAATTTTTTTCATGGTTTGATTTGATTGGTGATGCAAGAAACAAATATAAACAATAATCCATAAAAACACCCACTTCACAAACAAACATTTAACAAAACACGGCATTTATTGATAATTCTCATCAAATATTTACAAAAAATTTACGTTCTCATTAAACCTTTTATTAATTTGATAGTCAAAAAGGTGTAACAAAAAAATTATTTATTATGAAAAAATTAAGTTTAGTACTATTATTATTTGGTGTAGTGTTATTTCAAAACTGTAAAAAGGACACAGAAGATACACCACAACAAGAACAAGTAACTGATGACGAAGCTAAGGCTGTTATTGATACAGATCAAGCAGGTGATGATATAATGGACATGGTGGATGTATATGCATTTGATACAACATCTAGTACAGCTAGTCGTAGTACAGCACATCATCAATTACCTGCTTGTGTTACGCAAACGGTTGTAAGAACAGGTGGAAGTGTTAATATTACTTGGGAGTTTGATGCAGCAGGTTGCACCATGCCTAATGGCAATACATATCGTGGTACGGTAACTATTAATCGCACTTTTGATCCGGCAACACATAGTGTTTCGGGGTCAGTGGCTTTTAGCAATTTCTCCGTGAATGGTGTAGCTATTGCAGGCGGTTTCGATTTTGTTCGTGTACGAAGCAATGCGGCAGGACATCCACAGTCAACCAATAACTATGATTTTACCATTACTTTTGTCAATGGTGACGTAGCACAACGTTCAGGTACAAGAGTACGGGAATGGATTCAAGGTTTTACAACTCCTAGAATGCGTAATGATGATATTTTCTTAGTAACAGGAAACAGTCATATAGTTCGTAGAAACGGTGTTGTTTTAGATGCTGTAATTACGACCGAATTGCGTAGAGAAGTACCTTGTAGACACTTTGTAAGTGGTGTGATTGAGATCACTAAAAACGGACAAACAGCAATACTAGATTATGGTAATGGCACTTGCGATAACGAAGCAACTTTAACTATGCCAAATGGTACTGTAAGAACAATTACTTTGAGATAATTGATAAATATTATTTCGACCAAAATATCCCGATAAGAAATATTGTTATCGGGATATTTTTTTTATGAAACATTAATAATTCGTAATTCGTATCCCGATAGCTATCGGGACATAATTGACTATTTTCTTTGCCTCATCCCTTCATACAAAATCACAGCACAAGCAACCGATACATTGAGTGAAGAAATATGCTCGGACATGGGTAATTTCACCTTGCTGTTTGCCAGGTTTAGCAAGCTGTTATTAATTCCTTTACCTTCGCTACCCATAATAAGGGCGTAATTTTGTTTTAAATCGATATCATAAACCAAATCGTTAGTTTTTTCGGTTGCCGCAACGATATTTATATCGTAGGATTGTAACAAAAACAAGGCGTCTTTTAAATGTTTTACACGGGCAATGGGCACTTTAAAAATACCGCCGGCAGAGGTTTTAACGGCATCTTCGTTAATGGGGGCACTATTATTTTCGGGAATAATTATACCTGATGCATCAACAGCAGCCGCAGTTCTGATAATAGCACCAAAATTGCGCGGATCGGTTACGCCATCAAGCAAAATATATGTTTGTTGCCTGTTTTCGGCATTTTTTTCCAGTAAATCTTCTAATGAAACCAATTTTACAGGACTGATAAAAGCTACCACACCTTGATGATTTTCGCGAGTGAGTTTATTGAGCTTTTCAACGGGGACAATTTTGTACGAAATGCCATTTTCGTGTAAAATCGTCAGCAATTCGTGAGACAAATGACCTTTTAAGCCTTTCTGTACAAAAAGTTTGTCAATTGTTTTGCCCGATTTGACTGCTTCCATAATGGGGTGCATGCCGTAAATTTTATTTTCTTTCATTTATTATTTAACTTGAAAATTTCGTCAAAGGTAATCTATAAGTATGAACAAAAAAAATGGACTGAAATTTCAGTCCATTAAAAAATATTTTAGTTGGTATATTATTCGATAGGCTTTCTAAAAACATATCTGGTTATAAAAATACCTTTTCCATCACCTTTACCGGAATCACTTTCTACACCGCTGATAACGGTAAATAATTCCCAGCCATCTTTTGACATTTGCGTTAATTTGGACGAAATCAAAGCATCGTTAGAAGCAATATTTTGAAAATTAATTCCCATCATAGAGTAGAAATTTAATAATTTAGTTTCATCAAAACTGTCAATTTTTAACGTCTTACGTTTGGTTTTATTCCTTTTGTATTTATTACCCTTGTCTCTTGTGCTTGTTGCGACTGTATAATCCATGTTTGAGTTTGAATCAACAATTCTAGAACGTCCTATGCCACCGGGCACGATAGATTCAACAGTTGTTACAATTTTGTATTGATAAGCGGTTTGCGCATTTCCGGCAAATATGGTTACCATCAATAATGCTAAAAATAATAGTTTTCTCATTTTTATTAATTTTTGGTTAGTTAATATGTAATTTTTTCTTCAAACTTTTTGGTAAGGCATCTTTGTGTACAAATATATCGATGGTTTTATAGCGGAAATATGGAAATGATGCTAAAAAATAACCGTTTAATTCATTGCTTTCGCCCCACGAATTTTTCACGATAAAATATTTTTTACCTGTTTGATCTTTGACTATTCCTACGATATGCATCCCATGGTCATCGGTTGTTTCGCCGTTTTCAAAAGCTTCTTGTCTTTCGGCAGGTGTGACATTTTTTTCTTTGACCGGTACAAAAAATGCATTGGGAATTTGTTCGCCATTTTCGTCAAATTTCTTCGAAGCGGTACGTTTGTCTTGAACTGTTCTGTCATCGGCAGGCACAATTGCCAATCCTTTACGGTGCGAAAATCCTTTTTCGGACACATCGGCGCCCCAAGCAAAAGTATAGCCTTTTTTGATAGCGTTTTCGGACACTTCCATCAATTCGTCTAAGGGAATATTGTAAGTAGTGTGCATTTGCCAGTTATCGGGAATTTCCATAGCAAAAGCTTTGTAATAAGGGTGATGTGTAAACGATGTCAGTTCGACATAATCGTCCATATTTAAGTTAAGATATTTGGCAAACGATATGGGTGTAAATGTTTTGCCTTCATACTTAAATGTAAAATCTTCGGTGTTCTCTGGTACCTCTCCCAAGTAAGCATCGACTACTTCGGTATAGGCTTTTTTCCATGATTTGGTCAATTTGTGATTTTGTGGTTTATCTTTTAGAGCTTTGAGCATGGCAGTTAAAACGGCTTTCAGTTCGTTATGATTATGTTTGTCGCCGCCATAGGCTTTGCCTTGATAAGCATATTCGGGCACGATACCGTAATGGTTGACTACCCAAGGAATGTCGTGAAACTCACCACCTTGCCCAAAATTGAGATGTCCGTCCATCAATAAGTAATTTCTGGCTTTACCCAAATAGGCATTGCGGGCAATCCACATTTCTGATAAATTAAATGCCGGTTTGCCCATGCGAAGCAATTCGGATTCAAAAAACGATAAGCCCGAAAAACTCCAACATGTACCTGTTCTGTTCTGATTTTTGATGGGAGTTGCATCTAAATGCTTAACGATTGTAAACTGGTAATCGCTACCTTCGTAATTGGTAAAAGTTTTTTTGTTTTTTTGGGCTGTTTGAAAATAAAATGGGGCATCGTTGCCGTCTGCGGTTTTTTTGACTTGTGCTTGACTAAATTGTGCACTTAAGAATAATGTTAATAGCAATAGTATTTTCTTCATTTTGTATGTTTTTAATAATGTATTTTGATAAAATTGTTTTCTGATACTTCAAAAATAAACAATTTACGTGAATAAAGTATGTTTTATAATTTGTTTAACACAATGAAGTATCATTTTTACTGATAAACTAATTGAGCGTCATAAGAATTGTAAATAATAACATTTTTGGCAAATGTTTTTTAGCTGTATATTTGTCACTTGAAAAAATATGTTTTTAATGAGAAAAAGTGATAAAATGGAATTGATGGCGCCCGCGGGTAGCTGGGAGGCTTTGCAAGCCGCAATTGACAATGGTGCAGACTCTATATATTTTGGTGTAGAACAATTGAATATGCGCGCGATGTCTAGCATTAATTTCACCCTCGAGGATTTGCCCAAAGTAGTTGAACGTTGCGAGAAAAACGGTGTGCGTTCGTACCTGACACTTAACACCATTGTATATGACCATGATTTGCAAATGGCAAAAAAACTCATTAAAGCAGCCAAAGATGCGCAAATCACAGCAGTAATTGTAGCCGACCAAGCTGTTATGTTTATGGCGCGCGAAGCCGGGTTAGAAGTACATATTTCGACACAAATAAATATTACCAATGTCGAAACGCTTAAATTTTACAGCACTTTTGCCGATACTATGGTACTCAGTCGTGAGTTGAGTTTGCGACAGGTAAAACACATTACCGACCAAGTTAAAAAACAACAAATTAAAGGTCCTTCGGGTAGATTGGTAGAAATTGAAATTTTTGGTCACGGCGCACTTTGTATGGCAGTTTCAGGTAAATGTCATATGAGTTTGCATACTTATAATTCGTCTGCCAACCGTGGTGCGTGCAAGCAAAATTGTCGCAAACCTTATATTGTGATTGATAAGGAATCGGGTATTGAACTCGAAATTGATAATGAATATATCATGTCACCCAAAGATTTAATGGTACTCAATATATTAGATCAGGTGCGTGATGCCGGTGTCAAAGTACTAAAATTAGAAGGACGCGGACGCGCTCCCGAATATGTGGCTACTACCGTAAAGGCTTATCGCGAAGCCATTGATGCCCTAGAGGAAGGCAGTTTTACGCCCGAACGCATCGACCAATGGGTCACCCAATTAGCCACCGTTTATAATCGTGGATTTTGGAGTGGTTATTATCTCGGGCAAAAACTAGGCGAATGGACAACACCCGGATCGCACGCAACACAAAAGAAAATATATCTGGGCAAAGGACATCACTACTACCCCAAAGCGCAAGTAGCTGTTTTTAAAATGGAAGCTTTTAACTTAAAAGTGAACGACAAAATTTTGATTACAGGACCTACCACAGGAGTTGTTGAACTGACTGTTACTGAAATGTACGTCAACGACCAACCTGCCAACGAAGCCAAAAAAGGTGACGAAGTATCCATAAAAATTGATAAAAAAATCAGACCTGCCGATAAGTTGTATAAGTATGTGCCTGCTTAGTTTTTGTTATTTTGATAAGCCAACAAAGTGTTTTTCAGCAACATAGCAATGGTCATAGGACCTACGCCTCCGGGTACGGGAGTAATATAACCGGCTTTTTTGCTGACATTTTCAAAATCGACATCACCTACGAGTTTATAGCCTCTTTTGGTCCCGGGGGCATCAATACTGTTGATGCCGGCATCGATAATTACCACGCCCTGTTTGACCATGTCGGCAGTTAAAAAGTGTGGACTACCGATGGCAACAATAATAATATCGGCTTGTAGTGAAAAATCTTTTAAGTTTTTGGTACGACTATGTGCTACAGTAACCGTGGCGTTGCCTCCTTTGCGTTTTTGACTGAGCAAAATACTCATAGGACGCCCTACAATCAGACTACGCCCGATAACCAAAACATTTTTGCCTTCGGTTTCGATCTTATACCGGTTGATAAGTTCTAAAATACCGTAAGGTGTTGCCGGTAAAAAACCAGGCATATTAGTGATAATTTTACCTAAATTCATCGGGTGAAAACCATCAACATCTTTGTTGGGATCGATAGCTAAAATAACTTTTTGACTGTCGATATGCTTGGGTAATGGCAATTGAACTATGTAGCCATCGACGGTATCGTCATCATTGAGTTTGGCAACTTCTTCCAGTAGTTTTGCTTCGGAAATATTTTCGTCAAAGCGAAATATAGACGATTTAAAACCAAGTTTTTCCGCCGCTTTTTCTTTACTATTGACATACGAACGACTGGCAGGATCATCACCCACCAATACAGCCACTAAATGTGGCGGACGCTTGTTAGATTGAATAATTTTATCTACTTCAACTTTGATTTCATTTTTAATGTCTGCCGAAGTTTTTTTACCGTCAATAAGTATCATTTGCTAATTATTAAGTCTTGTATTAATTGATTTTTTGTAGGATAAGCAATGTCACTTCGAGTGTTTTAGCGGAGCTTGCGGAGCTGAAATGTATCGAGAAGTAGAAATCACATTTTAAAATACGCTTGTCTTAATTCTCAATACTCCCGAAACTTCGGGATTGACTTCAATATTTTCGTCAAACCACTCGAATTGACAAGCTTATATACGATTTTGAATATCTTGAAATCAAATGTCTATTTCAAATATGAAAAAAACAGGACATTAGAGCTAGTCTTATTTAAACATATTCATCATGGCTTTTCCCTTGCCGCCTTGCATCATCTTCATCATTTTAGCCATTTGGTTAAATTGCTTTAACAATTGATTAACCTCCGTTACACTTTTGCCCGATCCACGCGCAATACGTTTTTTACGACTGCTATTGATTATACTAGGATTGCGTCTTTCTTTGGGAGTCATTGAGTGTATAATTGCTTCGACACCTTTAAAGGCATCATCATCAATATCAACACCTTTCATGGCTTTGCTCATACCGGGAATCATACCCATAAGGTCTTTGATATTACCCATTTTTTTGATTTGCTGAATTTGCTTTAAAAAATCGTCAAAACCAAACTGATTTTTAGCGATTTTCTTTTGCAATTTACGTGCTTCTTCTTCATCAAATTGCTCTTGAGCACGTTCAACTAACGATATAACATCACCCATACCCAAAATACGGTCAGCCATACGATCGGGGTGAAATACATCGATATCGGTCATTTTCTCTCCGGTACCGATAAATTTGATAGGCTTGTCAACCACCGACTTAATCGATAAGGCGGCTCCACCTCGCGCATCACCATCGAGTTTTGTAAGAATAACCCCTTCAAAATTTAGAATATCGTTAAATGCTTTGGCGGTATTGACGGCATCTTGCCCTGTCATGGCATCTACTACAAATAAGGTTTCTTGTGGTTGTATAGCTTTATGAACGGCAGCAATTTCGTCCATCATTTCCTTATCCACAGCCAAACGACCGGCGGTATCGATAATTACTACATTTTTGCCGTTTTCTTTGGCGTATTTAATTGCGTTTTGCGCGATAGAAACCGGATTTTTATTTTCGGGTTCAGCAAATACTTCTACACCAATTTGTTCTCCGACAACTTTTAACTGATCAATTGCCGCAGGACGATAAACATCGGCAGCAACAAGCAAGGGTTGCTTGGTTTTTTTAGTCTTAAGCCAGTTGGCTAATTTGCCCGAAAAAGTAGTCTTACCCGAACCTTGCAAACCCGACATAAGTATAACCGTGGGATTTCCGGACAAGTTCAATCCGGCAGTTTGTCCTCCCATTAACTCGGTCAGTTCGTCTTTAACAATTTTGATCATTAATTGCCCCGGTTGTAAGGCGGTTAATACATTTTGTCCTAGTGCTTTTTCCTTGACACGGTTGGTAAATTGCTTGGCAATTTTGTAGTTGACATCGGCATCGAGTAAGGCACGACGCACTTCTTTCATTGTCTCGGCAACGTTTACTTCGGTAATTCTACCGTGTCCTTTTAATACGTGAAGGGCTTTATCTAATTTTGAACTTAAATTATCGAACATATTCTCTTAATTTTTTTGCTGAGGCAAAGATACGAATTTAGTTTTTAATTTTAGACGCTTAATTTTTAGGAAATAGGTACGAGGTAAAAGTACTAGGACGGATGACCGATGACCGATGACCGATGGGGTTTGCGTCACATCATCACATTATCAAATAAACAAATACACAACTCCAAGATTCAACGATTACACGATTCAACAGGAAAAAGGAGAAAGGTACGAGGTAAAAGTACTAGTACGGATGACGGGTGACCGATGACCGATGGGGTTTGCGTCACATCATCAAATTATCATATTATCAAATAAACAAATACACAACTCCACGATTCAACGATTACACAATTCAACGATTACACGATTCAA